>Ga0209455_1001063_pt1 | contig 13584 bp, 17 predicted proteins | sample AraplaCol_mCL_r2_FD_184275 | JGI IMG/M metagenome (GOLD analysis project Ga0209455, IMG submission 184275) | Arabidopsis root microbial communities from North Carolina, USA - plate scrape CL_Col_mCL_r2 (SPAdes) (version 2) | ecosystem: Host-associated > Plants > Roots > Endosphere | place: USA...
ACAGAGGTAACACTCTGTTTTTTTATTCAAAACGGTGCAATCTTAAGCTTTTCCTTAAGTTTCTGCCCCTGTTTTCCCTCATCTCTGATTTGTACAATGAAAGAAAATTCTTTGACAATAATCATTGTACGCCATGAACAAACCACAACACTTCGATGTATTCAGCATCATCACCAACCGCATCATTGAACAGTTAGAGCAGCAGTTCGTTCCCTGGCGCAAGCCGTGGAGCGAGGGCGGCCAGCCGCAGAACCTCATCACCAAAAGGCACTACACCGGAATCAATACGTGGCTCCTCGGCTCGCTCGGCTACGCGCAGAACTACTTCCTCACATGGAAGCAGGTGCAGGCGATAGGGGCGAACGTAAGGAAGGGCGAGAAAGGAACCATGATTGTCTTCTGGAAGCGACTGCAACGCCCTTCCGAAGACGATACAGACCAGCAGAAAATCACCGCCGTCTTGCGCTATTACAACGTCTTTAACATCGCCCAAGTTGAAAACCTGCCAAGCGCGTACGATACTGTCGACCCGCCGGAAGCCATTGTCCACATTGGCGCCTGCGAAGACATCATACAGGGCATGCCGAACCGGCCGGCAATCAGGCACGACTTCCAAAACGCATACTATAATCCTGTTCAAGATTATATCAATATGCCAAAGCAACAATCATTCAATACATCTGAAAGCTACTATTCCGTCCTATTTCATGAAATGGTGCACAGCACCGGCCACCGGTCGCGCCTCAACCGAAGGGAGATTGTCGAGCCAAACAAGTTCGGTTCTGAGCCGTACAGCATCGAGGAACTGACCGCTGAAATTGGAGCATGCTTCCTAAACTCTGTCGCGAACATCATGGACAAGGAGTTTGACAACAGCGTTGCGTACATCGCCGGGTGGATAAGCGCACTGAAAGGCAACAAGCGAATGATTGTCTATGCAAGTGGACAGGCGCAAAAGGCAACGGACTATATCCTTAATATCAGTTCGTACCAAGACAGCGAAGCAAATGAATATGTAACATTCAAGACCCATTAATTGGGTCTTTTTTATTGATAATATCGCTTTGACAAGAAAATTTAATGTTTAAGTCGCTTTAGTTCATCATCAGTATACCTTTGAACCATTTTGGTCAAGCTGTCTACACTTTTTTGAGGTAACCGTAACGTTACATCCATTCCTGATGTGTCTGTTACTGTAAACGACTTGCTTTGATACCCAGCACTTGGTACCAGTTTTTCCGCAACGAGGCCGCCGTAATATTTAGTAAGTCCTTTCTGATATGCAGTAATGTCATCGGCAGCCATTATGACTTCTTTCTTAGTGGTTAAATCCCTTCCGCCAGTTATTACACTCTGCTCATACCTATCTATGGAGATAGTGTATTTGTTTAACGGCTTGTTACAAGCACCTAAAAATATCGTGTATACAATCGTTAATAAGGTAGGCAAGATTCTTTTCATAATTATAAAGATACTATAATTATGAAGGTTTGTTGTTTAAGCATCCCATTTTTATGAGGCGGGAAAGTCCAACAGTTCGCTTAGGCTCATATCCAATCCTACAGCAATTTTCCGTAACATTAGGGCGGTGGGGTTGGTGTTTCCGGCCTCGATGCGTCTCATGTTGCTCTTCTCAATATCACACCGGTAGCTTAGCTCGACCTGGGTAATGTGCTTTTCTTTCCGTATCGACGCGATGCGGTTTCCCAAGGCCTGCAAAAAAATATCATCCGCTTTTTCCCGCGCTTTCATTGGCCGGAAATTTCCAGTTATTTTTTGCACAAATAGTTATCATATATGATAACTATGCTTATATTCGTATTGCCGTTTCCTAATACGCGGCTCATCGACGTATCACCAATAAAAACACGCAATATGAAATCACTTACTACGCCACTACTTTGCCTTGTTGTTTCGCTGTGCCTTCTTGCATGCTCCAAAAAAAGCACCCCCGCACCGCCCCCCGCCACTATCGATGTGCACCTGTTATTGGGTGCTGTTTGGAATACCACGTCCGTGTTCGCGACCAAGCCCGACGGCACCACTGTCACTATCACCGACCATTTCGACCAGCTGTTTCTCCCACAGCCGCGCTTTGACACCCTGCCATCTGGCAGCGCCTCCGGCACCGGAAACGAGAAGCTGTTCGGAGAGAACTTTGAATGGACGTACGATGCCACGTCGCACGTGCTGACCGTTCCGCTGTCGATGGCGGAGGTTGAGACCCCAACCATAAAATCCTTAGATGCCCACAAGCTCGTGCTGCACTATGAAGGCAATACGATTGACTACGGCTCGACATATACGAAGTTCGACCAGACACTAACAAGATAACAACCTTCCGCATGTACTTTAGAGATAGACATATGAAAAGACTCCTTACCCTGTGCCTTTGGTGTATAGCCGTTACTACTATAATCACCGCATACTCGTGCAAAAAGGACGGCTCGAAGCAGCCGTCGAAACTGAAAGACGCCGATTCCACCGAACTGAGGCTTTCGGCCGGCGTTTGGGTGCTCCATTTGGTGGAGTACCCAAAAACGTCCACGACCTGGGCCACCGCGTACGATTCGTTCAACTTCTCGACCCTCACCCTTTACGGTGACCATACGCTTGCCTTTGCGGACAACGGCACCGTCATCAACACCGGCGCGTGGAATCTCTCGAAGGACGTGAGACTGCTCACCCTGACCTATGACGGACAGACGGAGGTGGACACGCTTGGCTTGGTGAACGCCTCAACGCTGCAACTCACAATCCCCAAGCAGATGTCGTACAAACTCAACCTCTACGGTTACTACCGCGACACCTATTTGCTCAAGAAGTGACGTTGCGTAAAAAGGGGCCGGGGAAACTCCCCGCGGATGGTGTGTCGCTCCGTAGACACACTATCTTGCTTTTATTTACCGATAGTTTTTGCGTGTATTAAATGTTGTTACGTGGGCTTTGGCAATACAACAATCTGTTAAGCCAAGTTTGAAAATTGCGTACTCTACTTCCAATTTCTCAGCTTGTCCTCGCCTTCCCTTATCCAATCCTTCAGTCTGTCAATACGACTTTCAATGTCACTGATTGTATTTTCGCACTCCTCAAGCCATCCCTCGTGACGCTCTCGATAGCTGTCCGAGTAAGCGTTTCGGATTTTATCTTCCAAATCATCTTTATGCGATTCCTGTTTAGCCAAGGCTTGTTCTGCTTTTTCGAGTTTTTCTCTGTTGTTTTCTATGTTTTCGACAAGGCTGTCTTTAGCTCTTTCACTCCGTTCACGACGCTCCTCGTAGTCTCGTTTGCGTTCATCCTTCGCCTCATTCAACTCACGCGAACGATCTTTATAAACCTCCCAAAAATCATCATGACTTTCCCTAATTTCCTTTATCCTTGTAAAAACCTCTACCTTATCATCCGCCGTCATCTGATGCTTAACGGAAGAGAAATACTTTCCGACCTCATTCAGCTTCCGCCCGTTCTCGATTACTTCTATTCGAATTGTATTTAATTCAGTGAAAAACATCTCCCGAAGCCCCTCACGCAGCCGCCAGTACTCCAGATGCTTCATCATATCGAAAATCTCATCCTTGCGCTCCCTTGACACGCGCTCGAATCGCTCATTGCGCTTATCGTAGGCGTCCTGCCGAAGTTGGAAGAACCGCTGCCATGCGTCTTCGCGACTCTGTCGCTTAGGATACTTAACCGTTCTGAAATCATCCTGAATTTGCTTCATTAAGTCGAATATCGTATCCCATGTCTGTGAGACATGGGAGGTGAGAAGCGTGTACTTGAGGCCATCAAGCTCCTCCTGTAACTCTGCAATCTTGCTGTCTAGCTTCTCATAGTCTTCGGGAAAGAATGCGCTCATATTATAAGGTTTTTGATTCTACTACCGGTCAAAAAACCGGCATGTAATATGCCGGCTATGTTCCCTATGTCCTGTGCTGTTTGAAACATTAAGCAGTAGAGGGCGTTCCTGTTTCCCGTATCCAGCGACCGTACGCATCGTCTTGCTGGGGGTTAAATATTTATTTGTTAATGTAATGATAGCAAACATCTGTCTTTTTGTCAAGACGATACAATTATTGAGCCTCATAAAACCTTGCCAGTAATGGCTCCGGCTAAGAAGACGTTATGGTACAAGCAGAACAAAAAAAGCTATCCTTGGACAAATCACCTTTCGTCAAGCCCCAGGTTACGCTCGTCGCGTTCTTGCTGCCGTTCTCTTACTTCGCGTATTGCCGCTAAAGTCGAATCTTCTTCGCTTCGGTCAATGGGTAGATTTTCAAACCGATTTTCTTCAAGCAGTCGTGAAAAGCGAAACTTTGAACCATCATGTTCAATGCCTGTCGGCGTGCCGTTGCGTTCATAATGGTGTAACTCATTACTTTGCAGCAATTCAAGAAAATGTTGTTGAGAAGTAGCTTGCGAAAAGCATCGTCTCACAAGGGCAATAATTTGCTCACGCTGCCGCTTATGCCACTGTGCATGATTGATATAGCGGGTTCTATTACCGTGATTGGGAAAGCTTTTAGTTAGTTCGGGATACCGATCTTTATGATATTGTTGGAAGGATTGCTTTAATTCGAGCAACTGGCTTTTATTCAATCCAAAAGACTTTCCGGTTCTGTAGTGCAGAGCGGACACGCAGAAGTGAAGGTGCACGTGGTTCTTGTCAAAATGCGGCGCACCCAACATGACGCCCGTATTGCCGCGCAGCCGCATATATTCGTGCGCCAGGTCGTCAATTATTTCCGGAGTGATAGCCTCTCTGTCCTCGTCCGCTCCAAGCGAGACGATTTCATGGAAAAGGTGAATTTGGTCAGTCCGGGACTGCTTTCTGAACGATTCATTTTCAATGAATTCATTAATATATCCGTCAATGCTGCCGGAGCGGAGGTTGCTGGTATAAACCGGGGACCTGTCGCTCTTCCGCTCATCAGCGATATAGCGCAAGATGTATTGGATGAGTGAGCAGTAGGAGGGGCTATGGCGCGAAAGGATTTTTACAATTGCCATAATTAAAGATATGAATGAAATGGCGCATAAAAAAACCCAACGCATATCCGTTGGGTTAAAGTATTCCCACTATCTTAGTAAAGATTGAAATTCAATTGGGAATGTAGTTTGTGGCCAGCCTTTTTGAATAGTTTTTACTGTAAGTAAATAGGCTTCTTTCCATGAACCATTAAAACTATAGAGTTCAGGAAAACTTTTTGCGTCTTCGATTAAATCAAAAACGAAAAATCCTGTTCCGTCTGTTTTAAGGCTCAAACCAATTGTCCTAAACACTTTGCGTTTACTTAAAGCAAGCGATGGTATGAATTCAGCTTCAATGATAACATTCCTTTTCCAAAATGTAGTATCTTCTTCCCCGTCAAACCATCCGGCGCATGGATAATGCTCATCACCGTTTTTTGGAAGGTTGTTAAACAAGTTTATCCATTTTTCCATGTGTGGAAGCATTTCCTTAATGTCGAATACTTCTATTTCGAACAGTTCATCGAGTGGCAGCTTTTCTTTGAGTATATTAGTAGTAGACGGTATATGTTGGAGAAAGGCATCCAAGATATATTGCTCTTCCGATGCTAAGGCTTCTTTTTGATTTAGCTTAGTTTGGATTTTATTAAGGGCTGCTATGTCCTTTAAGACCAGTGTTAATTTTTGCATATATTGAGTTATTTAGTGACCAGAAATGCCATTTATCACAATCGCTATTGCATCTCTGAACACTAAATAACCCCCCAATTTAAAGAGCAATTAAGTTTATTACATTATACACTAAATGTTAATTTCGTCAAACTCAATGAATTTTTTTTGAGCAGGAAGTTCCCAGCCTCGAGAAAGTATTAGTTCTTTAACTGATTTGCGAGTTTTTGTAAGTTCGACATCACTATTTAGGTGCAACTTGGCTTTATCATTTCCTTCGTTAATATATCTTTCGGTATCATATATCACTTTAGATTTACATCCAAGCTTTAACAAACGTTTAAGTATTGTGCTAAGTAAATCATCGTCAATTCCAGTCAAATAAACCAAGATAGTCAATTTATCTTTCCAAAATATTTCTTTAACGGTATTAAAGTTCACATACCACAATGCAACTTCTTCGTCTATCGCATTAATTTCAGAAATATCATAATAACGTTCTTCTCTCTCAAAAAACTGCTCAAGTAGCGTTGTGTAATTTATTTTTCCAATATTGTTAAAACGTCGTTCAGTTAAATATAAAGCTAGCTTTGAACCTAGAATTTCCGCGGAATTGAACATAGATTTTTCGGATAGTACTTTAAAAAAATCAAATACTATAGCTTCCACAGTTAACCTACCGCTTCCATATTCTTTTAGAGGTATTTTTAGTACTCCTTGTACAATCAAGCTATTCTTAAAAGTTACAGTATGTGCTTGTTTATAAGCGAAAAGTTGAATGCTTTTAATGTCTAAAAACTTAAACAATATTTGATGTATATGAGTATCATTTGCTATCTCTAACAAATCGCAAGAAACAAAGTTATTCTCGTTATAAAAATCAGCAACAACCAATAAAGCACGCCAGGATAATTGCGTTTCAAACAAGTCATAAACTCTAGCCCAATAGCATAACGCAAAAAATAACCCCTTATAAGTTCTAAAAATCTCATTGAAATCATCATTCAAGACTTCATAACGGATGATTTCTAGTTTACTCTCATTAGGCGAATTATCACCATCTACAACTCTGTTTTTTTCTGACCGGGCTTGTCTTATTGCAAGCTCTTTTTCAATAAAGTTGTAAAGAAATATGAGTATTTTTTTCCTCTTTCTTTTTCCGTCGGGAAAGTAAATATTGCGCAATGTACTTGACCGAAAAAGATTGTCTTCTTTCGCATAGTCATTAAGCTTATCGGCTAAATCTTCAAAAAAATCTAAAGTCTGCTTTACCTTATACGGCGAGAAATAATTATCGAAAAGAGACCTATAGAAATCTTGAGTCTCCTTATTATAAGGAACTAAACTTTCATAAAATTCAATTATCTCCGCTCTATTGCTTTCACCGAATAGCATTTTGAGAACGGACGGAGTTGGAATTTTTCCCATTTGTAAGCGGAATTAAAAGCTGAAAAACTGAATCAAAAGCTGAATGAGTTTACTCCGGCAAAGCCCTACCCTTGTAAAAATATTAAATATCAAAGCATGGAGCAATTAAAGATACTTAATGGTGAGCAAGATAATAAGTCTATTGATTTTTATCAGGTTTCGAATCGAAGGCATATTAACTTCAATAAAATCCTAAAAAATCACTTCACCATTCCTCTAGACCATATTACCAAAGTAAACTCAATCAGTAACAGTAAAAACCAAGAAAATGGAAACAACAATTAAAACCCGGTACCACCTGCCCGAACTGGACAACTACGTAGCTACACACTGCGATGAAATCAGACTGGCGATTATCCCCAACGCAGAAAACTACGCAACCCGAAACCAACCGCCGCTGGACAGTGACGTTATTGACACGTTCTTCGAGGAGGAGCACCTTAAATTTCAAGGGGTAATCGACGAAGTGCAACGGAAGTTGCAAATGAACACCAGTATTCACCACGTTGCCGAGCACAAGGGCCTGACGGAGGGAAGGACGCGTGAAGTCCTTAACAGGCTGTCCGCAGTCAAGGAGAAGCAGGGCAAGAATGCCGCCCACTTACACGGCAAAAAGCCGCCCTTTAGCAGGCGAACCATCCGGATTGTCATCATTGCCACCGTTGTTCTCATCTTCGGGGACGTTATTTTCAACACGCCGGTGTTCCAGACCTATGGCTACAATCTGGCAGAATCGTTTTTTCTCGGTGCGATATTCGCCTGCCTGTTGGGCATTTTAGCCCACTTCTTCAAGCGGATTACCACGTGGGGCAAAACTATGTGGCAGCGCAGGGCGATTGGCATTGGCCTACTGGTGCTGTTGGGCATTTTGTTCTATGCGATGGCAGCGCACCGGGCGCAGTTCCTCGAATTGCAAATGTCGGACGACGCAGCCAAGCCTGTTCACGTCTCGCCGCTGCCCTTCGTCGTCATGTCCCTGCTGCTCTTCTTGGGCGCGGTGGTTATCAATGACTTCTACTTTCCCTCACCGGAACAACGGGAAGCGATGCGCGAATATCAGCGGCTGACAAAGGAAAGAGAGGCACTTGAGGCCGAATTTACCCGCCTTAAAGGTGAGGAAGCAGCCATTGAAAATGAGCATGTAGAGGTACGGCACATGAATGCCTCAATCTTGGAATATGGGTGCTCATTGGAAGAAATTATCATCTCCAAAGCACACGAGGGGTGGGCTCTTTGGAAAAAAACCAACATGATGCACCGGAAGGACAATTCCCGTCCCCGCTTATTCGACATACCCGGTTATCAACTGCAATTCAAAACCAACTTTCACACAATCAAAAAACTCCAATAATATGAAAACGACATTGAAATATATCCCGCTTTTTATCGCCCTGTTGCCCTGCGCTGGCTGCGCAACAACCAAAGAACCGTTTGACACCGACATAGCGGTAATAGTTGACAAGACAGACCGCATGACGGCATATCCGACCGCCGACGAGATCGTCTCGCAGCTTGGCCTGAAGGAAAACCCCTGGCAGGGCGTGCGGATTACTGCCACCTACATATCCGACCGGGATATCAACGACATGGCGGTTGTAACGCTTGAGGCGGAAAGCGAATGGAGCGGCAACGTAATCGTACGCAAGGCCAAAGTTCAGCGATTCATAAAGCAGCTGCAACGCTGCCTAACGGAAATGCACTACAACGGCACGTGCCCATACTCCATAATCTATCGAACGATTGCCCGGCAGGCAAACAGACTGGCCGCGTCGAAGGCAAAGCGAAAACTGCTGCTGGTCTATTCGGACTTGTACGAGAATGATGCGGACTTGAATTTCTACGACGCGAAGGTTATGCATCGGCTACAGAAAAATCCGCAAAGCGTTATCACCCAACTTGAGGCCAGCGCACCGCTCAAGCCACTTAAGGGGTTGCAATTGTGGCTCATCTATAATCCCGCCTCATTTAAACAAAACAACGACTATATGGCAATCGCCGGGTTCCATCAGCACCTATTTACCGCCCACGGGGCGGCGGTGCACATAGCCAACAAATTCATGCCACTATGAAGGTAGTAATCCAGTTCCTCAAGTTCCTCTGCTACAGCGTCCTCGCTGTGGCAGAGTTCCTCCTGAAAATGGCCTTGGATATCGTCCTCCAAGCCAAGAAGGCCTTTCAATAAGCACTTTATGAAAACAGTTATTTCATTCCTAATACGATGTATTCAATTTACCCTCGGTCTGTTGCTCGATTTTCTTAACGCCGTCGTTGACGCCTTTACAAAGCGAACAGGTTTCAGTGCGGAGTTCGGCAGAGAGGGGGCAATCGCGTCGCGATATAACAAGGGTTTCGTCGTCTCCAAGAACCGCAAACTTAGCCGGAGAAGGTCATTTGAAAACATCCTGCTTTGCGGGCCAACCGGCTCCGGTAAGACAACGCGGCTACTGTTGAAGAACCTCTATGCAATCAAGGGAGCCTCGTTTATCGTAAACGACCCCTCAAAAGAACTGTATCAATTAGCGAGCGGTTATCTAAGCAAGTATTTCGCGATCCAAACGCTCAACTTTTCGGATAGCGCTGCCAGCATCGGGTTTAACGTCCTGTCCCGCATCAAGAAGCCAAACGACATCAATAAGGTCGCACACTTGTTGGTTGCCGCCAGCTTGGACAAAGGCAACAGCAGCGACCCGTTTTGGAGCTTGCAGAGCAAAACACTGTTGCAGCTGCTAATACGCCTCACCCTGTCACAGCCGGAGGAATACCGCAACATGGCAAATGTGGTGCATCTGCTTCATCACTTCGCTGCCTATCCGGAAAGGATAGACGTGTTAATTGCAAACACGAAGGACGAGAAGCTGATTTTGGACTACCAGTCCTTCATCAGCACCCCGGAGAAAACATTGCAGAATATCGTCGCCTCCGCGAAAGCTGCCTTGCAGCTCTTTGACGACTCCGAAATCACCAAAACCACAGCCTACGACACTATCGACTTCGACCAACTGCGAAGACAGCCGACAATCATCTTCCTGCACAATAGCGTAGGCGACCAGAAGTATGTCAGCATCCTGAACAGCATATTTTTCGAGCAGTTATATAACCATGTATTGCAACGCCTACCACACAAGAATGAACTTGACCTATTCGTTATCTTAGAGGAAGCATCAAGCCTATATGTGCCCCTGTTACCATTAGCAGTGGCAAACTGTCGTAAGCATCGTGTCGGCAATCTTATTTGCGTACAAAGCCCCACACAGCTGAAATCAAACTATAAGGACGAGGCGGACAACATCGCCGCCAACTGCGTGACAAAACTCTTCCTGCCTGGGCAGACCTCGATGGACGTTCTGAAGGAAATTGAGGCACTAAGCGGCAAGTGCATCTACACCGACGAGAAAGGGACTGAGCGGGTAAAGCCACTCATTACGACCGATGAAATCAGGCTTTTGCCTACAAACAGGTCAATCATCATATCCGGCAACAAGCCGATAATCAAGGGCAGGACCTCACCGTACTATCGTTCGCTTGTCTACAAGCGATACTCTCAAATACCGCCTGTGCCACTGCAAGGCGACATACCTGATGTGCCAGTCCCACTGCTGAAGATAAAATGAAAACACGGAGTAACGCTTTGTATCAGTATCTACTTAAGGCCGATGTATTAAGCGGCCCCAAGGAAGCAATTGCACTGGCAAAGCAGGACTACCGTAAGCGTTACAAGCGACAATGGAAGCAACAGGCACGGCAGCAAAAGGAAATCCGCTTTAGCGTTACACCACAGCAATTTGCCGCTATCGTTGCAAGAGCCCAAGCAAGTGCATCAGGACACACCACATACGCACGAAGTGTTGTCCTTGCCGCTGTTGACCTACCCGCAGCACCCAATGACACCTTGTTGTCGGTATTGCAGGCGATAAGCATGGCGGCAGTCGCTATTGAGCAGGGAAGGCCGGTACACTCGGTGTATGAACTGGTGCGCAAAGCAGAACTTATGTTACTACAATACCTCACCACGTAAGGAAATGGCACGGGATAGCAATATAGACCATACAAGGGAACACGACCTCACCATTGAGGAAGTCAAAGCCTGTCACACCTTTGCACACATGACCGACCAAGAAGTAAAAGAAGTGATTGAAGCATTGAAACTATTCACAAAAATTGCGTACGATGTGTATAAAAAAAGTTATCAAAAATGACAATATTTCACTGAAAAACCGTATCTTGAAGGTATAGAAACATATCAAAAATTGGATTGATTATGAGTGATTTAACGGTTTTTAAGGCCTTTGGCAAGGGTGAAAAGGTACAGATAGTGAAAGGTACTAATTGTGTGGTGTACACCCGCGTGAGCAGTAAAGACCAAACCGAGAACATGAGTTTGGAAACGCAACGGAAGGCGTGTTTGCACTATGCACAACGGCATGGATACACCATTGTAAAGAGTTTTGGCTCGACACACGAAAGTGCAACCACCGATGAGCGCGCCGAATTTAAAGCCATGCTTGAATATGTAAAAAAATCGCGCGAACGAATATCCTACATCCTTGTCGCAAGTCTTGAGCGTTTTAGTAGAAACGACAATTCAATATGGCTTAGCAATCAACTCCGTAAACTGGGAATTGAGATAGTAAGCGTGTCTCAACCAATCGACACAACCAACGTATCAGGGCAATTGCAGCAAAAGCTGCTTTTCCTATTCGGCGAATTCGACAACAATTTGAGGAAATCAAAGTGCATTGCGGGCATGAAAGAAATGTTGCTACAAGGAAACTGGCCGACAAAAGCACCATTGGGGTACGATGCGGTAAAAATAAACGGCAAACGAACGATCGTCATTAACGAGCGAGGCAAAATACTGCGCAAAGCGTTTGAATGGAAAGCCCAGGAACGCCTAACTGATGAAGCAATCCGTAAACGGCTTGCACAGAACGGCATTACCCTGTGCCATCAGCGCGTTGCCGACATCCTTCGCAATCCGTTCTATTGCGGCCTTATAGTTCACAACATGCTCGACGGTGCCATTGTTTCCGGTAACCATGAAGGAATTGTAAGCAGGGAGCTGTTTTTACAAGTAAACGGCATACGTGCCGAAACTACTCATGGCTACAGCATCAAAGAAGAAAACAATCATCTACCGCTAAAACGCTTTTTACGCTGTGAGAAATGCGGACAACTGCTTCGCGGGTACATCGTAAAAAAGAAAAATATTTATTATTACAAATGCTCAACCATTCACTGCGGTACAAATCGTAATGCCAACGTACTACATCAACGCTTCGCAGAAATACTGGAATGGTTTAGCCTAGATTTTCCATCTGACGTATTAAATCTCATCAAACAGCAAGCAATAGCGACGTTTAACCAATATTCACAGGGACACACAGACCAAAGAACGTTACTACTACAAAAAAACCTTGAACTGCAAAAGAAGATAACGCGCTTGGAAGAGCGACTAATTGAGGAAGATATTCCCACAGAACTCTATTATAAGTACATGGCTAAATATAATGAGGAGAAGGACGTAATTGAAAAAGAACTGTCTAAGGCAACGCTCAAAAAGTCGAACCTTGACGAATGCATTGATATTGCAGTTGATTTCGCTATAAACCTGCCTAAAAAGTGGCTTTCCGCAGACTACGTTATCAAGCAAAGATTGCAAAATTTGATATTTCCCAAGGGGGTTTTTTATAACCGGGATACAGACCAATGTCGAACCGACAGGGTGAATTTATTTTTTCTGCATATCGCTTATTTAAAGCAGGTTATCCTTAAAATGCAAAGAGGCATACCAGCTTTACAGCTTGAATATGCCTCAATTGCGCGTTTGGTAGCGGGGAGCAGGATCGAACTGCCGACCTTAGGGTTATGAATCCTACGCTCTAACCATCTGAGCTACCCCGCCGGGTTATTAATACTGGTTATTTTTAAGAACTGCCGTCCGCTCTATAGCGGATATGAATCCTACGTTCTAACCATTTGAGTTATCCGCTGTGTGGCGGATTCTTTTAATACTGGTTATTTTTAAGAACTGCCGTCCGCTCTATAGCGGATATGAATCCTACGCTCTAACCATCTGAGCTACCCCGCCGGATTATTTTGTTTCCGGTATGAATAATAGTTTGCTTAAATAAGATTATATTAACCGCTTAAACAAACCCCCATCCGAAAAAGGTTTGCAAATATAGCAGAAATTCGTTTTCTTTAGAAAAAATGTTAACATTTACAGCATAATAGTATTCAATTATAAACCGAGCATGCCTGAAAAGAAGAAATTTAATATAGAGTATGAAATAAAATCATCTCCCCGGATACTATATAGCTTTCTGAATGAGCCTAATGGATTAACACAATGGTTTGCCGATGACGTGAGCGTTCGCGACCAGGTTTACACGTTTACATGGGACGATGAGCAGCAAACGGCAAAGCTGCTGGCCACCAAAGAAAACAAATTGGTACGTTTCCGCTGGGTGGATGACGACCCTTCCTATTACTTCGAGATGGAAATTATACAGGATGAGC
>Ga0209455_1001065_pt1 | contig 13551 bp, 13 predicted proteins | sample AraplaCol_mCL_r2_FD_184275 | JGI IMG/M metagenome (GOLD analysis project Ga0209455, IMG submission 184275) | Arabidopsis root microbial communities from North Carolina, USA - plate scrape CL_Col_mCL_r2 (SPAdes) (version 2) | ecosystem: Host-associated > Plants > Roots > Endosphere | place: USA...
CTGCGGATTGGCCTTGATCGACACCTGCCCGCCGCCCAGATTCGCACCGTCGTACGACAGCGAGGCGAACTCCGTCGTGCTTTGCAGGTCCTGCGTGGAACGGTCGAACTTGCTGTGCGACTGCGCGCCGCCGAACGCGATCTTGTGGCCCTTGTAGGTGAAGTCCAGGGGCGCCACATCCAATGTGCTCTGCGTCTTGCCGCCATAAGAGAAAGCCATGTTGCTCGACACCGGCGTCTTGCCGTGCGCCGCGTCGAACAGGGGCTTGGCCGCGTCGGTCTGCACGATCTCGCTGTGCACCCAGGCCAGGCGCGGTCCCACGATGCCGTGCGACAGCGCCTGCAGCGGGAAAGGCCCGTGATAGGCCGTCACGTCCACCTGGAGCACGCCGGCCGGCAACGCCGGATTGCCGGCGTCGCGGTCCTTGCCCACCATGGTCAGGCCGTAGCGCGCATGCGAAGAGAAAAAGCCGCGCGTATAGCTCAGCTGCTCGATCTTCATGCCGTAGGCCGGATAAACCTGGACCAGGCGCTGATTCAGCTCCGCCAGACGCTGGGGCGCGTCGGCTTCGAGGCGCTTGCCCGTGTACCAGGTGCCGCCCAGCCAGCCCGCTGCCAGGACGACGACCACCCCGCCGGCAATCGCTGATTTTTTCATGTGGAATCCCAACTCGAAATCGATAAAAAAACCGCGCCGGAAACCTTCCGACGCGGCTCTATGGTACTTGAATGCGATGCGGCGATCCTGCTCCGGCGGCAAGCCGCGGGCGTATCTCGCAGGCCTTGCTTTTACTTCGCCACGGGCATGGCGAACTCCGCGCCCTTGGCGATGCTGTCGGGCCAGCGCTGCATGATGCTCTTGTTGCGCGTATAAAAACGCACGCCCTCTTCGCCGTAGGCATGGTGATCGCCGAACAGCGAGCGCTTCCAGCCGCCGAACGAATGCCAGGCCATAGGCACCGGAATCGGCACGTTGATGCCCACCATGCCCACCTTGATCTGGCGCGCGAAGGTCCGCGCGATGCCGCCGTCGGACGTGAAGCACGCCACGCCGTTGCCGAACTCATGGGCGTTGATCAACTCCACCGCGCTGGCGAAATCGGGCACGCGCACGATAGAGAGCACCGGCCCGAAGATCTCCTCGCGGTAGATCTTCATGTCGGTCTTGACGTGATCGAACAGCGTGCCGCCCAGGAAGAAGCCGTTCTCGCGGCCGGGCACGCGCAGCTCGCGTCCGTCCACCAGCATCTTGGCGCCCGAGGCGATGCCGTCCTCGATATAGCCCAGGACCTTGGCGCGATGCTGCTGCGTGACCACCGGCCCCATCTCGGCGTCGCGCTCCATGCCGTCCTTGATCACCAGCGACTTCACGCGCGGCACCAGGCGCTCGATGACCTTGTCGGCCACGTCGCCCACCATCACGGCCACCGAGATCGCCATGCAGCGCTCGCCGGCCGCGCCGTAGGCCGCGCCGATCAACGCGTCGGTGACCTGGTTCAGGTCCGCGTCGGGCATGACCACCATGTGGTTCTTGGCGCCGCCCAGGGCCTGCACGCGCTTGCCGCGCCGGGTACCCTCGGTATAGATGTACTCGGCGATCGGCGTCGAACCCACGAAGGACAGAGCCTCGACCTTGGGATGCGCGATCAGCGCGTCCACCGCGGCCTTGTCGCCGTGCACCACGTTGAACACGCCGTCGGGCAGCCCGGCTTGCTTGAGCAGTTCGGCGACGCGGTTGGCGCACGAGGGATCGCGCTCGGAAGGCTTGAGCACGAAGGTATTGCCGCAGGCCAGCGCCACCGGGAACATCCAGCACGGCACCATCATCGGAAAGTTGAAGGGCGTGATGCCCGCCACCACGCCCAGCGGCTGGCGCATGGTCCAGTTGTCGATGCCGCCGCCGATCTGGTCTGTATAGTCGCCCTTGAGCAGATGCGGAATGCCGCAGGCGAACTCCACCACGTCCAGGCCGCGCGCGACTTCGCCCTGCGCGTCGGAAAAGACCTTGCCGTGCTCGCGCGTGATGAGCTCGGCCAGTTCGTCCTGATGCTGTTCGAGCAGCGCCTTGAACTTGAACATGACGCGGGCGCGCTTGAGCGGCGGCGTCTCGGCCCAGGCCGGAAAGGCCGCGGCCGCGGCCTGCACGGCGGCATCGACCTCGGCCGCATTGGCCAGGGGCACCGAGCGCGTCGGTTCGCCCGTGGCGGGGTTGTGGCCTTCGGTATAGCGGCCGCTGCGGCCCTCGAACGGCTGGCCGTCGATGTAATGCGTCAACTGCTTCATGAAATCTTCCCGTCGTGAAAATGAATGCCGCGAAAGTGGGCGTGTGGATCAGGCCACCGTCGCCAACACGGAACCGATGCGCTCGAACATCTCGGCGATCTGGGCCTCGGAAATGATGACCGGCGGCGATACGGCCAGGGTCTCGCCGGTGTAGCGCACCAGGAGGCCCTGGTCGAAGCACTTCTGGAACACCTCGGTGACGCGGGCGCCCACCGCGCCGTCGCGCGACTTGAGTTCGATGCCGGCCACCAGGCCCAGGTTGCGCACGTCCACCACGTGCCTGGCGCTCTTGAGCGCATGCGCGGCGGCCTCGAAAACCGGCGACACCTCGGCGGCGCGCTTGAACAGGTCTTCGCGGCGGTAGATGTCCAGCGTGGCGACCACCGCCGCCATGGCCAGCGGATGGCCCGAATAGGTATAGCCGTGGAACAGCTCGATGCCGGTGGCCGTGGCGTTGACGACGGCATCGTGCACCTCGCGGCGCACCGCCACCGCGCCGCAAGGCACGGCCGCGTTGCTCAGGCCCTTGGCCATGGTGAGGATGTCGGGAGTGACGCCGAAACGCTCGGCGGCCGTGGCCGCGCCCAGGCGGCCGAACGCCGTGATGACCTCGTCGAAAATCAGCAGGATGCCGTGCTTGGACGTGATCTCGCGCAGGCGCTCCAGATAGCCCACGGGCGGGACCAGCACGCCGGTCGAGCCCGCCAGGGGCTCGACGATCACGGCGGCGATGGTCGAGGGATCGTGCAGCGCGATCACGCGCTCGAGGTCGTCGGCCAGTTCCGCGCCCCAGGCCGGCTGGCCCTTGGAGAAGGCGTTCTTTTCCAGATTGTGCGTGTGGGCGATGTGGTCCACGCCGGGCAGCAGCGCGCCCGAATACACCTTGCGGTTGGGCGAGATGCCGCCCACCGAGATGCCGCCGAAGCCCACGCCGTGATAGCCGCGCTCGCGGCCGATGAGGCGCGTGCGCTGGCCTTCGCCGCGCGCGCGGTGGTAGGCCAGCGCGATCTTGAGCGCGGTGTCGACCGACTCGGAGCCCGAGTTGGTGAAGAAGATGCGGTCCATGCCCTTGGGCATGATCTCGGCCACTGCCGTTGCGGCCCGAAAGACCAGGGGATGGCCCAGCTGGAAGGCCGGCGCATAGTCGAGCTCGGCGGCCTGCCTGGCAATGGCCTGGGTGATTTCCGCACGGCCGTGGCCGGCGTTCACGCACCACAGGCCGGCCGTGCCGTCCAGGATCTGGCGGCCGTCGGACGAGGTGTAGTGCATACCGGAAGCGCCGGTCAGCAGGCGCGGCTGCGTCTTGAACTGCTTGTTGGCGGTAAAGGGCATCCACAGATGGGAAAGGTCGAGATCGGCCATGACGGGCTCCGGAAAACGGGGCGGGCACGCATGGCCCACCCGGAAAAGGGTGATGGAATTCTGGTCCCGGCGACGCCGGCTGAACATATACAATCCGAACATAGGACTCTAACTGTATTGGCTATATCCGCATAACCGTATTGGTTATTTGCCCCTACCCCACTCCCGATGCCGCAACGCATGATCGACTTCCAACCCGACCGGGCTCGCGACGGGGCCAATACACTTGTCGACCAGATCGTGGAAGCCTATGTCCGGGCCATCACCGGGCAGGCGCTGCGGCCCGGCATGTCCGTCCCGTCGGTGCGGGCCTTCGCCCGCGAGCACGGCATCAGCACCTATACCGTGGCGGGCGCCTATGCGCGGCTGGCGGCGCAGGGCTGGCTGGCGGCGCGGCCCGGCTCGGGCTATCGCATCGCCGCCGGCGGCGGCGCGCCCCGCCCCGCCGCTTCGGCCGCGGCCTGGCAGCCGCCCACCCTGGGCGCGGATTGGCTGCTGTCGGACATCTACGTCGATCATTCCATTCCCATCAAGGCCGGCTGCGGCTGGTTGCCGCGCGAATGGCTCAACGAGGAAGGCCTGCACCAGGCCCTGCGCCACATGGGCCGCGTGCCGGCGCTGCGCATCCCGGGCTACGGCCACCCTTATGGCCACGCGCCCCTGCGCGAAGCCATCGCCGGCGGGCTCGCGGCCCATGGCCTGCAGGCCGAGGCCGACCAGGTCGTGCTCACCCAGGGCGTGACGCACGGGCTGGATCTGGTCATACGCACGCTGCTGCGGCCCGGCGACACGGTGCTGGTCGAGCAGCCCGGCTACGCCAATCTTCTGCCCCTGCTGCGCCTGGCCGGCATGCGCGTGCTGGCCGTGCCGCGCGGCGCGGCGGGGCCGGACTGCGACGCGCTGGACCGGATCGCCCGCGAACACAAGCCGCGCGCGATGTTCGTCAACACCGTGCTGCAGAATCCCAGCGGCACGACCGTCACCATGGCCACGGCCTTTCGCCTGCTGCAGCTGGCGCAGCAGCACGGCATGTGGGTGGTGGAAGACGATATCTCGCGCGAGTTGCTGCCGGGCGTCGCCCCGCTGCTGGCAGCGCTCGACGGGCTGCAGCGCGTGGTCTATCTGGGCGGCTATTCCAAGGTCATCAGCCCGTCGGTGCGCGTGGGCTATCTGGTCGCCCACCGCGATCTGGTGCGCGATCTCGCGCGCACCAAGATGGCGGTCGGATTGACCTCGCCGGAGATCATGGAGCGCATCGTGCACCAGGTCATACGCGAGGGCCGCTATCGCGGGCACATCCTGCGCACGCGCGAACGATTGGCGCAGGCGCATGCCGAGGTCGAAGCGCGGATGGACGCGGCGGGTTTCGAGCTCGCGGCTCGGCCGCAGGCGGGGCTGTTCCTATGGGCCCGTCCTGTCGACGAGGGTGACGATGCGGGCGCGCAAGGCGCCAACGCCCTGGCGCAGCGGGCATCGCAAGAAGGCATCTGGCTGGCGCCGGGGTCTTACTTCGACGTGGACGAGACGGACCTGCCCTGGATACGCTTCAACGTGGCGTATTCGCTCGACGAAGCGCTGTGGCGTTTCTTGCGCAAAGCATGATGCGGTGGATGATCCGACGTCAGCCGGCGGCTTGCGCCGGATCATGGCAGCAGACGCAGAGCTTGTTGCCTTCCGGATCCCTGAAATAAGCGCCGTAATAGTCGGGGTGGTAATGCGGCCGCAATCCCGGCGGGCCTTCGCACGTGCCGCCGTGTGCCAACGCCCGCGCATGCGCCTCGTCGACCGCGGCGCGGTCCGGCGCAAGCAGGGCGACCATCTGGCCGTTGCCGTGGCTCGCAGGATGGCCGTCGTAGGGGCGGCCCATGAGGAACAGCGGGCGCGGCGCATCCGGCGCCTTCCAGCCCGCCCAGGGTTTGTCGCGCTCGCAGAATTTGAGTTCCAGCCGCAGGGCCGACATCACCCTCGAATAAAACTCGAAGGCAGGCTCGAAGTCGTTGATGCCGATATAGGTGTGGGAAATCATGAACGGTTTGTTCCTCCTGGCCGGGCAAGAATGATCAAGGACGGCACAGCATTTCGAATTCATTGCCCCGCACTGCCGTTTCCTCGAAACCGAGCCGTTCGTACAGCCTGCGCGCCGGGTTGCCGCGCAGCACGCTGAGCGCGACGGGCAGGCCGGCCTGCCTGGCCTGGTCCAGCAGGCTTCGGACCAGGCGCTCGCCCAGGCCCTGGCCCTGGTGCTCGGGCAAGAGCTGTATCTGCACCAGCCTCCATTCCTCTTGTGTGCGGTAATGCTTGAAGAGACCGACGGGGATTCCATCGAGGCAGACGATGTGGGCCGAATCGAAATGCGCCATGACGCGCTGATGATGCCAGTCGTCATCGAGCCGCTCGCCGGCGCGTTCCAGATGCTCGTGCATCGTCAGCTTGCGCAGCCGCGTGAGGAAGGGCAGATCGGCGGGCGTCGCGGGGCGGGTGGATAGTTGTCGCGGCATGTTTATATCGTCGTACGAAGATTCTTCAACCCAGCCTGTGGGTGCGCAACCAATCGCGCAGCGCCGCGTCGATGCGCGTCTGCCAACCCGTGCCGGATGCGCGGAATTTTTCCAGCACGTCGGGCGACAGCCGGATCGTGATGCGCTCTTTGGTGACTTCGGCTTTGGGGCGGCCGACCGACCGCATGCGTGCAATATCCTCTGCAGTCAGCTCGTAAGTATCGGGATCTGCCTCAATCCCGGCGTTGATGGCTGTGTCTTCATCGTCGGTCGGCGAAATGTGTCCAGGTTTAAGCTTGGGCATAGTGCTTTTCCTCACGCTTGTTGGCCTCGCGCAGACTGATGACGCGGCGCACATCATCGTGACCGAGATACACGACAACGTGCAACCTTCTTCCGATATAACCCATCCCGATCATGCGAATTTCGCCATAATCCCGACGGATATCTTGATTGGCGATCAAGGTGCTCCAATCAAGCCATGCGGCATTGGCCAAAGACATGCCGTGCTTCATTTGATTGATCGCGTCTTTCTTTGGGCCAAATACGATCTTCGTCTATTTTTGTACATACAAAAATTAACGTCAACCCTTCAAAGCGAAGCGCGATTATGGGCAAAATCTCCTCTTCGAAAACCGCTCGAGCGCTCTTCATGTCACGCCTGTCCGCACGCCCCCGGCGCATCCTGCAGGCCGTGACGGGCCTGGTCGTCACGACGGTTCTGCTCCTGGGCTGCCAGGCGGTCGTCTACGTCCACAACCCCGATGCGCTGTGGCAGATCGTCAGCCAGTCGTGCGTGCCGTCGGACGCCGCCGGCAAGGGGCCGGGCAAGTGCGCCAAGGTGAGCCCGGAAGGCTATGTCCTGCTCAAGGACATCCGCGGCAAGGGGCAGTATTTGCTGATGCCCAGCGCGCGCGTGGCGGGCATGGAAAGCCCGGCGCTCTCGCAGCCGGGGTCGCCCGACTACTTTCTCGATGCCTGGAAAAATCGGGATTTCGTCAGCCGGGCCTTGGACGTGCACGTGCCGGACGCCTTGATGAGCCTGGCGATCAATTCGGCCAAGGGGCGCTCGCAGAATCAGCTGCACATCCACATCGACTGCATCTCGCAGGCCATGCGCGATGCCTTGTCGGGCTACGACGACACAGTGCCGGGAACATGGGTGGATGCGCGCTTGAACAATCATTTCTATCGGCTCACGCGCGTTGCCCCCGCCACGGCGGCGGACGTGCATCCCTACGAGCGGGTGCTCGAGCAGGCCCGGGCCCAGGGGCAGGCCATCGGCGATCACAGCATCTTCATGGCGACCGCGCCGGGCGGGTTCTTCGTGGTGGATGGTTACTACCAGGCCCGCGGCCCGAACGCCAATCCGGGCTCGTCGGAAGAACTGCAGGATCACACCTGCAAGGACGTGGGCAAGTAAGCCTGCCCGATGGAAGGCGGCAAGCCGGATTGATCAGACCAGCCGGACTACCGCCCCCGGAAGCTGTCGATCGTGCGCCTGTCCCTTTTGGTCGGACGGCCTTCGCGGATGTCGTTCGCCGGCTCGGGCGCCAGCTGCCTCAGCGTGGCGGCGCGTTCGCGCGCCTTGATGCTTTCCGGCGTTTCTTCGTACAGCTCGCGCGCCACCGGCGCCGGGCCGCGCGCGCCGCTCACGCCGCGCACCTCGACGTGGAACACCAGGTCCTGCTTGCGTATGCTGATCAGATCGCCGGGGCCGACTTCGCGCGAAGGCTTGGCCGTCACGCCGTTCACGTGCACCCGGCCCTTGCCGATCTCATCGACGGCGATGCTGCGCGTCTTGTAGAAGCGCGCGGCCCAGAGCCATTTGTCCAGGCGGATCTTGTCGGCCATCAGGGTATTGCCTTGCGGTAGACCATGAAGCCCGAATCTTCTCCCACTACGTCATAAAGCCTGCGGGCCGTGGCGTTGGTCGTTTGCGTATGCCAATACAGGCGCGTGGCTCCCGCATCGGCGGCGCGCCGATGGGCCGCCTCGATCAGCGCGCGGCCCACGCCCTTGCCTCGCGCCGCCTCGGCCGTGAACAGATCGTTCAGATAGCAGGTGGGATTCAGACTGAGCGTGCTGCGATGGAAAAGATAATGCGCCAGACCCAGCAGGCCGCCCTCCGCGCTCTGGGCCACCAGCGCATGCACAGGCTCGTAGCCGTCGAAAAAGCGCTTCCACGTGGCCGCGGTTATCTCCGGGTCGAGCGCCGTGGCGCCCGAGCGGCCGTAAAAGGCGTTGTAGCCGTCCCAAAGCACTTTCCACGAAGAAAAATCCGCCGCTTGAATCGGCCGGACAACGAAGCTCTTGCTCATCCTATGCACCTTCCGTCCCACGTAAATGAAAAGAGGCGGCACGCAGCCGCCTCTTTTCGTTTTCAAACCCCGAGACGCTCGCGCCCGGGCTTCGGCATTGCTACGGCCTCAAGCATACGCCTCGATGGGCAGGCACGAACACACCAGGTTGCGGTCGCCGTAGACGTTGTCCACGCGCGCCACCGGCGGCCAGTACTTGGCGTCGCGCAGGCTCGCCACCGGATAGGCGGCCTGCTGGCGCGGATAGTCGTGGTGCCATTCTTCGGCCAGCAGCATCTGCGCGGTATGCGGCGCGTTCTTGAGCACGTTGTCGGAGGCGTCGCGCTCGCCGCGTTCGATCTGGGCGATCTCTTCGCGGATGGAAATCATCGCGGCGATGAAGCGATCGATCTCGTGCAGGCCTTCCGACTCGGTGGGCTCGACCATCAGCGTGCCGGCCACGGGAAAGCTCATGGTCGGCGCGTGAAAGCCGTAGTCCATCAGACGCTTGGCCACGTCTTCGCCCGAGATGCCGGTGGCATCCTTCAAAGGGCGCAGGTCGAGGATGCACTCGTGCGCCACGCGGCCATTGCGGCCGGAATACAGCACGGGATAGTGCGGATTCAGGCGCGTGGCGATGTAGTTGGCATTGAGGATCGCCACTTCGGTGGCGCGCTTCAGGCCCTCGGCGCCCATCAGCGCGATGTACACGAACGAGATCGGCAAAACGCTGGCCGAACCGAAAGGCGCCGCCGACACGGGGCCGGTCTTGCTGCCTTCGGGCAGCTTGCCTTGCGAGTCCAGCACGCCGGGCAGGTAGGGCGCCAGGTGCGCGCGCACCGCCACGGGGCCCACGCCGGGGCCGCCGCCGCCGTGCGGAATGCAGAAGGTCTTGTGCAGGTTCAGGTGCGACACGTCCGAGCCGAACTTGCCGGGCTGCGCCAGGCCGACCATGGCGTTCATGTTGGCGCCGTCCATGTAGACCTGGCCGCCGGCGGCATGCACCAGGTCGCAGATCTCGACGACGGCTTCCTCGAACACGCCGTGCGTGGACGGATAGGTGATCATCAGCGCGGCCAGCTTGTCGCCCACCTGCGCGATCTTGGCCTTCAGGTCGGGGATGTCGACGTTGCCCTTGTCGTCGGACGCCACCACCACCACGTCCATGCCGGCCAGATTGGCCGAGGCGGGGTTGGTGCCGTGCGCCGAAGAGGGAATCAGGCAGATGTTGCGCTGGGCCTGGCCGTTGGCGCGATGATAGCCGCGGATGGCCAGGAGGCCCGCATACTCGCCCTGCGCGCCCGAGTTGGGCTGCAGGCTGATGTTGTCGTAGCCGGTGATCTCGCACAGCGCGGCGGAGAGACGCTCGATCAGCTCGCGATAGCCCTTGCTTTGCGACACCGGCGCGTAGGGATGCAGGTTGGCGAACTCGGGCCAGGTCACGGGAATCATCTCGGCCGTGGCATTGAGCTTCATGGTGCACGAACCCAGCGGGATCATGCTGCGGTCCAGCGCCAGGTCCTTGTCGGCCAGCTTGCGCAGGTAGCGCAGCATGTCGGTCTCGGACGAGACGCTCGAGAAGACCGGATGCGACAGGATCGCGCCCTCGCGGCGTAGCGCGGCGGGAATGCCGCTGGCGACCTTGCTGGCCAGCGCCTCGACGCTGAGCATGCCCACGCTCTTTTGCAGGCCGGCGCCGAAGACGTTCACCAGCGCCTGCAGGTCTTGCGCGGTGACGGTTTCGTCGAGCGACACGGCCAGGTTGGTGCTGCTGACGCGGCGCAGGTTGATGCCGGCCGCTTCGGCGGCGGCCAGGATGGCGCCGGTGTTCGAGCCGGTATGCAGCAGCAGCGTGTCGAAGAAGGTGTCGTTGCCCACCCGCACGCCCAGCATGACCAGCGCTTCGCGCAGGACGGCGGTATAGCGCTGCACGCGCTCGGCGATGCGCGCGATGCCGGCCGGGCCGTGCCACACGGCGTACATGCCGGCCATCACGGCCAGCAGCACCTGCGCGGTGCAGATGTTGGACGTGGCCTTCTCGCGGCGGATGTGCTGCTCGCGCGTCTGCAGCGCCAGGCGCAGCGCGTTGTTGCCTTGCGCGTCCTTGGACACGCCCACCAGGCGGCCGGGCATGTTGCGCTTGTGCGCGTCCTTGCAGGCCATGAAGCCGGCGTGCGGGCCGCCGAAGCCGAAGGGCACGCCGAAGCGCTGGGCCGAACCGACGGCGATGTCGGCGCCCCAGGAGCCGGGCGCGGCCAGGAGGGCCAGGGCCAGCAGGTCGGTGGCGCAGGCCACCACGCCGCCCTGCGCATGCACGGACTCGGCCAGCGCCTTGTAGTCGCTCACGCCGCCCAGGCTGTGCGGATACTGCAGCAGCACGCCGTAGCACTCGGGCAGGCCCTGGGATTCGTCGCCCACGGCGATCTCGATGCCCAGGCCTTCGGCGCGCGTGCGCACCACTTCGATGGTCTGCGGATGGCAGTGCTTGGAGACGAAGAACACATTGCTCTTGCTCTTGGCGCTGCGGTGCGCCAGCGTCATGGCCTCGGCGGCGGCGGTGCTTTCGTCCAGCAGCGAGGCGTTGGCGATGTCCAGGCCCGTGAGGTCGGCCACCATGGTCTGGTAGTTGAGCAGCGCCTCGAGGCGGCCCTGCGAGATCTCGGGCTGGTAGGGCGTGTAGGCCGTGTACCAGGCGGGGTTCTCGAGGATGTTGCGCAGGATGACGTTGGGCGTGTGCGTGCCGTAATAGCCCTGGCCGATGTAATTGCGCAACACCTGGTTCTTGCCGGCGATGTCGCGCAGCTCGGCGAGCACGTCGGCCTCGTCGCGCGAAGCGGGCAGGGTCAGCGGATGCGTCAGCCGGATGCCCGGAGGCACCACTTCGCCGATCAGGGCATCGAGGCTGGGGCTGCCCAGGGCGGCCAGCATCTTGGCCTGGTCGGCCTCGTTGGGGCCGATGTGGCGGGGGATGAAATCGGTATGGGTGTCCAGGGCGCTCGGCATGTGGCTGTCTCGGAAAAACAGAGGGGGCAAGCCGCGTCGGACAATGCCGGCGCGGCCGTCTACGACGTCGATTACAGGCCGTTGGCCGCGGCGTAGCCGGCGGCGTCCATCAGACCGTTGGCATCGGCGGCGTCGTTGGGCTTGATCTTGAAGATCCAGGCGTCGTAGGGCGATTCGTTGATGGTCGACGGGTTGGCGTCGAGCGCATCGTTGAAGGCGACGATCTCGCCGGCGACCGGCGCGTAGATGTCGGATGCGGCCTTCACCGATTCGACCACGGCGGCGGTGTCGCCCGCGCCGAGCTTGGCGCCGACGTCGACGTCGCCGACGAAGACGATGTCGCCCAGCTGGTTCTGGGCGTTGTCGGTGATGCCGACGAGAAAGACGTCGCCTTCGGCCTTGACCCATTCATGGGACTCGGTGTACTTGCGATCGGTGGGCAGACTCATGGTGAGCTCCTGGAGGGATGGGTTGTGATTCAGCGATGAAATCAAGCGTGCTCGACGGCCTTGCCGTTGCGCACGAAAGGCATCTTGCAAACCTGGGCGGGCACCCACTTGCCGCGGATGTCCACCTGCACGGCGTCGCCGGGCTTGACGCCGACGGGCAGGCGGGCAAAGCCCACCGACACGTTCAGCGTGGGCGACATGGTGCCGCTGGTGACTTCGCCTTCGCCCAGCGCGGTCCGCACCTTCATGTGCGAGCGCATCACGCCGCGGTCGAGCAATTTGAGGCCCAGGAAGGCGGCGGGCGTGGCGAACTGCTCGATGGCGTCGCGGCCGATGAAGCGGCGCGCGGCGTCCTTGAGCGAGACGGTCCAGGTCAGGCCGGCCTGGTCGGGATGGATGAGCTCGTCCATGTCCTGGCCGTAGAGGTTCATGCCGGCTTCCAGCCGCAGCGTGTCGCGCGCGCCCAGGCCGCAGGGACGCACGCCCGCGGCGATCAGGTCGTTCCAGAAGGCCGTGGCCTGCGCGGCCGGCAGCACGATCTCGAACCCGTCTTCGCCGGTGTAGCCGGTGCGCGCCACCAGCGTGTCGCTGTCCAATGCCGCGCCCGAGAAAGGCGTGAGGTTTTCCGTGGCGGCCTTCCAGGCCGGGCGCACGGACCAGACCTTGGCGCGGGCCTCGGGGCCCTGCACGGCGATCATGGCCAGGTCGCGGCGCGGCGTGATGGTGACCTCGAACTTGCCCGAAGCGGCGATGCGGCGCATCCAGGCCACGTCTTTCTCGGCCGTGCCGGCGTTGACCACTACGCGCCAGGTATCGGAGGCGAAGAAGTAGACGATGAGATCGTCGATCACGCCGCCCTGCGGGTTGAGCATGCAGCTGTAGAGCGCCTTGCCCGGCGTGGTGAGCTTGGCCACGTCGTTGGCGACGAGCCGGCGCAGGAAGTCGTAGGCGCCGTCGCCGGTCACGTCGACGTTGAGCATGTGCGATACGTCGAACATGCCGCTGGCCTGGCGCACGGCGTGGTGCTCTTCGATCTGCGAGCCGTAGTTGACGGGCATGTCCCAGCCGCCGAAGTCGACAGTGCGGGCGCCGGCGGCGATGTGGGCGTCGTAAAGAGGGGTGCGCTGCAAAGGTGCGGACATGCGGGAAGACTCCGTGGCTACGGGTGGTTTACGCAATGCCGGCGACGGAAGCGGAAAGCGCTCCGGACGACTCGCGTCACCGGCCGATGTTCCGCCCCTCTGTCCTTTTGCCTGAGAGTTGCCCCGCGTCGGTGTAGACGGCGGGTTTGCACCTTCGGCGCCTGGGCTGCCCGCATTCAAAGGGCGCCAGGTCTCTCCAGAGTGCTGTTTCGGCGCCGACAGGGCGCCGAGCAGGTGCGGTATGGGTTACCTGAGCGATTCCGGGCGAATTGCGCCTTCGGCGGCGGGCCTGGATTGTGTCGTCGGCCCGCTCTCTCCCGCACGCTGCATGACAGCTGGGCGCAAGTATAACCGGCTTGTTTGGGGTCTTTGCCTGGGAAAACCCGGGTTACAGGGCGCGGCCGCAAGCCACGCCCGAGGCCCAGGCCCACTGGAAGTTGTAACCCCCCAGCCAGCCGGTCACGTCTACGGCCTCGCCGATGAAGTGCAGGCCGGGAGAGGTCTTGGCCTGCATG
>Ga0209455_1001067_pt1 | contig 13537 bp, 11 predicted proteins | sample AraplaCol_mCL_r2_FD_184275 | JGI IMG/M metagenome (GOLD analysis project Ga0209455, IMG submission 184275) | Arabidopsis root microbial communities from North Carolina, USA - plate scrape CL_Col_mCL_r2 (SPAdes) (version 2) | ecosystem: Host-associated > Plants > Roots > Endosphere | place: USA...
AGGCCCGCGCCAAGGCGCTGCGGGTATCCTCGGCGGTGCGGGTCGAAGCGGCCTGCTAGAGACGGTTGGCCAGGCGCGGCCGGCTAGGCGCGGCCGGCCAGGCACGTCCACCCAGGCCCAATCGGGCTTGGATTTCCACGATACAGACCGGCCGGGCCGGGGCTTCCGGGTGCAGCGCACTTCGGGGTTTTTTGTCGCAGATCAATAACGCCGCTATCGAGATGGCTTTTAATGTCGTTGCGCTTTGTTGCGCTGAATTCTATAATTTCAGAAATTAGTGAAATCATAGTAACAAATGGCTATCTCCCCCCAGACCGAGCGCTTCATCCTGCACTTCGGCGAAATGGGCAGCCGCTGGGGCGTCAACCGCACCGTGGGCCAGATCTACGCGCTGCTGTTCCTGGCATCGCAGCCGCTGTGCGCCGACGACATCGCCGAGGCGCTGACCGTGTCGCGCTCCAACATCAGCATGAGCCTGAAGGAGCTGCAGTCGTGGCGGTTGGTCAAGACGGTGCGCCGCGTGGGCGACCGGCGGGATTATTTCGAAACTCCCCAGGATGTCTGGGAGATATTCCGCGTGTTGGCCGAAGAGAAGCGCAAGCGCGAAATCGATCCGACCATGACGCTGCTGCGCGATACTTTGATGGAGTCGCCCGCGGGCGACTCCGATGTCTACGCTCAGCAGCGCATGCGGGAAATGTTGGAACTCATCGAGCTATCCACCGGCTGGTTCGATGAGGTGCAGCGCCTGCCCCCCGAGACCCTGCGGCATTTGATGAAGCTGGGCTCGCGCGTACAGAAAGTGCTGAAGTTCGCCGGGAAGCTGCGCGTGCGCGAATAGCCGGGCGCCGCATTTTGTCTTCAAGAAGCTCGAGGAGACTCGCATGATCGACTTGGACGTCGTCAACCTGTCACGGCTGCAGTTCGCCGTGACCGTGCTGTATCACTTTTTGTTCGTTCCTCTCACGCTGGGCCTGTCGTTCATGCTGGCCATCATGGAAAGCGTGTACGTCATGACCGGCAAGGCCATCTGGAAGCGCATGACCATGTTCTGGGGCATGCTCTTCGGCATCAACTTCGCCATGGGCGTGGCGACCGGCGTGGTGATGGAATTCCAGTTCGGCATGAACTGGTCCTACTACAGCCACTATGTGGGCGACATCTTCGGCGCGCCGCTGGCGCTCGAGGGCCTGTCCGCCTTTTTCCTGGAAGCCACGTTCGTCGGCCTGTTCTTCTTCGGCTGGAACCGGCTTAGCAAGGTGGGCCACCTCACGGTGACCTGGCTCACGGCCCTGGGCACCAATCTGTCGGCGCTGTGGATTTTGATCGCCAACGGCTGGATGCAGAATCCCGTGGGGGCGGTGTTCAACCCCGACACCATGCGCATGGAAATGACCGATTTCGCCGCCGTGGTGTTCAACCCGGTGGCGCAGGCCAAGTTCGTGCACACGGTCAGCGCCGGCTATGTGCTGGGCGCCATGTTCGTCATGTCGATCAGCGCCTGGTACGTGCTCAAGGGCCGCCACATCGAGATGGCCAAGCGCTCGATGGCGGTGGCGGCGAGCTTCGGCCTGGCGGCCGCGCTGTCGGTGGTGGTGCTGGGAGACGAGAGCGGCTATCTCACCGGCGAGCATCAGCAGATGAAGATCGCGGCCATGGAGTCGATGTGGGAAACCGAACCCGCGCCGGCCAGCTTCAATCTGCTGGCCTGGCCCGACCAGGCCGAGCACAAGAACGATTTCTCCGTCCGCATCCCTTATGTGATGGGCCTGATCGGCACGCGCTCGATCACGCAGCCGCTCCTGGGCATCAACGATCTGGTCAAGCGCGCCGAGGTGCGCATCCGCTCGGGGGTCGCGGCTTATGAAGAGTTGCAGCGCATCCGCGCCAACCCCAAGGACGAGGACGCGCGCAAGGCGTTCGCGGGCAATTGGCGCGACCTGGGCTACGGCCTCCTGGTCAAGCGCTACCAGCCCGATCTCTCGAAGGTGACCGAAGCGCAGATCACGCAGGCGGCATGGGACACGGTGCCCACGGTGACGCCGATCTTCATCCTGTTCCGGGTGATGGTGGGCGTGGGCATGTATCTGATCCTGTTCTTCGCGACAGCGTTCTGGTTCGCGTCCAAGGACAAGCTGTCGCACTCGCCGCGCCTGTTGAAGATCGCGCTGTGGAGCCTGCCGCTGCCCTGGATCGCCATCGAGTCGGGCTGGTTCGTGGCCGAGTCCGGCCGCCAGCCCTGGGTGATCGAGGGCGTGCTGCCGACCTATTACGCGGCATCGGGCTTGTCCTTGCTCGACGTGGCCATGACCTTGAGCATCTTCGTCGCGCTCTACACGGTGCTGTTCATCGTCGGCGTCAAGGTCATGCTGCATGCCATCCAGGCCGGCCCCAAGGACGACAGCCGGCCGGCGCCGGCCGGCCAGGGCATAGGTTCCGTCCGCGCGGCGCTGGACGCCTGAACAACGGGAGATCGAAGATGGAAAACCTGATTCCCCTCGACTACGCGACTTTGCGTGTCATCTGGTGGGCGCTGCTGGGCGCCTTGTTGATCGGTTTCGCGGTCATGGACGGCTTTGACGCCGGCGTCGCGGCGCTGCTGCCGCTGGTGGGCAAGACCGATACCGAACGGCGCGTGGTCATCAACGTGGTGGGCCCCGTATGGGAAGGCAACCAGGTATGGCTGATTACCGCGGGCGGCGCCATTTTCGCCGCCTGGCCCATGCTGTACGCGGCCTCGTTCTCGGGCTTCTACCTGGCCATGATGCTGATCCTGTTCGCGCTGATCCTGCGTCCGCTGGGCTTCAAGTACCGCAGCAAGTTCGAAGGCACGGCGTGGCGCAATGCCTGGGACGGCGTGCTGTGCTTCTCGGGCGTGGTGATCGCGCTGGTGTGCGGCGTGGCCATGGGCAACGTCATCCTGGGCGTGCCGCACGGCATGGATCCCGGCACGCTGCGGCCGGTCTACACCGGCGCGTTCTATCAGCTCTTTACGCCTTTCGCGCTGCTCGCGGGCGTGCTGAGCGTGGCCTTGCTGGTCATGCACGGCGCGGTGCTGCTGGCCTGGCGCACCGAAGATCCCATCGCCGGCCGCGCGCGCGGCTGGGCGCGGCTGGCCGCGCTGCTGGCCGTCGTGCTCTTCGTGCTGGGCGGCTTCTGGGTGGCCTACGGCCTGAACGGCCAGGTCGCGAGCGGGTACGACATGGGCGGGCCGTCCAATCCGCTGGCCAAGACCGTCACGCTGCAGGTCGGCGCGTGGATGAACAACTTCCATGCGTGGCCGTGGATGTGGATCGCGCCCATACTGGGCGTGGCGGGCGCGCTGCTGGTGCTGCTGGCGCCGGGCGCAGGCGCGCTGTCCTTCGTCGCTTCGGCGGCGTCGATCGCGGGGGTCATCCTCACCTCGGGCTTCGCGCTCTTTCCCTTCCTGCTGCCTTCCTCGTCGCAGCCGGCGGCCGGCCTGACGATATGGGATGCCTCGTCGAGCCGCATGACGCTGTGGATCATGTTGATAGCCGTGTCGGTCTTCCTGCCCGTCATCACGCTCTACACCGCCTGGGTGTACCGCGTCATGCGCGGCAAGGTCACGCACGAATCCGTGGGCGGCACGCCCAACTCGTATTGAGCCGGAGGTTTTAGCCATGTGGTACTTCTCGTGGATACTGGGCTTGGGCCTGGCCTGCGCCTTCGGCATTCTCAACGCGATGTGGTTCGAGCTGCGCGAAGCGCAGCGGCAAGAGTCCGCCGCGCAGGATCGGTGAGCACCGCCTCGGGCATCGAGCACGCGCCGCAGTCGGCCTCCAAGGCCCAGTCCGCCTGGCTGTCGGGCCAGGCGCGGCTGGCGCGCGCGCCGCTTGCCGTGGCGGGGGCGGCGCCGCTGCTCGCGGGCGCCTTGCTGGCCCTGCAGGCCTGGCTGCTGGCCGGTGTGCTCGACGCGGCCCTGGCTCATGGCGCGGACCGCGGCCAACTGCTGCGGCCCATCGCCGCCATCGGGCTTTTGATTCTGCTGCGCGCAGCCTTGGCCTGGCTGGCCGAACGCGCCGGCGCGAAGGCCGCGGAGGCCATCAAGCATCGGATCAGGCTGGCGCTGTTCGATCGCCTGCTGCAGGCCGGCCCGCAGTGGACGCGCCAGCAGGTCTCGGGCCAGCTGGCCAGCGCGCTGGTCGAGCAGACCGAAGCCCTGGAAGGCTTTTTCGCCAAATACCTGCCAGCCGTGGGCGCGGCGGGCGTGCTGCCCGCGGCCTTCTCGGCGCTGCTGCTGCCGCAGAGCATCGTGGCGGGGCTGCTGCTGCTCATTACCGCGCCGCTGATTCCGGTCTTCATGGCCTTGGTGGGATGGGGGGCCGAAGCGGCCAGCCGCCGCCACGCGCGTTCCATCGCCAGGCTGTCGGGTTTTTTCGCCGACAGGCTGCGCGGCTTGTCCACGCTCAAGCTGTATGGCCGGGCCGATGACGCGGCCGTGGACGTGGCGCAGGCCAGCGAGGCCTTGCGCGCGCGCACGCTGGCGGTGCTGCGCGTGGCCTTCCTGTCGTCGGCGGTGCTGGAGTTTTTCGCCGCGCTGGGCGTGGCGGGCGTGGCGGTATACATCGGCCTGCGCTACCTGGGCATGCTGGGCGCGCCCGATCCGGGTTTCGGCTTGAAGGCGGGCTTCTTCTGCCTGTTGATGGCGCCCGAAGTCTATGCGCCCCTGCGCCAGTTCGCCGCGCATTATCACGATCGCGCCGCCGCGCGCGCGGCCGTTGCCGAGATCGATCGCCTGTTCGACGGCTTGCCTGAGACCGGCAAGCCGGTGTCCGAGGTCGTGCGGGAAGCGATCGCTGCAAGCGCGGCCGGGGCTTTGAGTCTCGCGGCGCAAAATTTGACCGTCGAGGCGCCAGGCCGTCCTCTGGCCGTGTTGCACGATGCCGAGCTGCGCCTGGCTGCCGGAGAGCATGCGGTCTTGATGGGCGCCAGCGGCGCCGGCAAGACCACGCTGCTCGAAGCCCTGTGCGGGCTGCGCGCGGCGCGCGGCGAGATTCTGCTGGGCGGCCGGCTTTTGCAGGATTGGAACGAGACCGATCTGCGCGCGCGCATCGCGCTGGTCGGGCAGAAGCCCTATCTGTTCCAGGGCACGATCGCCGACAACCTGCGTTTTGCCAAGCCGGGCGCAAGCGACGCCGAAGTGGCCGACGCGGCCCGGCGCGCCTGCGTGTGGGAATTCGCCGAGGCCCTGCCGCAAGGATTGGAGACGCCGCTGGGGCCGCGCGGCGCGGGACTGTCGGGCGGACAGGCGCAGCGCGTGGCCCTGGCCCGGTTGTTCCTGCGCGACGCAGGCCTGGTGCTGCTGGACGAACCCACGGCGCACCTGGACGCAGCGACACAGGAACGCGTGATCGACGCCATCGTCGACTATGCGCGCGGGCGCAGCCTGTTGCTGGTCACCCATTCGCACGCGGTGGCCGGGCGCTTTGCGCGCCGATTGCATCTGGCCGACGGCAAGGTGGGGCCGGCATGAAGCGCGTATCGATCGTCGCGCTTTACTGCCGGCGCCGCGGCGGCCTGGCGCTGGCCTTGCTGCTGGCGCTGCTGGCCGTGGCCGCGGGTGTGGGCCTGCTGGGCGTGGCGGGCTGGTTCCTGGCGGGCGCGGCCTTGGCCGGCGCCGGCGCCGAGTTCAATCTGTTCGCCCCTTCGGCCTTGGTGCGCGGCTTGTCTTTTCTGCGCATCGGCGCGCGTTACGCCGAGCGCCTGGTCGGGCATGGCGCGACCTTGCATCTGCTCGCGGATCTGCGCGGTGCGGTGTTCGGCGCGCTGGCCCGCTTGACGCCGCGGCAGCTCGCGCGCTTTCGCGGCGGCGACCTGGTGGCGCGGCTCACCAGCGACGTGGATGCCTTGGACACGGTGTTTCTCTTCGTGCTGGCGCCCGTCGCCACGGCCTTGCTGGGCGGGCTTGCGGTGGCGCTGGTGATTGCTTACAGCCTGCCGCTGGCGGGCCTGATCCTGTTGCTGTGCCTGCTGCTGGCCTGCCTGCTGCTGCCCATGGGCCTGGCGATCGCCTCGCGGCGTTCCGGCATCCAGGCGCAGCAAAGCGCCGCCGATTTGCGCACGGCCGTGCTCGATGCCGTCGAGGGCCATGCCGACATCGAGGCCATGGGCGCGCGCGCCGCCGTGCTGCGGCACGTCGACCGGCTGTGCGGCCAGGCCGGCCAGGCGCGGCGCACGCAGGTGCGCCTGGCCGCGCACGGGCAATGGGTCTTGCAGGCGGCGGCCGGCCTGGCCGTGCTGGCCGTGTTGTGGACGGGGCTGCCTGCCATCGCGGCGGGGCGCGTGACCGGGCCCTATCTGGCCGGGCTGCTGTTGGCCGCGCTGGGCATTTTCGAAGTGGCCGGGCCCGTGATGCGCGGCGCGGCGCGCCTGGGTGCCGCGCGCGCCGCGGCCCGGCGCATGGCCGACCTGCTGGGTTCCGAACCCGATCTGCATGATCCGGCGCAGCCCTTGTCCGTGCCGCGGGCGGGCGTGCTGGCGATGCGCGGCGTGCGCTATGCCTATCCGCAGGCCTCGCAAGAGGGGCCTGCCTGGGTGCTGGACGGCGTCGATTTCGCTTTGATGCCGGCCGAACGCGTGGCGATCGTCGGCGCCAGCGGCGCGGGCAAGTCCACCCTGCTGCATCTGTTGCTGCGCCTGGACGACCCCGATGCGGGCGAAGTGCGCTACGGCGGATGCGATTTGCGGCGATGCGCGCAGGCCGACGTGCAGCGCCGCATCGCGCTGCTGTCGCAAGATGCCCCGATTTTCCTGGGCACGGTGCGCAGCAATCTGCTCATCGGCGATGCCGCGGCCGACGAGGCCGCGCTATGGTCGGCTTTGCGCGCGGCGCGGCTCGATGCGTTCGTGCGCGACTTGCCGCGCGGGCTGGACAGCTGGGTGGGCGAGACGGGCGCGGCGCTGTCGGCCGGCCAGGCGCGGCGCCTGTGCCTGGCGCGCGCCCTGCTTGCGCCGGCGGCGGTGTTGCTGCTGGACGAGCCTACGGCGGGGCTGGATGCCGAAACCGAGGCCGATTTCCTGAACGATCTGCCGCAAGCCCTGGCCGGGCGGGCAGCCGTGCTGGTCACCCACGCCGCGCTGCCGCAGGGTGCGATGGATCGCCAGTTGCGCCTGCGCGACGGCCGCCTGGAAGATTTGCCGGCGGCCTCGCAAACTATGTAAACGAAAGCCCTGCGCAGCGCGGTTGCGGCTATAGTGCGGCTTGCGTACTTTTTACGGGACGTCTCCCATGCAGGCCGACTCCGCCGATATCATCCGTCGCGCCATCCGCAGCGTTCCCGACTGGCCCCAGCCCGGCGTCGTCTTTCGCGACATCACCCCGCTGCTGCAGGACGCGCGCAGCTTTCGCACGCTCATCGACCTGTTCGTCTACCGCTACATGGGCAAGCGCATCGACCTGATCGCCTGCGTGGACGCGCGCGGCTTCATCATCGGCAGCGCGCTGGCCTATGCCCTGAACGTGGGCTTCGTGCCCATCCGCAAGCACGGCAAGCTGCCGTGCCGCACGGTGTCCGAGATCTACACGCTGGAATACGGCCAGTCCGAGGTCGAGGTGCACACCGACGCGGTGCGCACCGGCCAGCGCGTGGTGCTGATCGACGACCTGGTCGCCACCGGCGGCACCATGCTGGCCGCCATCAAGCTGTTGCAGCGCCTGGGCGCCAACGTGCTGGAAGCGGCCGCCATCGTCGACCTGCCCGAGCTGGGCGGCTCGGCCAAGATCGCGACCACGGGCACGCCGTTCTATGCCGTCTGCACTTTCAAAGACAGCGAAGACTGACGCGCCGGCTGGAAATCAGGACAGCATGTCCCAGGCCGAGCGCGCGATCAGCAGCAAGGCCATCAGCGCCAGGATGAGGATGCAGACGCGGCGATAGTGCGAATCGCCGTGGCGCAGGAAGAGGCGCCGTCCCAGGACGATGCCGACGGCCTGCAGGGGATAGGCGATCAGCACGAACAAGAGTGTGTGCGAGGACACCTTGCCCATCGCGGCCAGTGTCAGCAGCGACACCGTGCTCTGCACGCCGAAGATGATGGTCATGGTGGCCCGGGCGTTCAGCGGCGAGAACGGGCCGCCCAGGAAATGGGCCACCAGGGGCGGGCCGCCGATGGCGGCGAAACCGTTGCCCAGGCCGGAACAGGCGCCGACGCATAGCGTGGGGCCGAGCCGGGGCGGATGGTGGTAGCGCCAGCCCGAGGCCAGGATCACCACGGCCGCTAGCACGATGCAACCCATGATCAAGCGGCTGATGGACGGATTGGCCGCGACCAGCAGCTGGGCGCCGACCAGGGCCGCCGCGCCGCTGGCCGCCGCCAGGATGAGGGCCTGCCGCCACAGCACGTGCGGCCTGTCCGCGTTTGCGGTCTGCAGCGTGGAGAGAATCTGCATGCTGGTCATGATGGGCGCCGCCAGCGCGGGCGGGAACACCATGGACAGCGCCGGCATGCCGAGCATGGCCGCGCCGAAGCCGCTGAAGCCGCGCATCGTGCCCGCGGCCAGCATGGCCAGGCCGGCGAAGGCCAGGGCCCAGGGGTGGGCCGTGAGCGTGGCCGCGGTGGAAGATTCGTCCAAAGAGTTCTACCGCGCTCAGGTCTTGTCGCGATCGATGGCGAACGGCGCCCAGGACTGGCGCGTGGGCATGATCTCGAGCCGGTTGATGTTGATGTGGTCGGGCAGGGTGGCCACATAGTAGATCTGCTCGGCGATGTCTTCGGCCGTGAGCGGCGTGGTGCCGCGGTAGAGCTTGTCCGATGCGGCCTGGTCGCCCTTGGTGCGCACCAGCGTGAATTCGGTCTCGGCCATGCCCGGCGCGATGTCGGTCACGCGCACGCCGGTGCCCGGCAGGTCGCAGCGCAGGTTGTAGGAGAATTGCTGCACGAAGGCCTTGGACGCGCCGTAGACGTGGCCGCCGGGATAGGGCCATTGGCCGGCCACCGAGCCCAGGTTGACGATGCTGGCGCCGGCGCCGGTTTCGAGCAGCAGGGGCAGCACGGCGTGGGTCACGTTGACCAGGCCGGTGATGTTGGTGTCGATCATGGTGTGCCAGTCCTGCAGATCGACCTTTTGCGCGGGCACGGGCGCCAGGGCCAGGCCGGCGTTGTTGACCAGCGAGCGGATCGGGCGGAAATCGGCGGGCAGGGCGTCGACCATGGCCTGCACGGCCGCGGCGTCGCGCACGTCCAGCACGGCGATGTGCACGGGCACCTTGCCCGACAGTTCGTTTTTCAGTTCATCGAGGCGGTCGGCGCGGCGGCCCGAGAGCACCAGCGACCAGCCGCCGGCGGCGAAGCGGCGTGCGGCGGCGCGGCCGAAACCGGACGTGGCGCCGGTGATGAAAGCGACTTTTTTCATAACGATGCTTGGACTCAGTTGATGAAGGGGGCTACAAGAAAGCTTACAAGAACAGCTTGTACGCCGGATTGTCGGTCTCGTTCCAGTGCGGATAGCCGAGCTCGGCGACGAAGTTCCTGAACTGTTTTTTCTCGCCGGCCGGCACCTGGATGCCGACCACGATCTGGCCGTAGTCGGCGCCCTGGTTGCGGTAGTGGAACAGGCTGATGTTCCAGTCCGGATTCATGGCGTTCAGAAAGCGCATCAAGGCGCCGGGCCGCTCGGGAAACTCGAAGCGGTAGAGCACCTCGTTGGCCGCCTGCCGCGAACGCCCGCCCACCATGTGGCGCAGGTGGGTCTTGGCGAATTCGTCGTGGGTCAGGTCCAGCGTGTCGAAGCCGTTCTTGCGGAAATGCGCGGCGATCTTGCCCGGCTCGGCCGGCGCCGACACCTGCAGGCCGACGAAGACATGGGCGCGGTCGCCGCTGTCGGCCATGCGGTAGTTGAACTCGGTGACGCTGCGATCGCCCACCAGCTCGCAGAAACGGCGGAAGCTGCCGCGCTGCTCGGGCATGGTGACGGCGAACACGGCCTCGCGCATCTCGCCCACCTCGGCGCGGTCGGACACGAAGCGCAGGCGGTCGAAATTCATGTTGGCGCCGCTGGTGATCGCCACCAGGGTCTTGCCGCGCAATTTGTGCTCGGCCGCGTATTGCTTGGCGGCGGCCACCGCCAGGGCGCCGGAAGGCTCGAGCACGCTGCGCGTGTCCTGGAAGACGTCCTTGATGGCCGCGCAGATCGCGTCGGTGTCGAGCACGACGAAGTCGTCCACGTACTGGCGCACCAGGCGGAAGGTTTCCTCGCCCACCATCTTCACCGCCGTGCCGTCGGCGAACAGGCCCACGTCGTTCAGCTGCACGCGTCGGCCGGCGCGCACGCTGCGCAGCATGGCGTCGGAGTCCACGGTCTGCACGCCGATGATCTTGATGTCGGGGCGCAGCTGCTTCACATAGGCCGCCACGCCGGCGATCAGTCCGCCGCCGCCGATGGCCACGAAAATGGCTTCGATCTCGCCCGGATGCTGGCGCAGGATCTCCATGCCGACGGTGCCTTGGCCGGCGATCACGTCGGGGTCGTCGAACGGATGGACGAAGGTGAGCTTTTCTTTTTTCTCGAGCTTCTTGGCGTGCTCGTAGGCGTCGCTGAAGCTCTCGCCGACCAGCACCGCCTCGCCGCCCAGGCGGCGCACCGCGTCGACCTTGACCTGCGGGGCGGTGGTGGGCATGACGATGACGGCGCGGCAGCCCAGCCGACTGGCCGACAGGGCCACGCCCTGCGCGTGGTTGCCCGCCGAGGCGGCGATCACGCCGCGCGCGCGCGCCGCGGGCGTCATGTTGGCCATCTTGTTGTAGGCCCCGCGCAGCTTGAAGCTGAACACCGGCTGCGTATCTTCGCGCTTGAGCAGCACCGTGTTCGAAATTCGCCGCGAAAGCAGGGTTGCGGGTTCGAGCGGCGATTCGACGGCGACGTCGTAGACCTTGGAGGTCAGGGTGCGTTTGAGATAGTCGGTGGACATGGCTGCGGGCGTGGGAAGGAATGCCGAACCGCCCGTCCTTCATCGAGGACGAGGCGGGTCAACGAGCGTACCACACGGCCCGCGCCGGGCCGGCGCGCGGCCCTTGCGCGTCGCCAGGCCTCAGAACTCGAACGCCACGCGCGAATCCACGACCGAGATCCCCGCCTGCCCGCCTTCCGTCTCGGGCGGCTGGATGCGGTAGGTGAGCGTGTACAGCGCCGCGCCGTCGCTTTGTATTTCTCGGATATCGACGCCGTTGTCGGAGATGCCGTTGGGCCGGGTCGAGAGCGTGCTGCGCACCGACCAGCTGCCGTCGCCGTTGGGCCAGGCTTCGTGCGCGGTCTTGTTGCCGGTGAACAGCACGGTCTTGCCGGGGAAGGCGTCCTGGTTGTTGAACTCGAAGAAGGCATTGATGCCGTTCTGGTTCATGCAGCGGCTCACGCCCAGCGCCAGGGCGTCGCCGCCGGGGCCCTCGGGGAAGCCCTCGCGAAAGCTCCTGAGGGTCGGCGCGGACTCGCCGCCGCTGGTGCCGATGAGCTGGCCTTGCATATAGTAGGTCGCGCGGCCCACGTCCACTTCCATGGTCTTGGACAGCCAGGGCCGGCTGCCGGGCCCGTTGTCCGAAACGTAGTCGGAGACCGTGCCTCTTTGCGCGTCGATGACCCGCTGCTGATTGAACTCGGTCGATACGAGATTGCCGTTGGGCGAGCCGCGCACCACGCCGCGCTCGTCGGTTTCCTCTTGCGGGGCGAGGATGAGGCGGGCGGCAGTGGGCGGCACCTTGTCGAGCGTGGTTTCCGGACTGTTGCCCAGGCTCTTGGCGATATTGCGCGCCGTGTCGGCCGAGCGGCCGGCCTGCACGGCCACGGCCTCGACCAGGGCCAGGTGGACCATGCGCGATTGCACCGACAGCCGCGTGTCTTTCGACAGGCTCAGGCTGGCAACCATCGCGGCGCCCTCGGGGCCGGTGAGGAGCGTCAGCAAGGCCTCGGCCTGTTCCTGGGTGTAGGACGACACTGCGACGCGCGACATCTGGTCGAGCATCACGTAGGTGAAATCGCCGCCGCTCAGGCTGCCCGATTCCCACATTTCGTTGCCGTGGATCTTCATGTTCTGCATGCCGTCCTCGAAGGCGGCCAGGCTTTGCCTGAGACCTTCGATGGCTTTGCCCGGATTGCCCTGCTGCAGCCCTTGCGCGACGCTGCGCATGGCCTGGCCGGCGTCCAGGTAGGCCTGCACCTGCACCGGATCGATGCGGCGCTTGTCGGCGATGGCGAGCAGTTCCGCCTTGACGCCGGGGGGCATGGTGGTCGAGTCGTTGATGAGCTTCAGCGCCTGGATGTGCTCGTCGATGGCGCGGGCCACCTGGGCTTCGAGCCTGGGGAGCAGCGCCTCGACGGTGGACTTGGCGTCGGGGGCGCAGCCGAGCTGCTTTTGCAGGGCGGGGATGTTGTAGCTCAGCCCTTCGGTCATGTTGTTCGAGATCGACTTGAGCACGCCGTCGGGCAAGGAAGGCAGGCCCGCCTTGTCGGTGGCCGCCTTGGCCAGGCGGCACAGCATGGACTCGGGATTCCTGCGGTCCATCGGCGCGGTCATGCTGTCGGTGATGGCCATTTCCTTCAGATGCTTGGCGATGCCCGCATCGCCCTGCTTGAAGGTGGAGTCCGGCAGCTTGGTCAGGAACTCGCCGACCTTTTCCTTGGTCATGCCGGGCACTTTCATCAGCTCGGCGACCTGCGCCTCGTACAGGTTCAGGGCCTTTTCCGCGGCTTGCGCGATCTGCTGGTTGCTCAGTTGGCCGCGGGAATATTCGGGCATGGCCTTGCAGTTCTCGCGCACCAGGCGCTCGAGAAATTTCGCCGACTTGCCGTCGACCATGCCTTGCCAGTTCGGGTTGTCGCCGCCCAGCTTCATGCCGCGTTCCAGGCAGAGGCCGATCATGTCGGTCTCGCCGCGGCCGCGGCCGCCGCCCGAGAGGCCGCTTTCCAGGAAGCGCGTGATGTGCTGGTTGTTCCAGGAGCGATTGCTGGCCAGGGCCTTGTCGGCGGACTGCAGCATCGCGCTGACGGCGCGACCGGTCAGCGGCGCGCCGTCGGTCTGGTTCAGGTCGCGCATGGCCATGTTGGCGATGTGATCGCCGTATTTGGCGCGCATGTCGGTCGTCAGGCCGGCCAGGATCTGCCGGTTGCTGGCCTGGTGCTCGCCCAGGCGCACGGGATACGAGTCGCGTTCAGCGCGCGCCTGCTGCAGCGAGCCGAGCTGGCCCAACAGGGGCACGTTCGAGAGCGCGGCCTTGAAATGGGTCCAGTTGCTCGGCGGATTGAGCGGCTTGGTCAGCTCGTAGTCGTTTCTTTTGCCCTGGCCCAGGACCTGGTCGAGATCCGTGCCCTGGCGTACCAGATTGCGGCTGAGTGCATCGAGATTCATGGCGCGCTCCTGCGGCGGGGGTCAGGCGTAAGTCGGGGGGACGGTGGAATCGGCCATGGCCGGGGAGGCCGGCGCGGCCTGCCTGGCCTGGGCGATGCGGCGCGTCCAGCGTTCGGCCTGGTTGGCGAAGTTCTCGACCACGGTTTCGAAGGCGTGGCTGTCGAGCTCGGTCACCGAGCAGG
>Ga0209455_1001069_pt1 | contig 13510 bp, 15 predicted proteins | sample AraplaCol_mCL_r2_FD_184275 | JGI IMG/M metagenome (GOLD analysis project Ga0209455, IMG submission 184275) | Arabidopsis root microbial communities from North Carolina, USA - plate scrape CL_Col_mCL_r2 (SPAdes) (version 2) | ecosystem: Host-associated > Plants > Roots > Endosphere | place: USA...
CTGCATCAATGGATTGGGCTTGGCCGGGCCGACACGCTTCAACCGGTTGCGGTCGTGGTGCTCGAACGGTTCGCTGCGGCCGCGGACCTGGAGCATGGTCTTGATATCGTAGCTGAAGGCGTCTTCGCCCTCGAAGGTCAGATCGATCCGATAGCTGTCCGTGCGGAAGGCATATTCCAGGAACGCGGTCGAGCAGATGCCATATTCGGTTTCGCCGCGCTTCGCGGTGAGCGTGAGCGTGTCGTCGCCCGGGGCGGCATGGCCCGACGCCAAAGCGGTCTGTCCGCGCGGGATCGACAGCGATTGGAGGATCAGGCCGGTGGCGGGCTCCCACAGCCAATGGCCGGTCTGTTCGTGGAAGGTGATGTCCTCCTCCCGCGTGGTGATGCGGATATGGTAGCGCAGCCCGTAGAAGAGCTGCGGCCCGTTGGCCTGCGGGTCGATCGCCTCGAAATCGATATGTTCGATGAAGGCGCGCCGCTCGGGGCCGTCGGCCTTGGGGTTCACGTCCGCGCCCGCCGTCCCTTCCCACCGCCCGGCGAGCCGCCGCAGCGGGCCGAGATTGGCGAGCGTGTCGGGATCGACATCGCTCGGTTCGGTGAAAATGTCCTCGGGAAAGGGGTTCATAAAGGCTCCGCCGCGGGTGATGCAGCAGCCTTATCGCGATCCGGACCCTGCGGATACTAAAACGCCGCCGAGCCCGGGGGCCGGCGGCGTTCCTAGTCTTTCGAAGGTATCGGCTTCAGGCGAAGCGGACGGCAGCCTTGCGGCGGCTGCGCATCGCGCCACCGACCATGCCGAAACCGCCCAGCATCAGCGCCCAGCTCGCGGGCTCAGGAACAGCTGCATCGGCGGTGCCCGTCATCTCGACGCGAAGGCCCGTGGGGCCGCCGTCGTTATGGACGAGGAAGTCGATCGTGTTCACACCGGAAACGAAGCCCGAGTTCACGCTGAAATCGTACCAGTTGGTGAAGGGCTGGTCGAAGTTGAGCGAGTTGCCCGTGCTGACACCATTGATCAGGATGTCGAGCCCTTCATTGTCGGTCGACCAGCGGCCCATGATCGACGCGGTCGCGGCGTTGAGGCCATCGAGCGAGAAGGTCAGGCGATAATCGTAGGTGGCGATATCGCCATCCAGCGAAGCGTCGGTGTTCGGACCGACCCAAGCCGACGCGCTATCGTCGCCCAGCCAAGGGCCGATCGGGAAGCCGTTGGCCGACGTGGCGACGCGAAGGCCACCACCACCAACCAGCGTGTAATGCGTCTCGGCCGCATTGTTGGCGAGCGGATTGCCCGCGGCGTCCACACCCGTGTTGAACAGCGGAATGTTGTTGGCGAAGGCCGGCGCGGCGGCGGCGATCGCAACGGCCAGAACGGCCAAGCTTGAACTACGGAACATGATGTACCCCCACTGAAATACGAAACCCACAACGTCTCAATAGAGCTTCGCGGCGGAATGGCAATTGATCTTAAGCAGCGTTAACTATCAATAGTGGTTACTGCCGTAACGTCCTGGGTGAACAGAGACCGGTAAGTCCTGCAAATACAGCGGGCTGGCCAATTCGCAGTGCAATTGTGAATTTTTGATTCGCCATGTTTGCCCTGCGCCCGGCCGCGTGTATCCTCACCGATGGGCTAAAAAGGCTCGTGGGGGGCTTGGACATGAAGACAACGCACCTGGCGGCGGGGGCCGCTGCTTGCGCTATGCTTTTGTCGGGGACGGCTTTGGCCGCGGACGTGCCGGCTTTCGACTTCGACGGCGCGCCGACGTCGCTCGATAGCGCGCTGAGCCTGGGCTTTAGCTTCACCGCGACCGCCGCAGCGACGGTCACCGCGCTTGGCTATTATGACGATGGCGGCGACGGTTTCGCTACCGCGCATGAGGTCGGGATCTTCGATTCCAACGGCAATCTGCTGGCCTCAGCCGATCTCTCGGCGGGGGCGAGTGACCGGCTGATCGGGCAGTTCCGCTATGCCGGCATCACGCCGCTGACGCTGGCCGCGGGACAGAACTATGTGATCGCCGCCACCACACATGGCAGTGCCGATCCCTGGGCCTATGGCAACGCCTATCCGGCCGATGCGACGGTGAGCAATTTCCACACCACCGCGCCGATCGCGATCACCGCCAACTCCGCCCTTTTCCTCTACCAGGATGACAACAACCTGCGAAACCCGACCGAACATTACAGCAACTACACCTTCTACGCCGGCCCGAACTTCCTGCTCGGGGTGCCCGAGCCGACGAGCTGGGCGCTGATGCTGGGCGGTTTCGGCCTGATGGGTGCAGCACTACGGAACCGCAGACACTCCACCGTCAGCTTCGGCTGATTCAACCGAGCGTGGTGGCCTCGAACGTCGGCGTTTCGGGCACGGGCAGGCCCCGCGCCTTGTAGTCAGCGATCAGTTCCGCCTTGCGCGCGGCGAGCCGGCGTCCGAGCTCGTCCATGTCGAGACCGGCCTTGCGCGCCTGCGAGAACATGCCCTCGACGCGCTTTTCCTCTTCCTCGACATGATGTTCGATCTGTTCGGACAGAACTTTCACCTTGGCGTCGTAATAATGTTCGTCGGGGCCGCCCGCCTCGATCTCCGCGATCAGCACTTTGGCGCCGTCATGTTCGACATAGGCTTCGTCCACCAGATCCTGTTCGACCGCGCCCTTGCAGGCGGGGTAGAATATCTCTTCCTCGATCTGGGTGTGGACGGTGAGTTCGAGGCAGATCTGCTTGGCGATCCGTTCCTTGCTGCCATCGCGGCTCGCCGCTTCGAACTTCTCGAACAATTCCTCCACCTTGCGGTGGTCGGCCTTGAGCAAGGCAATCGCATCGGGTTGGTCGGCCATCTTCGAATCTCCTATTCGGTTCGGGCGTAAAACCGTGTCGCAAGGCAATGGTTGCCGCCATCAAGCGAGCCGCTAACATGCGTTAACGAAAAGGATTCCGCCGGCGCCTCAGCCCATCGCCCGGACGCGCAGCCACAAGCCCGTGAGTCCTGCCAGGAAGATCAATATTTGCGGCGGCCGCAACCGGGCGAAACGCGCCGGCGCCATACCGCGCGGTGCGGCATAGAGATCGAAGGCGGCGACGCTGGCATAGCCGATCATCAAGAGCGGTAGCGCCCAGGCCAATGGGGTGGCGAAGGCGAACAGCCCGAGCAGGAACAGCCACGCCATTTCCAACAATTGCGACCAGCGCGCGCCGCCGGGGGAGAAGAAGCTCAGCCCGCGCGTGACGCCGGCGAGGAAGAGCAGGATGGCCGAACTCCACAGCCAGCCGAACGCGATCGCGATCGGCTGCCACGCAAGCGGCGCGCTCCAGGCCGCGATGCCGCCCGCCAAGGCAAGCAAAGCCGGCCCGAAGGCCAGGAAAAGTTCGGTCGGCGGGATGCGCTCTCGATCCATCCTCGCCGAACGGGCCCGGCGCAGGCTGGTTGCAAACGGAGCGCCGCCAGACCTGCGGGTTCCGGCGACGCACGCGTTCGGCTCAGCGGTGGAAGAAGAGCCAGAGCAGGATGATGACGGGGATCGGCACCCCGAGAAGCCAGAGCAAGCAACCGCGTCCCATGTTCATAGCGTGACGTCCCTGTTCCCGCGGCGGCGGCGCCGCCGATCGTTGCGGGGTCACAAAGCTTTGACTGCGAATAAGCTCCCTTGCCGGGCAATGCGGCCGTAAAGCCGCCGGGCGCGGCGCGGGCCGAAATCCTGGCCTAGCGCGCGGCGCGGCGCACGCCGCCACCGGCCGGGTAACGGCCGTCCGGGGTGATGCCGAGATCGATCACGCAGACCGACCCATAGATGGGATGCGGCCCGCAGGCCGCACCGGCGTAGCGCAGCTCCGCGCTGTAGACGATCTCGCGATGACCGCGGTCGGCGACGCCGTCGTCGACGACGAGCTGGCGCATCGCGTCGACCGCATCGAGCGAACCGTAAGAGATAATCTCGGCGACATAGCCACCCCCGCCCAGCCGCCGGACGCGATCGGCCGGCATGGTGCCGTCGCCGCCTTTATGGCCCTGTGCCCCGGTCTGGGCCTGGTCCGCGACATGCGCGGCGGCGGCCTTGGCGAGCAGTGCCGAGGGCTCGATCTTGCCGATCGGCGCCTGGCGGTCGAGATAGGCGATGGTCTCGTCGACCACGCCCGTCCCTTCCTCGGTCTCGATATCGTAAGTGACGCCGGGATAATGCAGCAGGTTGCCGTGAAACCAGCCGCGATAGCGGCGCAGACCATCGCCATAGCCGCGCGGATCGGCGCGGGCGGTGTTGAGCTGATCGAGCAAGGCGGCGGTATCGATCGGACGGATCGCGGGTGCGGTCTCCTCGGCGGAGAGGGTCTCGCCCGAGGGCGCGATCACGAACGCACAGGCCACCGCAATCCACCGAAACCCGCCCCGCATACGCCCCGTCGCTCCGCTCTGCCCTCGGAGTAAGGAACGGCGGAATCGGCGGCCGGTTAAGTGTTATGAGGCCGGCATATTGGGCTTCAGTCGTAATGCTCGATACGCTCGCCGACGATTGCGACCCAGGGGTGCTTGCGCGCTTCGTAGACCGAGTAAACCGGCTCCGGGAATCTCGGGTCGGCGAAGGCGCCGAGCGGGATCGCGATGAGCCCCTGCAACTCTTCGATTTCGTCGTTGCGGTACGCGATGGTCACGCCGCAGGTGGGGCAGAAATGGAAGCTTGCGGTGCGGCCACTGTCGCTGCGATGCCGATAGAGCGTGGCGGGCCCGGCGATGGTCACGGCCGTTTCGGGGAAGCGGACCTGGGCTGCAAAGGCGCTGCCGCTGCGGCGCTGGCATTCGAGGCAGTGACAGACGGAGACCCGGACGGGATCGCCGGCGCAATTGGCGGTGAGCGATCCGCAGCGGCATTGGGCGATGTGCATGAAGAGGCCTTTCGCAACGACCATAGACGCATAGCCCGCCGCGGTCGCCCCGATGGCAGCAACGGATCAAAACCGGGGCTGACGCGTCGAGCCGCTCCGCGAAGAAGGAGGGACCGGATGCGTATCCTGTGCTGGTTGGGACTTCACAATTGGGGCGGCGACCGGCGTCCCAGACTCAGCCACTTCACGCGCTGCCGGCGTTGCCGATCGCCGGGGATCGTGCGGCGGGTCACCGTCTAGGCGCGACCCGCCGGTTTCCGGTTTCAGGCCTTGCCGAGGTGGCGGGCGACCGCGTCGGCACCGTGCCCGGCCGCTTTGACCGCATCGGCAAGCTGATCGCGGCTGACGCCGAATTTCTCCGTCCAATAGCGGACCTCATAATCCTCCTGGAGGCTGATGCGGCTCGAATCCTGGGGTGCGCGAACCTTGGTGTCGTCGGACATTGCTTTTCTCCTGCAAGGGGGACGGCTCAACCCCCGAAGCGCGATGACGATCCGACATGTGCGCCGTTTCGAATCGGGGAAGCGGCGAAATGCTATCCGCGCCAGACGCGCATCGCCTCGTCATAAGCCTCGCGCGCGCGGTCGGCCTTGTCGCGAAGCGCTTCCAGGTCCGCATCGCGCTTGCGCTCAAGCGCGCGGCGTTGCTCGCGCAACTCGGCCTCGCGTCTGGCAAGCAGGTCGAGCGCGGTAGTGTGGCGGGACTCGGCTTTCTCCAAGGCGCTTTCGGCACGATCGAGCGCCGCACGGCTGGGGCGGGGAACAGGCTTGGCCGGCGCGGTGGCCGGCTTCGCCCGCGCGCCCCTGGGGGAGGATTTCTCGAGCGCGGCGAACTGCTCGGCCGCAGTGCCGCGCAGGACCTTCAGCACCGTGCCGGGCGCGGCCAGGGGCGCGGCGGTCAGCCTGGAGTCGGTGACAAGTTCCGCGCGGCCGCTGGCGAAGAGGTCGCGATCCGCGCCCCACGCTTCGAGCGCGGCCTTCTTGGTCGGGGTCGCGACATAAGCGTCGTGGAACCCGATGGCGGTGCGGTAGACCTTGAGCGCGCGCGGCATGCCGCATCAATACGCAAACCGGCACTTGGTTCGCACGCACTGGGAAAATGGCTGATATGCGTTAGTTTTTCAGCCTTTACCGGAACTATCCGCCGTCCCGCGCCTTGAGGTCTCTCCCGAGGAGAGCCCATGAAACTCGACTTTCTAGCCGGCACCGCCGGTGCCCTCCAGCGGCAGACCAACCCGATCGGGGTGTGGGGCGAGACCGATTGCCTGACCGAGGTGCTGCTGTGCCCGCCAACCTATCTTGAGGCGGTGCCCTGCTGTTCGGTCACGCGCGAGAGCCTGTGCGATGGCTTCGCACCCTCGATTGCCGAGGCGACGCGCCAGCATCGGGCGCTGGAGAAGTTGCTGGAGGCGCACCACATCACGACGCGACAGATCGTGGCGCAGCCGGGCATGCCCGATCTGTGCTTCACGCGCGACAGCGCGGTAATGACGCCGTGGGGCCTGCTTGGCCTCAACCCTTCGACCGCGCATCGGCGGATGGAGCCAGCGCAGATGCTGATCTATGCGCGCAACGCCAAGGTGCCCGCGCTCGGCGCGATCGAGGTCGGCACGATCGAGGGCGGCGACATCTGCATCGTGCGCGACGGCCTGCTGATCGTGGGCTGGTCGGGGGAGCGCACCGACGAGCGCGGCGCGATCGCGGTTTGCGAATTGTTCGCCGCGGCGGGCTGGACCTGCATCACCTATCGCTTCGATCCGCACTTCCTCCACCTCGACACGCAATTGTGCATGGTGGACGAGGACCTTGCGCTGGCCTGTATCGATGTGCTGCACGACGACTTCCTGCGCACGCTGACGGCGCAGGGCATCGAGCTGATCCCGGTCAGCTACAAGGAAGCGCGCGCGCTGGGCTGCAACCTGCTCGCGCTCGGCAACCGGCGCGTGATCGCGTCGGCCGCGCACCCGCGCATCGCGCGCGAATTGCGGCAGCGGGGCGTCCGGGTGGAGACCGCGGACGTATCGCAGTTCGAACGCTGCGGCGGCGGCATCCACTGCCTGACCATGCCGCTGGCGCGGACGCGCAAGGCGGCCTGAGCCCGTCGGCGGCACTCAGGCGTCGGGCGCGGGATCCATGGGTGGCGGGTCGCGATAGACGATCTCGAGATGCAGATCGGCGAGCGCGACATGTGCGCGGACCACGCCGGGATCGGTAGCCGTCTCGGCCAGCGCCAGTTCCTCTTCGGCGCGGGCCTCGTGATAGGACAGGTCTTCGTTCTTCATATCCGACAGGTGGTTGTGACTACGGAATGGCGCCAGACGCACGTGCGGCGAAGCGGTTCCCGGCCGCGCCGCACGGCCCGTCGCCACGGCGAGGCGAAAGGAGGCGGATGCCATGAAGGCGATCTTGTCGCAGGCGTTCGGTTCGCAATGCTGCGCCAGCCGGCTTTTCCGATTCCGGAACCGACCGGGCCGACGCCAACTGAGCAGCAAAGCGGTTCTATCTCGCCCGCAATCCGGCAGGGCCGGCTTGTGAGGCGGCAGTTCGCCATGGTAGGCTTACCCTTTGATCTTGCATGAGAATGAGGCCGCGGAAGCGCGGATCAATCCCCGAGCAGAGGTAAGTAATCGTGGCGACTTTCAACGGCTCGAGCGGGAGCGATGTCTATACCGGAGGTATCGGCGACGACCTGATCAGCGGCAATGCCGGCAACGACACGCTGAGTGGCGATGCCGGCAACGATACGATCGCAGGGGGTATCGGGGCGGATTCGATCAGCGGCGGCGACGGCACCGACGTCCTTTTCGCGGGCGCCCGCTGGACCAGCTTCAGCATCTACACGAATGGCCCGGAATATCCGCCGGTGCTCGACACGGGCACCGAGGTGGACACCCTCAGCGGTGGCAACGGATCGGACTACATTTTTGCGGGCTATGGCGACCATGTGGATGGCGGCGACGGCTACGACATCCTGTATCTCAGCCTGAAAGGCGCCACGTCCGGGATCACGGCGGATTTCTCGCAGGCGAATCTTGCGTCTGGCCTCACACTCGGAGGCGGCACGATCCAGAACATGGAATCGGTAAACTGGGTTCAGGGCAGCGATTTCGACGACACGTTCACGTTCGATCCCAGCGCGGGGTATAACGGTGGGGGATTCACCGCCGTCTATGCGGGCGGCGGGAACGACCATGTCACCGCCGGATATTATACCGGGTGGATGTACGGCGAAGCGGGCGACGACGTGCTCGACGGCCGCAACGATCTGTATTTGAACCGGATCGACGGCGGCGACGGCAACGACACGCTCTATGCCGGCAGCGGGCTTTCGGTGATCGCGGATGGCGGATCCGGAGACGACGTAATCTATTCGGGCGTGGAAACGCATGGCGGCAGCGGCAACGACCATATCCTGCTGCTCAGCACATATTATGCCGCGCCGGTCTATGGCGAAGACGGCAACGACACGATCGAAGGCGTGGCGGCCGGCAATCCCAACAATTACGGCAATTCGATATCGGGCGGCGCCGGGTCCGACGTCATCACAGGCGGCGCAAACGACGATGTGCTGGCATCCGGCAATTTCGTCGGCGCCAGCGCCTATGCGCCGGGCGGGACCACGCCCGCCGACGATACGGGCCTCGAACATGACGTGCTGAGCGGCGGGGGCGGCAACGACATATTGTCGATCGGCTATGGCGACGATGCTGACGGCGGGGACGGAACCGACCGGCTGAGCCTCTCGCTCGCGGGCGCGACCAGCGGGGTCACGATCGATCTTACGGGCATCACCGGCGCCACGCCCTATCACTTCGCGGGCGGCACGATCCAGAATATCGAAGCGCTGGATCATGTGACGGGCACGGCCTTTTCCGACACGTTCACGGTGGGTACGCAGCCGTCACTGGTGACGATCGCCGGCGGCGCCGGCGACGACGTGGCGATCGCGGCGGGAAGCTCGGTCGAATTCCAGGGCGGGAGCGGCAACGACACGTTCGTCAGCGGCATAGCCGGCGACCGCTTCGACGGCGGCGCCGGGTTCGATACCGCCGACTATAGCGGGTATGCGAACGCGATCACCGTGACGCTGGGCGCCACTGCGGGCGCGGAGGGGACCGGGCCGGGCGGCGATGCGCTGATCAATGTGGAGCAGGTGCTGGGATCGGCCTTCGGCGACACGCTGACGGGCAGCAATCTGGACGACCGGCTGTTCGGCGGCGACGGCAACGATCAGGTCAGCGGGGGCGCGGGGCATGACATTCTTGTCGGCGGAAGCGGCGGAGACACGATCGACGGCGGCGACGGCAACGATCATCTGTACGGCCAGTCCGCCACCGGCGGGCCCGATGGCGCGGATTCGATCAGCGGGGGCGCCGGATCGGATTATCTCCAGGGCAATGCGGGCAACGACACGCTGGATGGCGGAGACGGGTCCGACCGGATCAACGGCGGGGCGGACAGTGACTCGATCGTGGGCGGTCTCGGTAACGATTCGGTCAATGGAAATCTCGGCGCCGATACGATCTCCGGCGGCGACGGGAACGATTATCTGCGCGGCGGCCAAGGCGACGATCTGATCAGCGGCGGCAACGGCAACGACCAGATATCCGGTGACAAGGGCGTGGATACGGTGAGCGGCGGCGCGGGCGCCGACCTCTTCTCCTTCGAAGGGGGAACGGCGACGATCTCGGGATCATCGGCGGACGTGGTGCAGGACTATCTCCATGGCACCGACCATATCCTGCTCGGCTTCGCGCCAGCCGCCGTGCTGAACGGGAGCGCCTCCTCGTTCGCGACCGCGGAAACCGCCGCCCAGACCCTGTTCGACGGCCATGCCGGCGATCATGAGGTCGCTGCGATCCAGGTAGGCAGCGACACCTTCCTTTTCTTCGCAGCCGATGCGGGCGGGACGGTGGACAGTGCGGTGCAGCTGCAAAGCGTGTCCGCGCCGCAAATCGATATGTCGGACTTCCTGTAGACGAGCGCGCAGAGGGTCTGGATTGCTTCCCCCGGCTTTCGCCGGGGTCGCAATGACGACGGGGAATGGACGCACCTCTTCCATGGCTTTCAGCAGAAGCGGGGTGTGACTGGCGCGGTGAAGGACCTGTGCTGGCCGATGATTCTCAGCTGAGCGGGACAGACATTCCCGATCTGGGGTTTGCTCCCTAGATTAGCCGCGTGCTCCACGTGGTCCATCACCCCGATTATGTCGGCCCGCCGGCGCCGGGCAGCACGTTCCCGCACGACAAATATGGGATGGTGATGCTGGCGCTGGCGGAGATTGGGGCGGCGTGCGAGGTACACGAACCCGCGATCATGCCGCGCGCTTGGATCGAGGCGGTGCATGACCCGGCCTATGTCGAGCAGGTGCTGACCTGCACATTGCCGGCGGAGAAGGAAAGGCGGATCGGCTTTCCGGTGACCCCGCGCGTATCGCGCCGGTCGCAGCTGTCGCCGGGCGGGACCTGGCTCGCGGCACGGCTGGCGATCGAGCATGGCTTTGCCGCCAACAGCGCGGGCGGGAGCCACCATGCACTGGCGGATACGGGCGCGGGCTATTGCGTGTTCAATGATCTGGCGATCGCGGCGAACCGGCTGATTGCGGAAGGGTCGGTGGGGCGCGTGCTGATCCTCGATCTCGACGTGCACCAGGGCGACGGCACCGCGGCGCTGACGGCGGAGCGGGACGATATCTTCACGCTTTCGATCCATGCCGAGAAGAATTTTCCGGCAAGGAAGGCGCGCTCGACGATCGACGTGGGTCTGCCCGACGGGACCGGGGACGCGAACTATCTAGCGGCGCTGGCGGATGTGTTGCCTTACGCGCTCGACGATTTCCGGCCGGAGCTGATTCTGTTCCAGGCCGGTGTAGATGCGCATGAAGCAGACAAACTCGGCCGGCTGGCGCTGACCGATGCCGGGCTGGAGGCGCGCGATCTGTATGTGGCGGGCGCGGCGCGGGCGCGGGCCATCCCGCTGGCGAGCGCGCTGGGCGGAGGATATGGCGCCGACCGGATGGCGGTGGCGCGGCGGCATGCGCGGACGATGGTGACGCTGGCGGGGGCTTTCTCGGCTTCCTAGCCAAACAGCAACGTTGCCGGATTGTCCGGTTTCGCGGGACGGCCTGTCCGCAGGCGGACAATTTTTGCCCCGGAGTTGGGCGCGGTTCGTCCCACCCCTTTCTACGCACCTGATGGCACATTCCATGCAGGTTGGCCGAAGGCCAACCGGTTGTGGATGGAAGGGAACAGATGCTTTCTTTGCGCGGTGTATCCAAGACTTATCTCACGGAGAGGTCCGAAGTTGAAGCGCTGAGCGGGATCGACCTCCATATCGCGGAGGGCGCATTCGTCGCGCTGGTCGGCCGATCAGGCAGCGGGAAATCGACCTTGCTGCACCTTATGGGTCTCATCGACGATGTAACGCGGGGATCGATCGTCTATTGCGGCGTGCAGGTCGCGGGCATGGCGGAGCAAGAGCGCGCCGCCCTGCGGCGCGGCACAAGCAGCCTGATCTTCCAGGACACCCGGCTGATCGATGAGCTCGACGTGCGGGCCAACATCGAGGTGGGAGTCCGCTATCGCGACTTGTCGCACGCGGCATGCAGGATGCGCGTCGAGGAGGCGATGGACTTCGTCGGCATCGGGCACCGCGCCGCCCACAAAGTGCCGACCCTTTCCGCCGGACAGCAACGCCGTGTGGAGATTGCGCGCGCGATCGTGAGCAGGCCGCGCATCCTCTTCGCGGACGAACCGACGGGCGATCTGGACGCGCGCGCCGCCGCGCAGATGCTGCAAATCCTGTGGCAGCTCAATCGGGGCGGAACGACGGTCGTGATGGCAACGCACTCGGCGGAATATGCGGCGGTCGCGGGAGAGATTATTTATCTCGCCGACGGGCTTCGGATCGAAATCGAAGGCGTGAAGACAATGGTCGCCTGGCACTTCCGCGACGAGGTGGGTGGCGCACGGAAGGCGGTAGAATTGCGCAACCGGCGCTAATGGCGAGGCCAAATCGTCAACTCGGACGGGGATATTCCGCGAAAATCGGAATAACATAAAATATGTATCTGGTTCTTTTCCAAGATTTTATGGTTAAGCCGGAACTAACAGCGCTGCATCCCGTTACGCGCGGTTGACCACTCGAATCGATCGAGAGGTTGTGTCTTGGGGAACTATTATGTTCAGTAAAGTTGCGATCACCGTCGCTGCGGGCGCCTTCGCCTGCGGTGCAGCCAATGCAACCGACTTCGTTTTCAACCACAACCATTTTGGCGCGCCGTCGGGCTACACCCTGTTCGACGATTTTGATGGCGCAGCGGGACAAGCGCTTGTCGCGGGCACCAATTTCGGCTTCCCCACGGGTGACCATCCCAGTGAATCACTTTCGGTTCCGGGCGACACCACGCCCTACCTCGCCGTCTATGGCGGCGGCATGGCCAATATCGATTTCGTCGGCGCGGGAGACGTCCGCTCGTTCAGCTTCGACTATAGCACGGTCGATACCTACAATACGCTGACCATCCACTACACGAGCGGCGCAGACACGGTTTATACTGGCTCGCAGATCCTGAACGGGCTGCCGACCGGCATTACCTCGGGCAGCATCACGGTGAACGGCGATGGCCGCCTGATCTCCGGGTTGACGCTGGGCACGACCGAGAATGCCTTCGAGGTCGACAATCTCGCAGTCTCGTCCGGCATCGCCGCAGTGCCCGAGCCCGCGAGCTGGGCGCTGATGCTAGGCGGTTTCGGCCTGGTCGGCGGTGCGATGCGCAGCCGCAAGCGGACCGTCCGCTTCGCCTGATCACGCTTCCATAAGCAGCTTGGACGCCGCCGGTCTCATGATCGGCGGCGCTTTTGTTTGGGCGCCGACGATGGTGACGCTGGCGGGACAGTGCCCGCCTTAAGCACCGAAGCGCGCGGGCGCGGCGCTAACGCAAGCGCACTGCCATCAGAGATAGGCGTCCCAATGGCGATAAGCGGGCTCTTCCGTCTCGTGCGGGCGATCAGCGCGATCCAGCGTCATATAGGGCGCCTCTTCGATGTCCTGATAGCGAAGATCGAGACAATAACCGTGCTGGTCGCGATCGTAGGTCAGCATCGACCAGGGAAGCGGATAGGCGCGGGATCCGACGCCCAGGAAGCCGCCGAAGGTAAGCACCGCATAAGCGACCTGCCCGCTTTCCTTTTCGATCATCAGCGAATGGATTGCGCCGATCTTCTTGGCGTAGCGATCGAAGACCGGCGTGCCCTCGATCCGGTTCGAAGAGATCAGGCGATGCCCAACGTCCGCAATATTGTCGTCAGCCAGAACCATCATGGTGGGCCTCCATCTGCCCCCATAACCGACGCAGCCCGCAGGCCGCGCTCCAAGCCCTTCCGCCGCAGCGATTATGCGCCGATTCGCATGATTTTGCCACTGTCCGTTCGAGACACGCGGCGGGCGATAGACGCACGTTTCCCGTGGCTTGAGGCAAGCGAGGTGTGACCGGCGCGGTTCCGCTCCCTTGTCTCCCGGCAGCGGGGACGTTGCAGTCGACCTTGGGGCTTTCCCCCGGGATACCTGCCTGCAGCCATCCTATGCGCAAGGCATCCAGTCGCGGCCGCGGTTTGGGCGGGCGACAATTGC
>Ga0209455_1001070_pt1 | contig 13510 bp, 12 predicted proteins | sample AraplaCol_mCL_r2_FD_184275 | JGI IMG/M metagenome (GOLD analysis project Ga0209455, IMG submission 184275) | Arabidopsis root microbial communities from North Carolina, USA - plate scrape CL_Col_mCL_r2 (SPAdes) (version 2) | ecosystem: Host-associated > Plants > Roots > Endosphere | place: USA...
GACCGTGAAACGAGACCGCGCCGATGATAGTGGAGTTTCCTCTGTGAAAGTAGGTCATCGTCAGGCTCTTATCCCTCAAAGCCCCGCAAACCCCGTTTGCGGGGCTTTGTTCTTTGTGCGCTAACGCCCCGCATCCATCCTCCGCATTACCCGCACTGCCCGCACTGCCCGCGCAACGGCTCGCCGCCCCCGCGCCAACACACAATAAAAAACCCTCGCCAGAATGACCTCGCGAGGGCTTTTTTCGCTGCAAGCGCTTGCTTGCGATACGGGCCTCAGTCGAAAAACGTCGCCTCGGCCCATGCCGAGCCGGCCGCGTCCTTGGCGGCCAGCTTGGGCTCGCCCTGGAGGGGCCAGTTGATACCGAGGGTAGGATCGTTCCATAGCAGAGTGCGTTCGTGCTGCGGAGCGTAGTAGTCGGTGGTCTTGTAGAGAAATTCCGCCGTTTCGCTGAGCACGAGGAAGCCGTGCGCGAAGCCTTCCGGTATCCAGGCTTGTTTTTTGTTCTCGGCGCTCAGGACCAGGCCAACCCACTGGCCGAAAGTGGGAGAGCTTTTGCGCAAGTCCACGCCGACGTCCCAGACTTCGCCTTGCGTGACGCGCACGAGCTTGCCCTGAGTTTGATGGATCTGATAATGCAGGCCGCGCAGCACGTTGCGGGACGATTTGGAGTGGTTGTCCTGCACGAAGTCGCACTGGATGCCGGTTGCTTCGGCAAAGGCCCGGGCATTGAAGCTTTCGAAGAAAAAGCCGCGATCGTCGCCGAAGACCTTGGGCTCGATGACGAGCATGTCGGGAATGGCGGTGGGAGTGACTTGCAGGGTCAAAATACGTTCTCTTCGATTCGGGTGATCAGATACTGGCCGTAGCCGTTCTTGAGCAAGGGCTGGGCGAGCTTGCGCACTTGCTCCGCGTCGATCCAGCCGCGGCGGTAGGCGATTTCTTCGGGGCAGGCGACCTTCAGGCCCTGGCGCTTTTCGATGGTCTGGATGAAAAGGCTGGCCTCGAGCATGGATTCGTGCGTGCCGGTGTCCAGCCAGGCGTAGCCACGGCGCATGACTTCGACGCTGAGCTGCCCGCGGTCCAGATAGGTCTGGTTGACGTCGGTGATTTCGAGCTCGCCGCGCGGGCTGGGCTTGATGCCCTTGGCGATGTCGACGATCTGGTTGTCGTAGAAATACAAGCCGGTGACCGCGTACCTGGACTTGGGTTGCCTGGGTTTTTCTTCGATGCTGGTGGCCTGGCCTCGGGCATTGAAAGCGACGACGCCGTAGCGCTCCGGATCATGCACGTGGTAGGCGAAGACGCTGGCGCCCGTCGGCTGCGCATCGGCGTCTTCGAGCAGCTTCTGGAATTCGTGGCCGTAGAAAATATTGTCGCCAAGGACCAGGGCGCTGGGATTGTTGCCCAGGAATTTTTCGCCGATGAGAAAGGCCTGCGCCAGCCCGTCGGGGCTGGGCTGCACGGCGTATTGCAGATCGAGGCCCCATTGGGCGCCGTCGCCCAGCAACTGCTGGAAGCGGGGCGTGTCCTGCGGTGTGGAGATGATGAGGATCTCGCGTATGCCCGCCAGCATCAGCGTGCTGAGCGGGTAGTAGATCATCGGTTTGTCGAAGACCGGCAGCAGCTGTTTGGAAACTGCCAAGGTGGCGGGGTACAGGCGGGTGCCTGATCCCCCGGCCAGAATGATGCCTTTGCGGTTCGTTGCCATATTGTTGTTATTGGAAACGTTAAAAGAGTGGCGCGAAAGACGAACTTTACAGTACGTCCCCGGCGTAATCGGCCAAGCGGGAGCGTTCGCCGCGCTGCAGCGTGATGTGCCCCGCGTGCGGCCAGCCCTTGAAGCGGTCGACCACGTAGGTCAAGCCCGAGCTGCCTTCGGTAAGGTAGGGCGTGTCGATCTGAGCGACATTGCCCAGGCAGACCACCTTGGTGCCCGGGCCGGCGCGCGTGACCAGGGTCTTCATCTGCTTGGGCGTGAGGTTCTGCGCTTCGTCGATGATCAGGTATTTGTTGAGGAACGTGCGGCCGCGCATGAAGTTCAGCGACTTGACCTTGATGCGCGAGCGGATCAGGTCCATGGTGGCCGCGCGGCCCCAATCGCCGCTGCCTTCGCCTTCGCCCATATTGAGCACATCGAGGTTGTCCTCGAGCGCGCCCATCCAGGGCAGCATCTTTTCTTCTTCGGTGCCGGGTAGAAAGCCGATGTCTTCGCCCACCGGGACCGTGACGCGAGTCATGATGATCTCGGTATAGCGCTTGGTTTCGAGCACCTGCGTGATGCCCGCGGCCAGCGCCAGCAGCGTCTTGCCGGTGCCGGCCTGGCCCAGCAGCGAGATGAAGTCGACGTCGGGATTCATCAGCAGGTTGAGCGCGAAGTTCTGCTCGCGGTTGCGCGCGGTGATGCCCCAGACGTTGTTCTTGCCGTGCGTGTAGTCGCGCAGCGTGGCCAGCACGGCCGTCTTGCCGCTGACTTCGCGCACCTGCGCGTACAGGGGCATCTGGCCTTCGAAGTAGACGAACTGGTTGACCACGAACTGGGCGCACAACGGGCCCTTGATGCGGTAGAACGTGGTGCCGCCTTGCTGCCAGGATTCGACGTCCTTGCCGTGGCGGTTCCAGAAGTCTTCGGGCAGCTGCATCATGCCCGCGTACATCAGGTCGGTGTCTTCGAGGACGTGGTCGTTGTAGTAGTCCTCGGCCAGCATGCCCAGCGCGCGGGCCTTCAGGCGCATGTTGATGTCCTTGGACACCAGCACTACCTCGCGCTGCGGGTATTTCTCTTGCAGTGCGCGCACCACGCCCAGGATCTGGTTGTCGGCCTTGCCCATGGGCAGGTCCGAGGGCAGGGTGCTGTGGATGGCAGTGGTCTGGAACAGCAGGCGGCCGGTGGCGTCCTTGTTGCCCAGCGCGGTCAGATCCAGGCCTTCGTCCAGATTGGCCATGTTCTGCACCATCGAGTCGAGCGAGCGGCTTACCTGGCGAGCGTTGCGCGCCACTTCCGACATGCCTTTCTTTTGATGGTCGAGCTCTTCCAGCGTCATCATGGGCAGGAAGATGTCGTGCTCTTCGAAGCGGAAGATCGAGCTCGGATCGTGCAGCAGCACGTTGGTGTCGAGCACGAAGAGCTTGCGCACGGCCGGCTGTGTCTTGGCCTTGGCTTTGCGGGCCGCGGCGGGCGCGGGTCTGGCGTGCGGGGCCTCGGCGCGCACCAGGGCCGGCGCGGCGGCCGCTTGCGCGATATTGAGTATTTCGGCGTCCCGCAGGCCGTCGAGTTCGGGTTGGTGCTGCGGCTCGGGATCGATGGGTTTGGCGCCGGTTCGGGCGGCGGGCGGCACGGGGCTGGCGGCGGGTGCGGGTTCGCCCTGAGGGAAAGTCAGAATGGCTGCAGGGCGGGTTGGCATCTTGGGAAGCGGCATACGCTGGACTCTCCTGTGTGGGCCGGAACCGGCCCGGATACGAACGCGGTGACTGGTCGGCGCGGGTCGCGCGTCAACCTATGCTGGTGGCGGCCTGCAGGACTTCGCTGGCATGGCCGGGCACTTTCAGGCCGCGCCAGGCCTGCACCAGCAGGCCGTGGGCGTCGATCAGGAAAGTGCTGCGCTCGATGCCGCGCACTTGCTTGCCGTACATGGTCTTTTGCTTGATGACCCCATACAAATTGCAGAGCGCCTCGTCGGGGTCGGAAATCAGGGGGAAGGGCAGGCTGTACTTTTCACAGAAATTGGCGTGCGACTTGAGCGAATCGCGCGAGACGCCCACCACGACCGTGCCGGCCGAGAGGAATTGATCGTGAAGGTCGCGGAAATCCTGGCCTTCGGCGGTGCAACCGGGGGTGTTGTCTTTGGGATAGAAGTACAGCACCACGGCGCGGCCGCGGCATTGCGACAGGTCGATGGTGCCGATGGTGCTTTCGGCGACGAACTGCGGGGCGGGCTTGCCGATGATCGCGGACATCAGTCGCTTGCTCCTTGGGTGGGTTCGAGAGTGAGCAGGAGCGCGGCGACGACGCGCCGGCCCTCAGCCATGAGGATGTTGTAGGTGCGGGCCGCAGCCTGGGTATCCATGACCTCGACGCCGACGCCGGCGGCCAGGAGCGGGCGCAGGACGGCGGAAGGCAGCATTTTCTGGCGCGCGCCGGTGCCGACCAGGAGCACTTCGGGCGCATTGGGCGAGCGGGCGCCCGGCAGGCCGCCGACGGCGGACTCGGGATCGTCGAGGAAGGCCAGGGGGTCGCGCGTCGCCCGGGACAGGCCGGCGGCTTGTTCGAGCAGGGTGGAGGTGATGTCGGCCGGTGAGGCTACGGGCCATTCGGCCACAGCGCCCTCGGGACCGAAAGCGACTGCGTGGGAGAAGCGGACCTGGTTGACCTCGATGTAGTCGGGGCCGTAAGCGGTGACGGTGTTGAGCGTCGTCGCAGGATCTGTATGTAGTTTCAATATGCTCAGCTTCGGTGAAATGCAGGCTGGTCGATTCGATCATAGCGCATCGACGTGGCGGCATTGTTGCATGGCCCCTACAGGGTTGGGGACAGATGCGATTCATTTGCTGCACTGCGGCGTTACTGCTAGATTACAAAGTTTCCCAGCTTATCTTCCTCCAAGGAATGCCCGCCGTGAGTTCCGTCGACAAAAATGCGGAAAAACCCCCGCGCCAGTTCACCCGCATCGAGCGCCTGCCGCCTTATGTATTCAACATTACCGGCGAGCTGAAGATGGCGGCGCGGCGGCGCGGCGAAGACATCATCGACATGTCCATGGGCAACCCCGACGGCGCCACGCCCCAGCATATCGTCGACAAGATGGTCGAGGCCACGCTGCGGCCCACCACGCACGGCTATTCGGTGTCCAAAGGCATTCCGCGCCTGCGCAAGGCCATTTGCGACTGGTACCAGCGCCGCTATGCGATCGAGTTCGACCCGGATTCGGAGGCCATCGTCACCATCGGCTCCAAGGAGGGCCTGGCCCACCTGATGCTGGCCACGCTGGATCGCGGCGACACGGTGCTGGTGCCCAATCCCAGCTACCCCATCCACATCTATGGCGCGGTGATCGCGGGCGCGAACATCCGTTCGGTGCCCATGACGCCGGGCATCGACTTCTTCGCCGAGATCGAGCGCGCGGTGCGCGAGTCGATTCCCAAGCCCAAGATGATGATCCTGGGCTTTCCGAGCAACCCCACGGCGCAGTGCGTGGACTTGTCCTTCTTCGAGCGCGTGGTCGCGCTGGCCAAGGAGCACGACATCCTGGTGGTGCACGATCTGGCCTACGCCGACATCTGCTTCGACGGCTATGTGGCGCCGTCGATCATGCAGGTGCCGGGCGCGCGCGACGTGGCGGTCGAGTTCTTCACCATGAGCAAGAGCTACAACATGGCCGGCTGGCGCATCGGCTACATGGTGGGCAATCGCGAGCTGGTCGGCGCGCTGGCGCGCATCAAGAGCTATCACGACTACGGCACCTTCACGCCCATCCAGGTGGCCTCGATCGCCGCGCTGGACGGCCCGCAGGACTGCGTCAGCGAGATCGTGGCGCAGTACCAGCGCCGCCGCGACGTGCTGGCCAAGGGCCTGATCGAGGCCGGCTGGAACGTCGATATTCCCAAGGCTTCCATGTACATCTGGGCGCGCATCCCCGAGCCTTATCGCGACCTGGGCTCGCTGGAGTTCGCCAAGCGCGTGCTGGCCGACGCCAAGGTGGCGGTGTCGCCGGGCATCGGCTTCGGCGAATACGGCGACGAGTACGTGCGCTTCGCTCTCATCGAAAACGAGCAGCGCACCCGCCAGGCCGTTCGCGGCATCAAGGAAATGTTTCGCAAGGACGGCCTGCTGAAATGACGAATTCGACCAAGCATGATGCCAACGTCGAGGCGATGGGCCCGATGAAGGTGGGCCTGGTGGGCCTGGGCGTCGTAGGCGGCGGCACCTGGACGGTGCTGGCGCGCAATGCCGAGGAAATCGCCCGCCGCGCGGGCCGGCGCATCGAAGTCGTGCGCGTGGCCGTGCGCGACGTGGCCAAGGCCCGCAGCAAGGTGGGCGAGGCCGTGCCGGTGTCCACCGACGTGTTCGGCCTGGTGCGCGATCCCGAGATCGACATCGTGGTCGAGCTGGTCGGCGGCGACACGCTGGCGCGCGAGCTGGTGCTCGAGGCCATCGCCAACGGCAAGCACGTGGTCACGGCCAACAAGGCTTTGCTGGCCAAGCACGGCAACGAGATCTTCGCCGCGGCCTCCGCGCGCGGCGTGATGGTGGCGTTCGAGGCGGCGGTGGCCGGCGGCATTCCCATCATCAAGGCCATGCGCGAAGGCCTGACGGCCAACCGCATCCAATGGCTGGCCGGCATCATCAACGGCACCACCAATTTCATCCTGTCCGAGATGCGCGCGCGCGGGCTGTCTTTTGCCGAGGTGCTGGCCGAGGCGCAGCGCCTGGGCTATGCCGAAGCCGATCCGACCTTCGACGTCGAGGGCGTGGACGCGGCGCACAAGCTGACGCTGCTGGCCTCGCTGGCCTTCGGCGTGCCGGTGCAGTTCGACAAGGCCTATATCGAAGGGATTTCCAAATTGGAGTCCGTCGATATTGCACATGCTGAACGCCTGGGCTACCGCCTCAAGTTGCTGGGCATCACGCGCCGCCGCGCCGACGGCATCGAGCTGCGCGTGCACCCCGCGCTGGTGCCCGCGGACAAGCTGCTGGCCAACGTCGAGGGCCCCATGAACGCCGTGCTGGTGCAGGGCGACGCCGTGGGCCCCACGCTGTATTACGGCCAGGGCGCGGGCGAGGAGCCCACCGCTTCGGCCGTGGTGGCCGACCTGGTCGACATCACCCGCCTGCATACGGCCGATCCGGGCAACCGCGTGCCGCACCTGGCCTTCCAGCCCGACGCCTTGTCGGACGTGGCCATCCTGCCCATGGACCGCGTGCGCACTTCGTACTACCTGCGCCTGCGGGTCGACGACGTGCCCGGCGTGCTGGCCGACATTGCCCGCATCCTGGCCGACCGCGGCATTTCCATCGGTTCGATGATCCAGCAGCCCTCTCATATCGGCGGGGCCGACATCATCTTCCTGACGCACGAAGCCGTCGAAGGCAAGGTCAACGAGGCAATCGGCGCCATCGAGGCTCTCTCTTTCGTCCGTTCCAAGGTCACGCGCCTGCGCGTGGAAAATCTTCAGTGATGAATTACGTATCCACTCGAGGCGGCATGGCGCCGCTGGCGTTTTCCGACATTCTGCTCGAAGGCCTGGCGCCCGACGGCGGCCTGGCCGTGCCGCAGGAATTGCCCCGCATCGATGCGGCCACGCTGGAGTCCTGGCGCGGGCTGGATTATGCCGACCTGGCTTTCGAGGTGCTGTCGCGCTTCGTCTCCGACATCCCGGCCGAAGACCTGCGCCGGCTGACGCGCGCGGCGTATCAGCCCGCCAGCTTCAAGAGCGCCGATATCGTTCCTTTGAAACCGCTCGACGGCTCGATGGCGCTGCTGGGCTTGTCCGAAGGCCCGACGCTGGCTTTCAAGGACATGGCCATGCAGTTCCTGGGCCAGGTCTTCGAATACGTGCTGGGCAAGCGCGGCGCCACGTTGAACATCCTTGGCGCGACCTCGGGCGACACCGGCTCGGCGGCCGAATACGCCTTGCGCGGCAAGAAGGGCGTGGCCGTGTTCATGCTGTCGCCGCACGGCCGCATGAGCGCCTTCCAGCGCGCGCAGATGTATTCGCTGCAGGACGAGAACATCCACAACATCGCCGTGCGCGGCGTGTTCGACGAGGCGCAGGACATCGTCAAGGCCCTGGCCGGCGACCTGGATTTCAAGAGCCGCATGCGCCTGGGCGCGGTGAACTCGATCAACTGGGCGCGCATCGCGGCGCAGGTGGTGTACTACTTCTGGGGCTGGCTGCGCGCCACCGGCAAGCCCGGCCAAGAGGTGTCGTTCACGGTGCCGTCGGGCAACTTCGGCAACATCCTGTCGGGCCACATCGCCCGCGGCATGGGCCTGCCGGTGCGCCGCCTGGTGCTGGCCACCAACGAAAACAATGTGCTCGAAGAGTTCTTCCAAACGGGCATCTACAGCCCGCGCGGGCCCGAGCACACTTATGCGACGTCCAGCCCGTCGATGGACATCTCGCGCGCCTCGAATTTCGAGCGCTTCGTCTACGACCTGGTGGGCCGCGACGGCAATCGGGTCAAGGCGCTGTGGGCCGAGATGGTGAAGACCGGGCGCTTCGATTTGTCCGCCGAGCGTTCGCGCTTCGAGCCCGAATTCGGTTTCGTGGCGGGCAGGAGCCGCCACGAAGATCGCCTGGACACGATCCGCGCCACGTTCGAGTCCAAGGGCCTCCTGATCGATCCGCATACGGCCGACGGCGTGAAGGTGGCCGCGCAATTCGTCGAGCCCGGCGTTCCCATGCTGGTGCTCGAGACCGCGCTGCCGGCCAAGTTCTCCGAAACCATCCAGCAGGCCATCGGTCGTCCGGCGCCTGTGCCGGCTGGCCTGCAAGACCTGGAGTCGTTGCCGCAGCGCGTCGAAGTGATGGATTGCGATGCAAAGCTGGTGCGTGATTTTCTTGAGAAGCACGCAAAGCTTTGAGTAACGAGATGGTCCGCCTCCCACAAGGGGCGGCTGGCCGTCGCATTACTCAATAGCCCTCAAGCCGCCAAAGCCCCGCGCAGCAACTCATCCAACAGCCCGCTCATCCCTTCCGGATGCCCGGCGGCCCGTTCCTGCAGCTGAGCCACCAGCTTGATGTCGAGCTTGCAGGCAAAGGGCACCAGCCCCTTGGCCTGATCCTGCTTGCGCTGCTCGCGTCGATCGAGCGTGGCATCGGGCAGCGCCGCGCTCTTGCCGAAGCGCTCCGAATGCGACTGCTTCAGCGCATTCGTCAGCTTGAGCCCCTTGTTCTTCGCAAGGTCGAATTTCTTCATTGTCATGGAGTTGCTTCCCAACCGTGTTCCGCATGGTATTGGCCCACGCGCTCGACTTCGTTCTTCGAACCCAGAATCACGCTCACGCGCTGGTGCAGCTTTTCGGGCTGCACGTCCATGATGCGCTGCGTGCCGGTGATCGACGCGCCGCCGGCCTGTTCAACCAGGAAGCTCATGGGGTTGGCTTCGTACATCAGGCGCAGCTTGCCGGGCTTGGACGGTTCGCGCGAGTCCCAGGGGTACATGAAGATGCCGCCGCGGGTGAGCACGCGATGCACGTCGGCCACCATCGAGGCGATCCAGCGCATGTTGTAGTCCTTGCCCAGCGGGCCCGTCTTGCCGGCCAGGCAATCGTCGATATAGCGCTTCATGGGCGGGGCCCAGTGGCGCATGTTCGACATATTGATGGCGAATTCCTTGGTGTCTTCGGGGATCTCGTATTTTTCCTGCGTCAGCACCCACGAGCCCATTTCGCGGTCGAGCGTGAAGCCCACCGTGCCCTGGCCGACGGTGAGCACCAGCATGGTCTGCGGGCCGTAGACGGCGTAGCCGGCGGCCACCTGCTTGGTGCCGGGCTGCAGGAAGTCTTTCTCGATGATCTCCTGGCCCACGCTGTGCGGCGCCTTGAGCACCGAGAAGATCGTGCCGATCGACACGTTCACGTCGATGTTCGACGAGCCGTCCAGGGGATCGAACAGCAGCAGGTATTCGCCCTTGGGATAGCGGTTGGGGATGGCGTGGAGGGTTTCCATTTCCTCGGAAGCCATGGCGGCGAGGTGGCCGCCCCATTCGTTGGCCTCGAGCAGGATCTCGTTGGACAGCACGTCCAGCTTCTTCTGCACTTCGCCTTGGACGTTCTCGGATTCGAGCGCGCCGAGCACGCCGCCCAGCGCGCCCTTGCCGACTGCGTGGCCGATGCTTTTGCAGGCGCGGGCCACCACTTCGATGAGCAGGCGCAGCTCGGACGAGATCGCCTGGGTCGAGCGCTGCTGCTCGACCAGGTATTGGGTCAGGGTCTTTTTCTTCATGGGAGGATTCCTATGCCTGAGGGGCGAATTCCAAAGCTTTCGAAACGATTTCCAGCACATTGCGAGACAGGCCGGGATGGCCTGCGACGCGTTCCAGCGCTTGCTGCATGAGGCCGCGCAGCGCGGGCACGAAGCGCGCCCAGCTGTCGAGCGCGCGGGCCAGGCGGGCGGCGATTTCGGGGTTCATGCCGTCGAGCGCGATGACCTGGTCGGCCCAGTAGGCGTAGCCCTGGCCGGAAGCGGCATGCATGCCGCGGGCATTGTTCAGGCAGAACTGGAACACCAGCGCGCGGGCGCGGTTGGGGTTGCGCAGCGTGAAGGCCGGATGCTGCATGAGCGCGCGCGCGGCGGTCACGTCGGTGGAGCGCGCGGTGGCCTGCAGGGTGAACCATTTGTCGACGACCAGCGGGTCGTTCTGCCAGCGGTCGTAGAAGGCCGCGAGCGCCTGTGCGGGCGCCGGGCCTGCGCCGTAGTTGATGAGGCTCGAGAGCGCGGCCATGCTGTCGGTCATGTTGCCGGCCTGCGCGTATTGCCGTTCGGCCAGGGCTTGGACGCCTTCGACCCTGGCGGCCATCAGATGGGCCAGCGCCAGGTTCTTCAGGGCGCGCATGCCGGCCGGACCGGGCGCCGGGCTGTAGGCGCCCGGTGTCTGGTTGGCGTCGAAGGCGGCGCGCCACTCGGCGGCCAGGCGCCGGCCGAGCTCGGCGCGCAGATGATCGCGCGCGGCGGTCAGCGCCGGAGGGTCCATGAGATCCATACGTTCGGCCAGGGTCTTTTCCGAAGGCAGCAGCAGGGTGCGGGCGCGGTAGGCGGCGTCCAGGCTGGGGTCGGTCAAGAGGGCGCGCCAGGCTTCGATGAAAGCGTCGGCCACCGCCAGGGGCTGGCCGGCCTGGTGCTGGCGGGCCAGCATCAGGATCTGCCGCGTGGCCAGTTCCTGGCCGGATTCCCAGCGGGCGAAGGCGTCAGTATCGTGGGCCGAGAGCAGGGCCAGCTCTTCGTCCGTCCAGGCATAGTCGACGATGACCGGGGCCGAGAAGCCGCGCAAGAGCGATGGCACCGGCGCTGCGGGAATGTTCTCGAATATCCATTGCTGGCGTTCTTCGGTCAATTCCAGGAGCACGGTGTCGGCGGCGGGCTGGCCGTTCAAGGCCAGCGGCATGGATTTGCCGGCGCGGTCGATGAGGCCGACTGCGAAGGGAATGTGGAAAGGCTGCTTGGCCGGCTGGCCGGAGCGGCGCTCTACGCCCACCGGCGGGCAGCTCTGCGTCAGCGTCAGCGTGCAGCGGCGCGCGGCCGGGTCGTAGCCCAACGTGACACTCACACGCGGCGTGCCGGCCTGGCGATACCAGTTGCGGAACTGCTTGAGGTCGCGGCCGGGATGCCTGCGCACATAGACCGACTCCATGGCGGCGACGAAGTCGTCGCAGGTCACGGCCTGGCCGTCGTGGCGGCGGAAGTACTCGTCCATGCCGGCGCGAAAGCCTGCTTCGCCCAGCAGGGTGTGCTGCATGCGGATGACCTCAGCGCCTTTTTCGTACACCGTGGCAGTGTAGAAATTGCCGATCTCTTGAAAGCTTTCGGGGCGGATGGGGTGGGCCATGGGGCCCGCGTCTTCGGGGAATTGCGCGGCGCGCAGGGTGGCCACGTCGTCGATGCGCTTGACCGCGCGGGCGCTGGCCGCGGCTGCGGGTGCGAGCTCTCGCGCCATCATGTCGGCGGAAAATTCTTGATCGCGAAAAACGGTGAGGCCTTCTTTGAGGCTCAGCTGGAACCAGTCGCGGCAGGTGACGCGGTTGCCCGTCCAGTTGTGGAAGTACTCATGGCCGACGACCGATTCGATGCCTTCGTAGTTGGCGTCGGTGGCCGTGTCGGCATCGGCGAGCACGTAGGCCGCGTTGAAGATGTTCAGGCCTTTGTTCTCCATGGCGCCCATGTTGAAGTCGCGCACGGCGACCACCATGAAGCGGTCCAGGTCGAGTTCCAGGCCGAAGCGGGTTTCGTCCCAGTGCACGGCGCGCACCAGCGATTCCAGCGCCCATTCGGTGCGCGACTCGGAGCCCGGATCGCTGTAGACCTGCAGCAGCACCTCGCGCCCGGAGTGCGTCTTGGTGCGGGTCTCGCGCAGGGTGAGCTTGCCGGCGACCAGGGCGAACAGATAGCAGGGCTTGGGGAAGGGGTCTTCCCATTCGGCCTCGCGGCGGCCGTCGGGCAGGTCGCGCTCGGCGACCAGGTTGCCGTTGGACAGCAGCATGGGATAGTCGGCGCCGGCGCGAAGCGTGACGCGGTAGCGCGACATGACGTCGGGGCGGTCGGCGAACCAGGTGATGCGGCGAAAGCCTTCGGCCTCGCACTGCGTGAAGAAATTGCCGCCGGAGACGTACAGGCCCATCAGCGTGGAATTGGCCGCGGGATTGCAGCGGCTGACGGTTTCGACGCGGGCTTGCGCGGGCAGGCCGCGTATGACCAGGCTGTATTCGGAAACCGTGTAGCGCTCGGCCGGCCAAGGCTGGCCGTCGACGTGCAGGGAAACCAGCTCCAGCGCTTCGCCGTTCAATTCCAGGGGAGTATCGGCGGGCACGTCCGGCCGGCGCTCGACCTGCATGGCGCAGTGCACCGTGGTGGCGTCGGGATCGAGGTCGAAAGCCAGGGATACCCGGGGAATGCCGTAAGGATAGGGCTGGTAATCCTTGCGGTAGATGGTGACGGACGTGTCGGTGCGCATGGGCCTTTGCTTCTGTGCTGCGATGAGATGCGGCTATTGTAGTGGGCCGGGGCGCGAATATTCGGGCCTCGCGAGGGACGGCGGATCGGAGCGGTGCCGTCAATATTAAAAATATCGCGAAATATTATGAAATGAATTAATCCTGATTAAATTCCCCGACTTGAGCTTTTTATTACGTGGCTCGGTCAGCCGGTTTTAGAAAAGATAATGCGGCCGCAAATGCCGCCGGGAAAATGAAAATGGCGCGCCAAGGGCGCGCCATGATGGCGATTCGATAAACAGGTTAGGCGATCAGGAAACTGTCGCGCGCCGCGCCGGCGGCTTCGGCGGCCATCAGCCAGCGAGGGGCCTTGCCGCGCCCGCTCCAGGTTTCGCCGGTTTGGGGATGGCGGTACTTGGGCGCCACGGGGCGTTTGACGGCGGCGCTGACGCTGCCCGCGGCCTTGCGCTTGCCGCCGCGGCCGGACTTGGCCGAACCGAAGGCCGCCGCGATGTCGTCGGGGGTAATGCCGTATTCGCGCATCGACTTGACGATGGAAGCGATGACAGGCTTGCGGCGCCTGTCATGCAGGGCGGCTGCCTGTTTTTGCAGTTTGGAGATTTCCTTTTCGATTTTCGCCTGCTGGCTGGAGTAGGAGACTCGGGGCATATATTCCTCGGTTGGTCTGCGGGCCATGAAATCCGATTCCGAATTTAAATGACCCCGGTGGCCGAATAATACTATCTATTTTATTTGCCAAACTGTTTTTCAATCGGTAATTCGATTTTAGGACGCAATCGCGCGCCGATCGCACGAAGCTCGTCTGCGGGGGCCGGCCGGCGATACCGGATCGGCAGTAC
>Ga0209455_1001075_pt1 | contig 13477 bp, 16 predicted proteins | sample AraplaCol_mCL_r2_FD_184275 | JGI IMG/M metagenome (GOLD analysis project Ga0209455, IMG submission 184275) | Arabidopsis root microbial communities from North Carolina, USA - plate scrape CL_Col_mCL_r2 (SPAdes) (version 2) | ecosystem: Host-associated > Plants > Roots > Endosphere | place: USA...
CTCCGCCGCGCGCAGGAGCATCTGGATGCTCGCCAGGCCCTGGGCGACGGTGTCGTGGATCTCGCGGGCGAGGCGGGCGCGCTCGCTCAACGCGCCCTGCTCTCGCTCGGTCTCCGCCAGCTGCTGCCGCGTGCGGAGGAGCTCGGCGAGCAGGAGCTCCCGCTCCTGGGCCTCCCGCCGGAGCGCCCGGTAGGCCAGCCCGATGAGCACCGCGACGCCCGCGCCGATGAGGGGGCCGACGACTCCGCCGACGCTGAACCCGAGGTGCAGCCCGAGGGCGACGATGGCGAACAGCGTGGTCACGACGATGGCGGCGATAGCGCCCCTGGTCGGAAGGACGTGCAGGTAGAGGAAGAAGAGGGGGAAGACGATGTAGGCGCCCTCCGGGGAGAGCCACACCAGCACCGCCCACAGCAGCGTGAGAAGGGCGATCCACGCCAGGGCGGACCCGCGACCGCCGCGGAAGCCGCCCGCTCCGGTGCGTGCCGCCGCCGCACCGGCGACGTAAACCGCGACGAACGCGACCCCGACGAGGAGCGTCCACCATTCGGACGGCGACGAGACCGCGAACGCGCGCACGACGGCGAAAGCCGCGAGCCCGACCACGAGGACGTGCAGGCCGATCCGCAGGCCGGTGAACACCGGGTCGAGGGTCGAGTGGGACATGACCCCCTCAGACTAGGCGAGCGCGTGGCCGCTGCCATCGATCAAAAGGTGGAGTGCGGATGCGGTGGAACGGGCGATGCGGCAGCGGCACCGTCCGACGGAGGGTGGAACCGTTGCTCGCGCAGACGGTGCGAGCGGAAAGGCACCATCGTGTTCGTCGCGTGGAGAGAGCTGCGGTTCGCCCGTGGCCGGTTCCTCCTCATCGGGGCCGTCGTCGCCCTCATTACCCTCCTGGTCGGATTCCTCTCCGGCCTCACCGGCGGCCTCGCCGCCCAGAACGTGTCGGCCGTCCTGGCGCTGCCCGGCGACCGGATCGTGCTCCAGCAGCCCGCCACCGGAAGCCCCAGCTACGCCACCTCGGCGGTCGACGCGGATGCGGTGCGGGCGTGGGAGCAGGCGGACGGCGTATCCGCGGTCCTGCCCATCGGGATCGCACAGTCCCGCGCGTCGGCGGCCGCGGGAGACCCGACCGGCGTCGCTCTGTTCGGCTTGCCGACGGATGAGAGGGGCACCTCCTCCGACCCGCTCTCCGAACTGTCTCCGCACTCGGATTCCGGCGTCGGGCTCTCGGCGGGCGCTGCGAAGGCACTCGATGCCCGCGCGGGCGACACGGTGACGATCGGCGGGTCGGAGTTCACCGTCGAGAAAGTCGGGGGAGACCTCTGGTACAGCCACACCCCGGCCGTCGTCATGACCGCGGCCTCGTGGAGCGCGGCGAGCCTGCGCACCGGGGGCACCGGCGAGGCCACCGTGCTCGCCGTGAGCGGCAGCCCCGACTGGGATGCGGTGGCGCAGCGCACCGGAACCGTCGCCCAGACACCCCTCGCCAGCCTGACGGCGCTCGAGACCTTCAAGTCCGAGGTCGGCTCGCTCGGGTTGATGATCGCCCTGCTGTTCGGCATCTCCGCGCTCGTGGTCGGCGCCTTCTTCACCGTCTGGACCATGCAGCGCGCGGGCGACATCGCCGTGCTGAAGGCGCTCGGCGCGAGCACCGCATCCCTGATTCGGGACTCTCTCGGGCAGGCGTCGGTCGTCCTCGTCGCCGGGATCGCCGTCGGCCTCGCCGCCGTCCTGGGCCTGGGCGCCCTCGCCGGGCAGGCCCTGCCCTTCGTCGTCAGCCCGCTCACGACCGTCGCACCGGCCGTCGCCCTGGCGCTGCTCGGCCTCGCGGGCGCCGCCTTCGCCCTGCGCTCCGTCACCACCTCCGACCCCCTCACCGCACTCGGGAGCAACCGATGATCACCCTGCAGAACGTCACCCTCACCTTCCCCGACGGGCTGGACCGCATCACCGCCGTGGATGCCGTCACCCTGCACGGCCGCAACGGAGCCGTCACCGGCATCACCGGACCGTCCGGCTCGGGCAAATCGAGCATCCTCGCGGTCGCCGCCACCCTGATCCGCCCCGACACCGGCGGTGTACTCATCGGCGACGGCAAGAACGTCGTCGACGCCGCCCAGCTGTCGAAGGCCGAAGCGACGGCCCTGCGGCGCGACCGCATCGGTATCGTCTTCCAGCAGTCCAACCTCCTCCCGGCGCTGACGGCCCGCGAGCAGCTGCAGGTGATGAGCCGGCTCGGCGGCCGCGTGAGCCGGCGAGACCGGGCGCGAACGGATGCGCGCGCCGACGAGCTCCTCGGCGCCGTCGGCCTCGCGGCCCACGCCGGCAAGCGCCCGCACCAGCTCTCGGGCGGCCAGAGGCAGCGCGTCGCCATCGCGCGGGCGCTCATCCACGAGCCGGACGTCCTCCTGGTCGACGAACCGACCAGCGCCCTCGATCAGGAGCGCGGCGCCGAGATCATGCGGCTGATCGCCCGACTGACCCACGAGCGGGATACGGCCACGCTGCTGGTCACGCACGACCTGGTCCACCGCGACACGCTCGACGAGCTCGTGACGGTGGTGGACGGGCGGATCACCGAGCGGGTGCTCGCGGTCAGCTGATGCCGGAACATCGCACACCCGTGAGGGATTGGCGTGGTGGCGCCCGCCTGGATTGGACCTTGTCGCGGTTCGCATCGCGGCGGTGGAATTGGACGCATGAAAGACAGAACAACCCGCTTCCGGATGGCCGACATCCCGCCGTCGCGCCGCGCCCTCTTCGTGGCCGTGATCGGGTGGAGCCTGGCGTGGAAGGGCGTCTCGCTGTGGCGTGCCGCCCGCAACGGCAGCGTGCCCTGGTTCGTCGCGCTGCTGCTGAGCAACACGATGGGCGCCCTCGACGCGGTGTACCTCTTCGCGGTGGACAAGCGCCGCCCGAGTCTCCGGCGGGACGAGGAGGCCATCCTCTCGGGGACCGGAGAGCCGGCGCAGGGCGGCCACGGGGATGAGCCCCGCGGGCCGCTCGGGCCCTGAGAGGAGTGATCGGCATGGGTGACACGCCGGAGATGACGACGCTCCGGGCACACGAGCGCGGCGGCCCCGAGAAGCTGGTGGTCGAGAAGGCCCCGCTTCCCCGTCCCGGGCGAGGAGAAGTGCTGGTCCGCATCGAAGCCGCGGCGATCACTGCTCCCGAGCTGACGTGGGCCGAGACCTGGGAATCCGACGGCGTCGACCGGACGCCCATCATCCCCTCCCACGAATTCGCCGGAATCGTCGCGGAGGTCGGCGACGGAGTCGAGGGCTTCGCGGTGGGGGATCCCGTCTTCGGGTTGGTTCCCTTCGACCGCGACGGTGCGGCGGCGGAGTTCGTCGCCGTCCCCACCTCGTCCATCGGACACCGCTCATCCTCCGTCGATCCGACGATCGCGGCGGCCGCCGTTCTCCCGGCGCTCACGGCATGGGAGGCGCTTCACGATCGGGTGAGCCTCACAACCGGGCAGCGGCTCCTGGTGCGCGGCGCCGCGGGGGCGGTCGGGTCGATGCTCACCCAGATCGGCCACGTGGCCGAAGTCCGCGTCACCGCCACGGTGTCGTCGGCCGACGATGTCGAGCGCGTGCGATCACTGGGAGCCGACGAGGTGATCATCGTGCCCCGCGGCCAGGACCCCGAGGACGTGCGCGGTTTCGATGTCGTCGTCGACGCGGTCGGCGACCGGATCCCGCGATGGATGTACGCAGCAGCCGCTCCGCACGGAACGCTCGTCTCGCTGCAGTTCCCGCCGGACGACCAGCTGGCCACGGAATACGGAGTCGGCACGGTGTTCTTCGTGGTGTCGGCCGACGCGCAGCGACTCGCCGAGCTGGACGACCTTCTGTCTCATCACAAGCTGACAGCGGAGGTTGCGTCGCTCTTCCCGCTGGAGCGCGGCCGGGAAGCCTTCGAGGCCGCCGGCACTCCCGGTCGTCGGCATGGGAAGGTCCTCCTGCTCCCTGGCGGTCAGATGCCTCGTCAGCTACCCGGGTCCACCCACCCTCGCGCGCGGAACGCCCGCCCGTAGATCTCGCGGATGACATCCTGCTTCAGCAGGTTGTACTCCCGCATATCGCCGTCCGCCTCGTCGGCCGCCGGCGCTTTCGCCGCCGCATACCGCTCTCGCTCGTCCGGATGTTCGCGGAGCCAGTCGCGGAAGATCGCGTGCCGCACGATCTCAGGGCTGTCGGGGGACCAGACATGGAGGTTGACCGCCGGCTCCGCGCGCTGCAGACAGCGGTGTCCGTGAAACGACGGCTCGCGTATGGTCAGCCGGTATCCGAGGGGTTCGAGGGCCGGCACGTAAAGGTCTTCGTCGGTGCTCGACGCGACCGTGAGGTCGATGTCGATGATCGGCTTCGCCGCGAGGCCGGGCACCGAGGTCGAGCCGACGTGGTCGAGTGCGAGGACGGCGTCGCCGAGGGCGGCGCGGATCTCCTGGGCGAGCGTTCGGTACGTATCCGGCCACGCCGGGTCGTAGTCGACGACCACGATCTCGTCTGTCGCAGGCGGCCCGTCGACCCACGGATCTTCGTCCGGGTTCGGATCCGAATGGCGCATGATCTGCTCCGGCGTCAGCATGGCGCCCAGCGTAGCGGTGCCTCGGCAGCGAGCGCTCCGGCGTCAGCCCCGGTGCCTGCGCCAGTACACGTAGGTCGCCCACTCCACCGCGGCGAGCACCGCGCACAGGATGCCGAGCAGCACGTTCCACGAGCTGCCGCCGCCGACCGCGATCAGCACGAAGAGGATGAAGAGCACGGTGTAGCCGATCCCCGTGATGAGCGCGCCCATCTCGGTGCGCGCCGCCAACCAGCGGGGATGCTTTGGCTGCGGATCCGTCATGGCTTCACTGTAGGGGGCCGGATCGCGTTTGACCCTCACACTGTGTCATGGTCGATCGTGGCTTCCACCATGTACACCATCGGAGAGTTCGCCGCCTTCGGGCGGGTGAGCGTGCGGATGCTGCGGCATTACGACGCGATCGGGCTGCTGGAGCCGGCGTGGGTCGACGAGCGGACCGGATACCGCCGGTACGCGCCCGACCAGCTGCGGCGGCTGCTGCGGATCGTCGAGCTGCGTCGGCTCGGTCTGGGTCTCGAGCGCATCGCCGCAGTCTTCGCCGCCGACGACGAGGAGGCCGCCCTGCGCGACACACTCGAAGCCCGGTTGGCGGAGCTCGAGGCGTCGATCGCAGAGGACACCGCACGGCTCGCTCGCATCCGGCGACGTCTCCGGATTCTGGAAGGAACAGAGATCATGTCCGAAGCAGTGCAGTACCGATCCGTGGAGCCTGTCGTCGTCTACGCGCTGACCGGCGTCGCGCCCGGGATGGGGCCCGAGAACGTATCGCCCGTCGTCGGGCCGCTCATCGAACGGCTCGACCGGGTCCTGCTCGACGCCGGCCGCGAGATCGTCGAACCGGGCATCTTCTGGTACGAGCCGGGGGAGGGCGAGGAGTTGATCGTCCACGTCTCGTACACCGCCGAATCCGAGCCGCGCCCGGGTCCCGGATACGAACTCGTCGAGCTCCCGGGGGTCGCGACAGCCGCAACCATCCTGCACCGCGGCGACATGGATCGCATCGGCGAGACGTGGTCCGCCCTCGTCGACCAGCTCACCGCCGACGGGTACCGGATGACCGGACCCAGCCGCGAGGTGTATCTCCACGCGGAGGGTCACATCCCGCAGCCGGACTGGGTGACGGAGCTCCAGGTGCCGGTCGAGCGCAGCTGAAGCAGGCTGGTCGGCAGCCCTGACATCGGAGCGGGGCGGTATGCGGAGGGCCCGGCCCGTCGCCGGGAGAGGCGACGGACCGGGCCCGGTCGCGCACGGTCAGTGACCGGAGACGATACCCTGCTGGGCCTGCTGCGCCAGCTGCTGGATGTCGCTGCCGTAGCCGCCGGCGAGGGCGGTCGCGGCGATCTTCTGGACGTCCGGGGTGCGCTCCGCGGCCGGGGCCTTCGCCAGGTCGCCGAGGTCGCTGCGCAGCGAGGCGGGCAGCTTCGCGGCGAGCTGCGCGTCGGCCGTCACATCCACGGCGACGGCCGCGGCGGTGTCACCGAGCTGCGGGGACGAGAGGTCGCCCGAGCGGAGGTCGCCGATCAGATCCTTCAGCCCGGGCAGACCCGACAGGCCGGCGCGCTCGCCGCGGGCGTGCTTCAGGTGGGTGGCGAGATCCTTGATGGCCGAGCCGTAGCCGCCGTCGAGGGCGGTCGCCACGATCTTCTTCGCGTCGGCCGTGCGGTCGGAGGCCGACGCCTTCGCGAGGGTCGTCACATCCTGCTGCAGCGCATCCGGCAGCAACGAGAACAGCGGCTTGTCCGCGATGACGCGCTTGGCGAGCGCCTGGGCCTTCGCGCCGCTCAGATGGCCGGCGAAGAGCTCGTGGCCGGCGTCCGTCGAGACGTGCGCCTGCGCGGTCGCCTGCGAGCCGGAGCCCGAGCCGCTGGCGCCGCCGTCCACGGTGGTCGCGAAGGCCCCCTGCGCGCCGACGCCGACCAGCGCGGTGGCCGCGAGGAGCGATGCCGCGCCCACAGCCGCACCCTTGGCGGTGAAGGCGCTGGTCTTCCGAACGGAGGTGTTCTTCGTGTAATCCATTGGATCCTTTCCGTGCCCGCGCTGCGGCCGACCGGTCTGCCGGACGCTTCGGATCGCGGGCATCGGCGACGTTACGGAACCCGTCTGGACCGTTCGTGCGGACACTCTGCGAGGTCCCGCAGGGTGGTTGACCCGCCTCCGGACGGTTGTTATTGGAGAGGGTCGACGGCTCAAAGGGAGTTGAGAAGAGGGAGCAGGACGAGCGGGAGGATGAAGGCCGCCGCGGTGACGATCGTCGCGCCGATGGTGAGCCGGGTCCTCCGGAGGATCAGGCCGACCACCGCGCTCGCGAGCGGGATCCAGCCGTACAGGACATGCGTCACGGCGACCGCCAGCCCGGCGAACCCGGTCCTGCTCAGGGCCAGATACAGCTCGAAGCCCACGAGGATGGCGGTGCCGAGGAGTCCGAGGACGGCGAACGCGATCGCGACCCGCGTGCGCGTGGTGGTGCTTTGAGCCGAGCCCGCGTCCGTCATGCCCTCACTCTAGGGCGACGCACCCGCGTCAGGTCGCCTGCGCCCGCATCGCCTGCCAGAGCGCCTGGCGGAGCTGCACCTCGATGCGGCGCGCCTGCTCGCTGCTGACGCCCTCGTTGTCGCGGCGTCGCTCCGAGCCGTGGCAGCGGTCGCCGTCTCGGGTGAAGTGGATGGCGATCCGACCGTCCGCGAGTACCGGCTGCTGCTCGCCGCAGTGCCCGCATTCGGTGAAGGAGAAGAATCCCATGCCACTCACGCTACGGGCGCCGTGTTTCCTCCCCGTTGCCGGTACGAGAAGTGTGGATGACGGAGCGCGCGTCACTCACAGGCGATGCCATCGCCGTCGCGGTCCAGCTTGCGGGAATAGCCGGGCTGGCCGACGTGAAGCGGCGCGGCGCCGGCGGCGCGCACGGCGTCGCAATTCGCGTAGTACACGTCGGGTGCGGGTGCGGGTGCCGGAGCGGGCGCGGGGGCCGGTGCCGGAGCGGGAGCCGGCGCCGGTGCCGGAGCTGGCGCCGGTGCGGGTGCCGGAGCCGGAGCGGGAGCCGGCGGCGCTGCCGGTGTGAAGGCGGACGACTCCGCCGCCTGAGACGAGCATCCCGACAGGACGCGAGTGATCGCGTCGCGTTCGGCCTTCGTGACCCACAGGCCGTAGGTCGCCTTGACGGACACCTGCCGCGCCACGTATTCGCAGCGGAACGCCTTGTTCGCCGGAAGCCACGTCGCTGCGTCCCCCGCCGACTTCTGCTGATTCGACCTCGCATCCACGGCGATGAGGTTCAGCGGGTCGTTCGCGAGGCTGATCCGCTGCGCTTGCGTGAGCTGCTGACCGCCGGTGATCCAGGCGTTCTGGAGCGGGACGATGTGGTCGATCTGCACGAGCGCCGACGTGCTCTGCCCTCGCACGAAGTGCATCGTCTCGCCCGTGTACTTGTTGGCCAGCCTCCCTGTCAGGACCTTGCACGAACCCTGCCGGACCACATCGGTGAGGTCGCGGGACAAGATGTCGTTGCGTGTGTCGCAGCCGTTTCGGTCCACGTCCAGCCACGCGGTGCCGAAGTCGGTCGTTCGCTGATAACCGGTCGCGGGGGCCTTGCCCTTCACCGGAAGAGTCGCCAGCACCTCGAGCGCGGTCTTCGACGTCGTGCTGTTGTCGGCCAGCACGACGGCCGGGCCGCTGTCGGACGCCGCCACCGTCTCGGGGTCCAACGGCTCCGTGGTCGGCGTGGGTGTGGATTTCGGGGTCGGGGACGCGGACGGGGTGGACGCGCGCGTGCTGCCGACAGCGGCGGCGTCCACCGGCTGCGGAGCGGCTGACACGCTGCCGCCCACGATGATCATGGCGATGGCGCCTCCCAGCACGCCGAGGCCGATGGGCCGCGACCGGGGGAGCATGGCCCATCCGCGGCGCCGAGTGATCACCGTGTACAGCCCGGTCAGGATCCCGACGACTCCGACGAGCACCAGGACGAGGCCGGCGCCTCCCCGCGCGGCGAGCAGGATCAACAGGGCGGTCAGTCCGATGCCGACCCAGGTACCCGCTGCGACCCGGCGCTTGGTCGGCGCGGTCGTCCCAGGGGCGGGAGGGACGGTGCCGGGCTCGGCGGTGTGCGACGTCCAGGCTGCGCCGTCCCACCATCGCAGTTCGGACGCGCGGTCGGGGTTCGGGTACCAACCGGCAGGAGGAAGGGAAGGCGTCTCGGGCATGAGGCTCTTTCTCATTTCGGGTCGTGTGAACACTATTGGGAAACAGGTCGATCGGTATGGAATAGCCCCCGAACGGGGTGTCGCCGTGTGTTCGCTGAGCGAAATCGGTCACCCCTTCTCATCGCACGCTCAACGACATATCGTGAACTATCGCTGACGATAGGAGACATCCCATGTCCACCTCATTCCCCACTGGCGGGTTCGGCGCCCGCATGGATCCGGACGCCATGTGGCAGGCGTTCGAGCAGCTGCGGTCGACGTTCGAGAAGAAGGTCGGGTCGCGGATGGGCCGCGGTGACGTCCGCGCTGCCGTCCTCAGCCTGCTCGCCGAGAAGCCGATGCACGGCTACCAGATCATCCGCGAGATCGAGGAGCGCAGCGGCGGCAGCTGGAAGCCGAGCGCCGGGTCCGTCTACCCGACCCTGCAGCTGCTCGCCGACGAAGGGCTCATCACGGCCGAGGAGTCGAACGGCCGCAAGACGTACGCGCTGACCGAGGAGGGGCGCGAGGTCGCGGCCAGCGAGGGCGCGACCCCGTGGGCCGACGGCGCCGGCGCGTCCGGCTCGAGCGGCACAAGCGACGCCGGCACCCCCGGCGCCGACCGCCGGTCGGCCTCGGGACGCCTGCCCCGGGCGGGCGTCGAGCTCGCCCAGGCGGCGGCGCAGGTGCACCGCAGCGGCACCCCGGAGCAGATCCAGGAGGCGGCCACCGTGCTCGACGAGGCTCGGCGCCGGCTGTACGCGATCCTCGCCGAGGGCTGACGGGGGTGACGTCGGACCAGGCCGTCGCCCCCGCCCCACGGCCCGCGGCGACGCCGGCCACCCGCGCGCGCTACCGCCGCATCCTGCGCTTCGCCGGCTGGAACCTCGCCGTCACCTGGTGGTACGAGCTGTTCCTGCCGCGGATCGGGCTCGCGAGCGTCGCCGCCCGCACCCGCAGCAAGCGCATGCGGCGGTTCGCGCAGCGATTCCACGCGCTCGCGGTCGATCTCGGTGGGCTGATGATCAAGGTCGGGCAGTTCATGTCCTCCCGCTTGGACGTGCTGCCTCCCGAGATCACCACCGAGCTGGAGGGGCTGCAGGACGAGGTCCCGGCCGTTCCGTTCCCGCAGATCCGAGCGCTCGCCGAGGCCGAGTTGGGCGTGCCGCTCGAGACGGCGTTCTCATCCGTCGACGAGGTGCCGGTCGCGGCGGCGTCGCTGGGCCAGGCGCATCGGGCGGTCCTGACCGCCGAGACCGCCGAGCACAGCGGGCTGAGCGCGGTCGTGCTGAAGGTGCAGCGGCCGGGCATCGACGCGATCGTGGATGTGGACCTCGCCGCCCTGCGCCGCGTCGGCCGCTGGCTCACCCACGTGCGGCTGGTGTCCGACCGGGTGGACGCGCCGGCGCTGGTCGAGGAGTTCGCGACGACCAGCATGGAGGAGATCGACTACCTCCACGAGGCCGCCAACTCGGAACGGTTCGCGGAGGAGTTCGCGGGAGACCCGCGTGTGGCGGTGCCGGCGGTGGCTTGGGAGCGAACCACGCGCCGCGTGCTCACGCTGGAGGACGTCACCGCGATCAAGATCACCGACGCCGAGTCGCTGCGCGCGGCCGGCATCGACCCGGCCCTGGTCGCGCCCGTGTTCGCCGAGGTGATGTTCGACCAGCTGTTCACGAACGGGTTCTTCCACGCCGACCCGCACCCCGGCAACATCTTCGTCACTCCCGACCCGGACGCGGCGGGGGAGCGGCCCTGGCACCTGACGTTCGTCGATTTCGGGATGATGGGCGAGGTGCCGCCGGGCACCCGGAAGGGGCTGCGCAAGCTGCTGATCGCGGCGGCCTCGCGCGACGGCAAGGGACTGGTGGACGCGATCCAGGATGTGGGGGTGCTGCTGCCGACGGCCGACACCGCCCAGCTGGAGCGCGCGATGACGCACCTGTTCGGCCGGTTCGGCGGCATGGGGTTCGCGGAGCTGCGCGAGGTCGACCCGCGCGAGTTCCGGGAGTTCGCGGTCGAATTCGGGGACGTGGTGCGGTCGCTGCCGTTCCAGCTGCCGGAGAACTTCCTGCTGATCATCCGCGCGATGTCGCTGACCTCGGGCGTGTGCAGCGCCCTCGACCCCGCGTTCAACCTCTGGGACTCGGTCGAGCCCTACGCGCAGCAGCTTATCCGGGACGAGCGCGGCAACCTGGTCCAGGATGTGGCGCAGCAGGCTCTGGAGATCGCGGGGATCGCGTGGCGGCTGCCGAAACGGCTCGACAGCCTGGTGACCCGGGTCGAGGAGGGGGACGTGGCCGTGAGCACGCCCCGGCTCGAGCAGCGCGTCGGGCGCGTCGAGAAGGCGGTGCGACGGCTCGCGGCCGCCGTCGTCTTCGGCGGTGTCGTGATCGCCGGGGCGATCGTGCACACGACGGATGCCGTGCTCGGCACGGTGCTGCTGGTCGCATCCCTCATCCCGCTCGCATTCACCGTCTTCACAGGCCGGCGGGGGAGCTGAGGCGGAACAAATCCTGGTGGGGTAGCGTTTCACCCGTCATGGCAACCACCGAGATCACCTCGACCAACCACGACCAGACCGTCTCCGACGGCATCGTGCTGCTCGACTTCTGGGCCGACTGGTGCGGCCCGTGTCACATGTTCGCCCCCGTCTTCGAGAAGGCGTCGGAGCAGCACACCGATGTCACCTTCGGCAAGATCGACACCGAGGCCCAGCAGGAGCTCGCGGCGTCGTACGGCATTCAGTCCATCCCGACCCTCGTCGCGTACCGCGACGGCATCCCCCTCTTCTCGCAGGCCGGCGCGCTGCCGGGCGAGGCGGTGGAGGACCTCATCTCGCAGATCCGCGCCCTCGACATGACCGAGGTCCGGAAGCAGTACGAGGAGCTGAAGGCCAAGGCCGAGCAGCAGCAGGGCTGAGCCCGGTCTCTCACGCGTCAGGCGCGGCATCCGTCACTCGACGGGTGCCGCGCCTTCGTCGTCTCCGGGCGTGGCGAGCTCCTGCTCCAGGGCTTCGATCTCGAGGGCGAGCACGTCCGGGTAGCCGACGCGGGCGCGGCGCAGCTGCAGGTTGTACACCGCCTGCGCCTCGTCGTAGGCGCAGTCGAGGATGTCCTGGATGCGCGACAGCGCGAGTTCGTCGTCGCGCGCATCCCGGATGGCGTCGATGAGCTGGGGGAACGCGTCCCGTCCGGCGCGCATGACGCGGACGTGGCGGAGGCGCTCCTCGGCGAGCACGTGCGGCCGCGGTGCATCGGGCGCGAGACGCGGGGCCTGTCGGCGGTGGGCGGCGATGATCTCCGCGGTGAGCTCAACGGTCAGCGTCTCCGGTGCGGTCAGTCGCAGAAGGGGCGAGAACGCCCTCACCCGGTGCGGGCCCGGCTCGAGGCGCTCCCACGACGAGGAGTCGACGCGGGCCACGGTGCGGAGATACTCGCCCGGGTCGAGCGGAGCCGGGATGTCCGACCCCACGGTGAAGCCGAAGAAGTACGGCGCGGACTCGCTGCCGACCGGCACGAGGGCGGCGAAGACCGGGAGGCCGTCGCCGGACGGCATCCACCGCTCGGCGCCCTCGTTCACGATGTCGACAGCGAGAGCGTCGACGTCGAGCAGGTCTCGGGTGACGGTCGGCCAGCGCAGGACGAGACCCGCCCGGCGCTCGGCGACGCTCGGGCGCAGCGGCAGGATGTCCGGACGCAGGTTGAGCTGCGCGGGGCCGCTGGTGGGGCGGCTCGGCTGGGCGACGCGCCACGCGGAGCCGTCGTCGTCGGCCGGTGTGCCGAGCAGCATCGGCGCGCCGTCCGGCTCGCCGGGCGCCAGCACGCGCCAGCCGTCCGGCGGGGCGTCCGGCGGGACGGCGGTGTCCAGGCCGAGCTCGGCGAGGAGCGACACGAGGCTCGTTCCTCGCTCGGACAAGGCAGCGCGATCGATGTCGTTGTGGCCCAGCTGCGGCGCGGTGTCGTCCCTCACTCGGGATCCCGGCCGTCACGACGTCGGGTGGCGTCGCGAAGGCCGTCGGCCACCGCTCGGCGGGTCGTCCAGTATAGCGCGTAGAGCGCCTCGGCGCCGATCGTGACGGTCAGGGCGAGGCCGCTCAGCGGATCAGAGGTCACCGGTCCAGCGCCGCGTGGTCGTCCTGCGACGTGCGCGCACCCGCCGCGCGTGCGACGTACGCCATGACGACACCGGCCCCGATGAGTGCGGCACCGACCGGCACGACGCCCTGCGCGAGGACGCGCGTGAAGAGATCCAGGACCGTCAGCAGACCCTCGTCGAGCCGCGTCGGCCCCGACGACGGCAGGGCGATGCTGTAGAACAGCTGCGGCACCAGCACCGACAGAAGCAGGCCGCCCGCCGTCAACCCGATTCCCCACCACAGCACGACCCTCGGTCGCAGCTTGGACTCCGTCACGCGTTTCCCCCTCCGTCGCGGTCCTGCGCCGATGCTATCGAAGGAGTTCACCGTTCAAATCTCCGACCATTGGCAGTGTCGCAGGAAATTCGAACCGGATCCGGCCGAAATTCCTACAGGACGGAAGGGCGGGAGCGGGGGAGCGCGGAGGCGGAAGGGCGCGTCAGCGCCGAGGGGCGAGCGCGGTGCTCGCGCGCGCGACGAGGGAGGGCTGGAACTCGACGTGCACCGGGGACGCGTCCGGCTGGTCGGTCAGCTGGAGCAGCAGGTCCATGGCGGTCGAGCC
>Ga0209455_1001076_pt1 | contig 13459 bp, 16 predicted proteins | sample AraplaCol_mCL_r2_FD_184275 | JGI IMG/M metagenome (GOLD analysis project Ga0209455, IMG submission 184275) | Arabidopsis root microbial communities from North Carolina, USA - plate scrape CL_Col_mCL_r2 (SPAdes) (version 2) | ecosystem: Host-associated > Plants > Roots > Endosphere | place: USA...
TGGCTCTCGCGCTTGGCGTCGCCGATCGGCCGGGCGGTGAACTGCTTGTAATGATCGTGCGTCAGCAGCATGACGCCGATCGTCTCGGAAAACATGATCGAGCTCGATTGCGGGCCGGAGAATTGCGGGTTCAGCGTGCCGCCGATCGCCAGGTAGAAGCGGGTGGCGGCCGGCAGATCGCGTACCGGCAGATTGACGAAAATCATCTGGGTCATCGGTCCATATCCCTGTTCGCGTTGGCTTTTTTTGCCAGCTGATTGGGTACTAGACAGTCTAGTACTATGCGATTCACTAGCATCTATGGTACTGTACCGTCTAGTACTGAATCAGAGGCGACATGACCAAGAGCAGAGCCGGAAGCGAGAAAGCCAGGCCCGAGACCAAAGCCAGGCCCGAGACCAAAGCCAAGTCAGAGACCAAAACCAGGCAAGCGGCCCAGCGTCAGCAGGAGAACGACAGCGAGAGCCGGTCCGCGCGCAAGGAACGCGACATCATCCAGGCCGCCACTGCCGCCTTCGTCGCCACGGGCTATGACGGCACCAGCATGGAGGAGATCGCGACCCGCGCCGCCGCCTCCAAGCAGACGCTCTACAAGCATTTCAAGGACAAGGAGACGCTGTTCGCCGCCGTCGTGCGCGCGACGGCGGCGCAGACCAATGACGTCATCGATCTTGTCACCTCGCTGCTCTCCGACACGGAATTCGTCAAGGGCGGGCTGCAGAAGCTGGCGCGCCGCCTGATCGCCCTGCTGCTGGATGAGGAGCTGCTGAAGCTCAGGCGCCTCATCATCGCCAATGCCGACCGCATGCCGCAATTCGGCCGCGACTGGTACGAGAAGGGTTTCGAGCGCATGCTGGCCTCGGCCGCCGGCTGTTTCCAGACGCTGACCAAGCGCGGCCTGCTCAGGGCCCCCGATCCCACGCTCGCCGCCAGCCACCTCTTCGGCATGCTGCTGTGGATCCCGATGAACGAAGCCATGTTCACCGGCAACGCCAAGGCGCGCTCGGCCGCCGAGCTGCAACGCCACGCCGATGCCTCGGTCGAGGCCTTTCTCGCCGCTTATGGCGGCGGGGGAGCGGGTGCAGCGGCGGCGACGCGGCCGGCCAAAGCCGTCAAGCATCCGTGACGTTTGCGCAGTTGCGACGGATGACGATCGACGGGAAACGGAGTGGCATACGCGGGTCTGCAATTTGCAGGCGCCGCGCGAATCTGCTGAATTAGCCGCCATCTGATGGGCGTTCGGGGGATTGTCCAATGCGGCGCATGGCGTTGTTGCTGGCGGGCGGCTTGTTGCTGACGGGTTGCGCGGATTCATATACGCGCGTGGCGGCGCCGTTCCATGACGCCGATTTTCAGCCCTTCATTGGCCCCGGCCAAACCACGCTGACCGGTTCCGCCATTCGTGCGAAACAGGGCGCGCCGGCCGCCTTGTGCACCTCCGTCATGCTGGTGCCGAAGACGGCCTTCACGACGGAGGTCATGGCGGCGCGGCGGCGCGGGCCGGGCATTCAACTCATGAGCCCGCCCGATGCGAAGCCATATTACGCGCCCCAAGCGACACGTGAGGTGGACTGCGACAAGGCGGGCGGATTCGTCATCAAGGACCTGCCGGCCGGCACCTGGTTCGTCCTGCCGGGGATGCCGGAAGACAAAGACGAGCTGGCAGGCGAGGTCACGACGGATGGCGTCCATCCGGCGACGGCCAATCTGACCGAGCATGATCTGCTGCGGACGGCGTGGTAGGGCGGCCGAGGGTGACGGCCGATCTCGCCGTCATCACCCTGCAGCGGATCACCAGGCGTGAGACGTCGGTGCTGCGCGTCAACAGATCGGCCGGATGATTACAAAGCGGCCGCGATGGCTTCGATTTCGACCACGAATTCCGGCCGCACCAGGCCGGCGACCACGATCAGCGTTGTCGTCGGCGGCGTCCCCGGAAACTGGCGGTCACGCGCCCGCCGGTAGCCGTCCATATGCTCACGGCCTGTCACATAGACGCTGAGCCTGACGACGTTTGCCATCGTCATGCCGTCTTCGGCCAGGATCGCCGCAATGTTCGCAAAACAGATATCGGCCTGCGCTTCGCTCTCCGCGGGAACCCGATCATCACGATCGATGCCGAGCTGCCCCGCGACGATGACCAGCCGGTGGCCCGCCGGTATGGCGATGCCGTGGCTATATCGCGCCAAAGGCGGCCGGATTGAAGAGGGCGTTAGCTGTCGCATGCCGATCGTCCCGCATGGAGGAACCGGAAGGAAGTGCAGGGGAGCGTAGTCAGCGGGAGGAACTGCGTCAAGGACGCGCCCGATCACGGATGCACCCCATCAAGGACGCGCCGCGCGGCATCGTTCCATGCCGCGCGCGTCAGCTCGTACCAGACTTCGCCCTGTTCGCTGCCCGGGAAGGGCGCGAAGTCGTAGGGGACCGTGCGGTCGTGGCGCATGCCGAGCTTTTCCATCACCCGGCGTGATCCCATGTTCACCGTCATGGTGCAGGCGGTGATCCTGTCATAGCCGGCGCTGTCGAAGCCCCAGGCGACCAGCGCTGCTGCCCCTTCCGAGGCCAGGCCCTGGCCCCACGCCGTCCGGCGCAGGCGATAGCCGAGTTCCGCCAGGCCCTCGCTCTCCGGCCAGAGGCAGAACCAGCCGACGAAGGCGCCGTCGGCGGTGCGGCGCGCCGTCCAGACATAGGGCTCGGTGCCGCGCGGCATCAGGAAGGGCGCGTCCGGATCGGTCTGGGCCGGATCGATCTGGGCCGTGTCGATTTGGGCAGGGTCGACGGGCGCATGGTCGACGGCGTGGCCGCCATTGAGATAGCGCATCACCTCCGGATCAAGCTCCAGCGCCATGAAGTCGGCGCAATCATCCGGGCTGCACGGACGCAGCGTCAGTCGCGCGGTCTGCAGAACGGCCATTTCCGGATATCCCCCTCCACCATATTCCCCCTGCATCATATCTCCCCGGCATCATATCTCCGGGCCCGGCAAGCCGGCGAAAGTCAATTCGCCTGCCGGCTTGCGCGCCAGTCCTGCCAGCGGCGATCGAGGAGCGGCTTCAGCCGGTCGAAATTCTGCCAGCTATCGGCGATGTGGTAGACGCTGGCGACCTTGTCCATGAGGCAGTCCTGGTAATCGGCGAAATAGTCGATCTGCGTTGCCGGCTTGTCGGCCGCGGTCTGGTAATAGACCGCGGCGAAGGCATTGCCGTCCGCGGACAGATCCTCGTCGGTGAACTGGCCGTCGCAGGCCTCGAGGAAGAACGCGCCAGGCGTCACGCTGCGGGTCTTCAACGGCCCGGTCATGCCCTCATGCAGCTCACCGCCGAGGCCCGCCAGCAAGGCCCAGGCGACGAACATGGCGATATGCGTGGCCCCGGCCTCATCGGGCAGGTCCTCCGGAAAGTTGCCGCCATAATGCCAGCTGGCGTCGTCGTATTTCATGCGCTTCTCCGTTCGGGCTGGCCCATAGCATAAGGATATATGTGGCCTTCCTGTATCCCGTGTTGTGCGCTAAATCTGCCAAAAAGGGAAATGCGCGTGGAGGGGGATTTGCGTTATCCGGGGAGATGCTGTTCGGGGAAAGCCGTTTATGCTCTTGCCGGCGGATGCTGGGGCTCGCCTTGCTGCTCGGCGCGGGCTGCGGCACGCCGATGAAGGAAAGCTTCAAGGACGAGGCCTATGCGCCGTTTGCCGTGGCGGGCGACAGTGCAATCGCCGGCACGGCCTTCTTCACCCATGGCGACCGCCATGCGACCTGCAACGAGGCCGAGCTGATTCCGTCGACGCCCTATATGGATGAAGTGGTGGCGCGCTTGCGTGCCGATCCCACCAGTTCTCCATGGTGGGACAGCGAACACGGCCCCAATGTCGATGCCGCGATCCGGCATGGCACCTGCACCGGGTCGGCGCAATTCGGCTTCACCAACCTGCCGGCCGGCCGCTGGTATGTCCTCACCGTCGTCCAGGCGGGGCCGGACCATCCGCCACCCTGCGTGCCCTTCTATGGCTCGGCCCATTACGGCTGCAAGGTGCATTACCGCCCAAGCGACTACTGGAGCGGGTGGGCCTTCTCGACCGTCGAAACCAAGCCCGGCGCCGTCACGCAAGTCGCGGTGACGGAGAAAGATTTCTCTTCCACGTGGTGAGTTCCGGCGGGAAGCGGCACCGCGCCGTGCAATTCTGACAAGCTGGTCCCATGCGCCTGACCTATCTTCTCTTTGCCTGTCTCGGCCTCATCTGGGGATCGAACTTCATTTACATGAAATGGGCGGCGGCGCTGATCAGTCCGGCGCAGATCGTGCTGCTGCGGGTGTTCTTCGGCTTCCTGCCGCTGGCTTTCGTCGCCTGGCGCAAGCGGGTGATCACGCGCACGCAACTGCGCCTGCTGCCGCATTTCGGGGTCATGGCGGCGGTGGCGACCGCCTTCTATTACTACGCCATCGTGCGGGGCACGGAACTGCTGCCCTCCGGCATCGCCGGCGTGCTCGGCGGCTCGATCTCGCTCTTCACCGCGATCTGCTCGCTGCTGTTTCTGCGGACCGAGAAGCTCAACCGCCTGATGGCGCTCGGCGTCGTGCTCGGCTTTGCCGGCATCGTGCTGATCGCGCGGCCCTGGGAGAGCATCGCAGTGGGGCAGGGAGCAGGAGGGGAAAATGCAATCGATCCCAATGCGGTCGATCCGATGGGTGTCTTCTGGATGCTGTCGGGGGCGGTGATCCTCGGCGTCTCCTATGTCTATGTCCGCCGTTTCCTCTCGCCGCATAACCTGCCGCCGCTCGCCCTCGTCACCTGGCAGATCGGCCTAGCCCTCCTGATCATGCTGGCGACCACCAGCTTCACCGGCATGGCGCGGATCATGGATGAACCGCGCGCGGCTTTCGGCGTGGTGATCGGCCTTGGCGTGCTCGGCACCGGCGTCGCCTTCCTGATCTACTACTACCTGCTGCAGCAGCTGGGCGCCGTCGCTTCCTCGGGGGCGACCTACATCACCCCGGTCGTGGCGCTGGCGATCAGCCGCCTCGCCGGCGAGCAGGTCGGACTGCTGGAACTGGCCGCCGCCGCGCTGATCCTCGCCAGCATCGCCCTGCTGCAGGTCGGCCGGCAACGCGCGGTGCGTGCGGCGGCGGTGTGAGGCGAAGCGCTCTCAGTTATCAGATGGAAACAAGTTGAGGATAGAGACTTGATCCGAGAGAAGGTGGATCGAGGCAACGGAAAGGAAGGCGTTATGAGGCGGCTATTTGCCTATGCTTCTATTAGCCTGTGGCTCGCTTTGATCGGATGCCTCTCTGCGAGACCTGCAAATGCGGAGTATGCGGAGCAGGATAGTGCCCTCTTTTTGAGCCGCATCTGTGGCAGCGACAATCCCTTTGCAGATGGCTTTTGCCAGGGATATGTGCGCGCGTCGATTTTGGCTTATCTACAGTTGCGCCCAGACGACAAGTTCTGCGGGTTCGACCCAAAGGCATATCCAGGTGGTGCATTCGGCGCGATGATGAAGGAGTATTTTGCCGCGCATTCATTTGATCATCAGGCATCTGCAATGGAGATCTTCATTCGCGCGATGCACGAGAAATTTCCTTGCCAGTAGTGATCGAGCGGGCGCTTCACTTAGCGCCGCCGGCGGGCAGGGATCACCAGTTCGACATCAGCTTGGCTTCCGCCTTCTTGATGACATAGAAGCGCTGCAGCTTCAGGACGCCGTTTTCCAGCGCCTTCATGCGGTCCGCCCAATAAGCGAGTTCCGCTTCCAGTTCGCCGCGGAAGGCGCGGGCCGTGGCCAGCTTGACGGGATCGCCTTGCGCCAGCTCGGCCCAGCCGCGCAGGATCATCTGCCGGTACTTGTCGCCGATATCCTCGGTCACCCGGAGATCGAGGCTGAGCTCGCGGAAGCGCTGCTCATATTGCTCGGCGCGCCAGAACTCCAGCTGCTGCTTGTTGAAGGGCTTGAGCCGCGGGTCGTCCGGCTTCACGCCGGGCGCCAGCACGAAATCGGTCAGGCTCATCTGCCCCTTGGCCTTCAGGTATTTCTGCAGCTTGCCGAGGATCTCGTATTTGTTCTTGTAGCGGTACAGGGCCTCGGCCGAGAGGATGCAATCGATGCTGTTGGGCGAGAGCTCGAAATCGCCCGGCACATAGATCTGCATCTCCGCCTTGCGGTCGAGGCCGGCCATGACCGAGAGCTGCTTGCCGGCATGGGCGAGATCGCCTTCGACTTCATAGCCGGTGGTCCAGACGCCGTATTCCGTGGCGATGGTGCGCACCGCGCCGCCCAGGCCGGCGCCGAACACCATCATGCTCTTGCTGGGATCGAGGCCGAAGGGCTTCACCAGCATCGAGACATGTTCGCCGCCGCCCGGCATGTTATAGCCGGCGCCCCAGATCATCTGCATGATGCGGATGCGCCCATTCTCCCAGTCCTGCAAAGGGGCGACGAGGGAAGTCTCCTTCTGCACCACCCGCGACTTGCTGTTCTTCGATTGGTCGCCGATTAGGTCTTCCGGCGCAACGCCTTGCCACCAGGCGCGCAGCCGGATGCCGAAGCTGATGCGGGGCTTCATGGATACTGCTTGCTGCAACACGATCGCTTGCTTTCCGGGGTGAACATGCGTGACCGGCGGCGCGCGGTCACGGCTGATAGGCGTAAAGCGCGACCAGGCCCAAGGCGGCGATCGCCGCGATCCATAGGCCGGTCGACAGGAGGGTAAGGCGGCTCAGTTTTGGTTTTGCCGTGCGGGCATGCTGCGCGCGGTCGTAGCGACCGGCGACGATATCGAGAGCCCTCTGCTCATCTTCGCGTCTACTCATCCCCTTCCTCACCCCGATCCGGGAACGGTTTGCGCGCTTCTGCCACGGCGCGGCTTCCCCGTTCTCGAGTCTGATCCGGCTTCGTTGGTATCCCTCGATGTCTCGGGGCGCCGCCGGTTATGCTTGTTTGGCAACAACATACGCGCGTATTGCGCCAAATAGAACGAGGGTTTTCGTTAATTATTCCACCGGAATGGACAATCGGCGGGTTCTTTCGCTGAAAATTCGCCTAATAATCGCGCTAAATTTGCGCTGTCGGCGCGCGGTCAAGCGGCCGGCCGGGCTTCGCCGCGCGCCGGAACGCCCTGATAAGTCTTTTAAATGATGTGTTTTTTACCTGGATTGGCGCGACTTGATCAGGCGGAACGCCGACACGGAGCGGGCCGCCGGAGCTGCCGGCGGGCGCTTTGGCCGGCCAGCTTCGAGCCATCAGGGAGAGGGCCGGATGTTGTGAAACTGGCATCGTCGCGCGGGTGATCGAGCGACCCCGCGCCGCTACATCCTTACACCGCTAGACGGGCAGCTTCTCCAGATCGCTGAGCAAGCCCGGCCCGGTCGGCTCCCAGCCGAGGGCGGCCCGCGTCTGGGCGCTGGAGGCGGGCATGTCGAGGCCGGCGAACATGCCGAGCCAGCCGAAGAAATCCGGCACCTCACTGGGCGCGATCGAGGTCACCGGCAGCTTGAGGCGCCGGCCGATCGTCTCGGCGATGGCGCGCATCGGCACACCTTCTTCCGCCACGGCGTGATACTTGGCATTCGGTTGCGCCTTCTCAATCGCCAGGCGATAGAGGCGGGCGACATCGAGGTAATGCGCCGCGGGCCAGCGGTTCTCACCGTCGCCAACATAGGCGCAGGCCCCCTTCGTGCGGTAGATATCGATCGCCGGGCTGATCAGGCCCTGCTTCAGCGGATCATGCACCTGCGGCAGACGCACCACGCCGACATTGACGCCCTGCGCCGCGAGGAGGGCCGCCGCTTCCTCCGAGGCCGCGCGCGGATGCACCTTGGCGCTGACCACCGGATTGTCCTCGCGCGCCGGCTGGCCCGGCACGGTATTGGCCATCGGCGTGCCGGAAGTGATGAGGAGCGGCCGGTCGGAACCGGCGAGCACCTGGCCCAGGGTCGCGATCACCTGGCGGTCATCCTCGCAATTCTGCACGAAGCGCGAGAAGTCATGATTGAAGGCGAGGTGGATGACGGCGTCGGCACGCGCCGCCCCATCCTTGAGGCTGTCCGGTATGGCGATCGAGCCGCGATAGACCTCCGCCCCGGTGGCAGCCAGAGCCGGTGCCTTGGCGTCGGAGCGGCACAGGCCGATCACCTGATGGCCGGCTGCGATCAGCTCCTGCACCACCGCCGCGCCGATGAAGCCCGTGGCACCCGTCACAAACACACGCATGGACAACTTCTCCCGTTTGCCGGTTCGACTTTCACAGGAGACAAATCTCGGCGCGCCGGGTACCGCGGTGAAGTAGTGACATTATCGTGGTAAAAGCACTAACAGGATGACCGAGGTTAGAGCCGGATCGGAAAGCTCGCCAGTGATCAGGGAATCAGCCGGTCGGCACGGAGGCGGGCGAACAGATCGAAGAAGGCCTCATCGGTTGGCTGGTAGGCCGTAAAGCCGAGACGGCGGCTCTTCGACATATCCGTGACCACCTCGACCGGGCGACCAAGATCCGCGTCCGTGTGCCAGGGCGACACGAGCCGGTTGAGATCGGGCTCCGCCAGTCCCTCCCGTTCGGCGATCTTCCGCCAGATCTCCGCGTCGTCCGCCATCTGTTCCTCGAGCGGGCGGAGCTTGCCATCGAAGTGCGCTGGCTCAAGGCCGAACCAGCCGGCGATGCGCGCCCACATCCATTTCCAGCGGAAGACGTCGCCGTTGACGACGTTGAACGCCTCGTTGGCGGCCTCAGGGGTCTCTGTCGCCCAGAGAAGGTGCTTCGCCAGCAGCCTGGCGTCCGTCATGTCGGTCAGGCTGTTCCATTGCACCGCCGATCCCGGGAAAAAGAAAGGTCGTCCGGTCTCGCGGCAGATCGTGGCATAGACCGCGAGCGTCGTGCCCATGTTCATGGCGTTGCCGACCGCCTTGCCGATCACTGTATGCGGGCGATGGACGCTCCAGGTGAAGCCGTCGCGCGCCGCCGCGGCGAACACCTCGTCTTCCTGGGCGTAGTAGAAATTCTCGACGTCGAGACGGCCCTGATCCTCGCGGAACGGCGTCTGCGGCAGCGTGCCTTTGCCATAGGCCTCGAACGGCCCAAGATAGTGCTTGAGGCCCGTCACGAGCGCGACATGGCGGGCGGCGCCGGATGGCCGCAGGGCGTCGAGCAGGTTGCGGACCATCGCCGAATTGACCCTGATGTTCTCCGCCTCGCTGTCCTGGCGCAGCCATGTGGTGATGAACACGGCGTCAGGCCGAATGCCCGCCAACGCGGCCGCCGTGCCGGCGGCATCCTGCAGATCGGCCGCGACGGGCGCCACGCCCGCTTGCTCGACCGGGCGGCGGGCAAGGCCATGCACCGTCCAGCCCTCCGCCTTCAGCAATGCCGCCGTCGCGCTGCCCACGATGCCGCTTGCTCCCACCACCAATGCCGTACCCGCCATCATCTCACTCCTCGCTACTGTCCCTTCGAACTAAGCAGTTGTGTTTCCATCGTCCAGAAGGCACCATTTGGGGACATAGACACCCTGAGGTAACCACCCATGCGTTCAGGAACGGCCGAAGAGGCGTGGCGCGAGGATTGCGCGCCGCGACGGGTGCTGGCGCTGTTCGCGACCAAGTGGACCAGCATGATCCTCCATACCCTGCATGCGCGCCATAATGGCGCGGCGCGCGCGGGCGTGCTCCAGCGCAGCCTGCCTGGTATTTCCAAGAAGATGCTCACCCAGACATTGCGCGAAATGGAAGGCAGCGGCCTTGTCAGCCGGCATGTCCAGGGCACCGTCCCGCCCGCTGTCGAATATCGCCTGACAACCCTTGGGCGTCGTTTCGTCGAGCCGGTCGAGTTGCTCTATGCCTGGGGCCGCGCCAACGCGGACGCGCTGGATGCGCTGGTCGAGCGCCCGACCTCGCGGCGATAACCAACCGGCTCGCCGCGCGTCAGTGGATCAGGATCAAGGCGCCGAGGGCGAAAATCTCCTCCGCAGATTTCTCATTTTGCGAGACCTCAACCAGCCGGCGACGGCGGGCTTCTCATTCACCGACACCCGATCGTCGGTCATAAAGCGTTCGCTGAGGTTGAGGCCGCGCAGTCCTGGATTATCGCGGCCGGCTTATCCGCCAGGGCGCTGCCGCGACGTCAGATCACCGCCGGGACAACGCCCGGAAAAATGACAGTAGCGATGGTGCCGCGCGGAGCATTCCGTTCCAACTTCAAAGCTCCTCCCATCGCCTCGGCGTGACGACTGGTTATAGCGAGCCCGAGCCCGACGCCCTGGGTAGCACCGCGCGTCAGGACGGGTTCTGAGATGTTAAAACTCTCACCCACCGTTCGGATGAATTCGTCGGGCAACCCGGGACCGGCATCGGAGATCTTGAGGATAGCGGCATCGGCAGGAGCATGCAGGGCAATTGCTATCTCCGTGCCCTGGGGGGCGGCAGTGATCGCATTACAGAGCAGTTCTCTTACAATCGCCCGAAATCCGCGTTCGTCTGAAGGGAGCGTGATGTGGTCGTCCAGGCTCCGCGCGAATGTCAATTGCTTCTCGGCGCTACGATCCATGAGGCGGCTGAGCTCCTCGACCAAGGCCGTCGCCGGCTTGAACGGCATCAATTGGTTGCCCCCGCTGCTCTTGTCGATCGCGATGTAGTCCAGGATGCGGGAGATCTTAGCGAGCATGGCTGTCCCGGCCGCATGGGCACAGGCCGCGTGCTCATAAAGGGCGGGCATTGCGGCTCGCTCAGTTTCATACTTCAGCAACTCGGTGAAGCCGATCACGGCGTTGAGCGGAGTCCGAAGTTCATGATGCATGTTGGCGATAAAGTTCCGCTTGGCGATGATGGCGGCCTCAGCCTTGCGGAGCGCCTCGCGGTTCCTCACAGCAGCAGCTTCCAAGGCCACCGTCTGTGCCTCAAGCTGCTGATTGGACGAGGCGAGCGACGCATGCGCTTCACGGAGCCTGGTGTCCGCTTGCTGAAAGATCTGTTTCGAGAGCAACAATGAACCGAGCAGAAGCAGCAAACCGGACGCCAGGGTCATCGCGTTACTGAACAAGTTGAGCCATGAGCGGTCGATCGAGGGCGGCAGGAAAGTAAGAATGATGACGCAAAGGCCGCGGATCACGAAGGATGCACCGGCGGCGCGGCCGACGACCGGCAGGGACCGTATAGTCCAGCCGGTCCATATGTAGGCCATCCCGGCTGTCCCACCCAGCATCGAGCGCCCCCAGCCGTATCGATCGAGATCGATGGCGATCGAGACGACTGCGAGCACAGTCATCAGCAACGCGATGGGCAAGAGTCCAACTTCCTTTTTGCTGAACTTCAAGTTGCCGTAGACGGTGGCGCCGAGGAAGGCGCAGTAGAACATCAGCGCCAGGACGGACGCCCACGGCCAGTGAAACTCGAAGCTGAGGCCGAAGAGCGAGACCGCGATGCCCGAATTCGCGAATCCAAAAGCCCATGCAAGGTCATAGGCCCTATGATCACTCCAGTACCATTTGGCGAAAAAACTGACGGAAACAGCTGCCGAGCCAATTCCCCCGAAGAGGTACAATAGAACGTTCGGAGTCATGTCTTGGACGCGGTCATCGCTCGCCCTCACCGTAAGGTTCTCGCCTTCTGAGCGTAATCCGAGATGTCGGAACTCACCAGCCGGCTTGTAACGACCTCCTGCGGCGGCTAGGACAAAATGCTGACGGCGGGGAGCGCAAGCTCTTTCGCGGTCGGTGGGAATTCGAGTTCCGTTTATCGGTCAGCGTCCGGTTGCGGCCGATCGTCGTCGCTCTTACGCTTACTCACCGACGATGAAGTGCGAGGCCCTCCAGAGGACCGGCGATGCTTAATCACCGGACTCGTAGATCGCCTTGATCTTGGGCACGACGGTCTGGAACGCGGCCAGCACGTCGGGTGCGAAATGTTCGGGGCAGGTGCGGCCGTCGCCGGCGGTGATGATATGGACGGCCTTGCCATGGGGAATGCCGCGCCGATAGGGGCGGTCCTGGCGCAAGGCATCGTAGACATCGCAGATCGTGAGAATGCGCCCGCCAAGCGGTATCTCATCGCCCTTCAAACCACGCGGATAGCCCGTCCCGTCATATCTCTCGTGATGCGTCCAGGCCAGCTCGGCGGCCAGGTCGAGGAAGGTGTCGTTTGGCGCCGAGAGGATCTCATGTCCCTTGCCGGAATGGGTCTTGAGAAGGGCCACCTCCTCGCGCGTCAGGGGCGCTGTCTTCTGAATGACGTCGAGCGGGATCGCCAGCTTGCCGATGTCATGCAACACGGAGGCGCTGGTGATCGCGCCGCGCATTTGGGCTTCGACATCGAGTTCCAGGCACAGCACCTCGACCATGCGGCTCACCCGCTGTTCATGGCAGTTGGTGCCGAAGTCGCGCAGTCCTTCGGCTTTGGTCAGGCAAAAGGCCACGGTCGGCAATCCGCCATAGGGCGCCATCATCTTTGTGAGCATCTGCATGAGCGCGACTCCTTGCTTCTCAATAGTCGCAAGGATGGCATAGGCGAACCCTAGGAATTCTGCGCTAAATCAAGAAATCATGCCTAATTCTTTGTAAAGAACGATCGCCGCTATATTTAATACAACCCTAATACAACCTTAAGGGCATGTCGTTTTTGGGGCGTGGCCTTGCGCATCGGCTGACCGCCCTGCGCAGCCCCGCCGGTCCTGCCGTGTTTGCGGACCTTTCTTGCTGCAGGCTAGCTCGCCTTCTTATGCGCGGTCTTGCGCTTGCGGGTTGCCGCTGCCTTTTTGGCCGCTTTGACGCGGGCGGATTTCGGCCGCGCGGCGCTGGCAGCACCGCCGAGCTTGCCGCCTTTCTTGGCCGGCGCCTTGTTCTCTGGCTTGCCGCGGCCGGAGCCCGATTTCTTGCCGCCGCCGGAAGATTTGTTCACCGTGGCCCAGGCACGGCGTTCCGCCTCTTCCTTGCCGACACCGCGATCTTCATACCCCTCTTCAATGTGTTCGGCTTTGCGCTTCTGCTTTGCCGTATATTTGGTTTTCTCACCGCGCGGCATGCAGGTCTCCTCCAGTTGTTCCGTAAAGCGTGAGTTGCCCTCTATCGTATTGAGTGGAGACGGATTCACGGTTTAGACAAAATCGCCCAGCGATTCCGTCTAAAGCAATCCGGCTCTAGAGGATGCAACCAGTCATGCCGGCGCACGGTTCCCTGGGTCCCCACTGACGCAGCAGCCAGCGCAGCGGAGCCGCCTGTATCTGGTCAAACACGCAACAGGACGAGCGATGAAGATTGCTACCTTCAACATCAACAACGTCAACCGGCGCCTGGAAAACCTGCTGCACTGGCTCGGCAAGGCGAGGCCGGATATCGTCTGCCTGCAGGAGCTGAAGGCGGAAACGGGGGCCTTTCCAGACGCGGCGCTGCAGGCAGCCGGCTATCACAGCGCCTGGCTGGGGCAGAAGACATGGAACGGTGTCGCCATCCTCTGCCGCGGCGAGGCGCCCGTCGTCACCCGGACCGC
>Ga0209455_1001078_pt1 | contig 13442 bp, 9 predicted proteins | sample AraplaCol_mCL_r2_FD_184275 | JGI IMG/M metagenome (GOLD analysis project Ga0209455, IMG submission 184275) | Arabidopsis root microbial communities from North Carolina, USA - plate scrape CL_Col_mCL_r2 (SPAdes) (version 2) | ecosystem: Host-associated > Plants > Roots > Endosphere | place: USA...
GTCGTAGAAGTCGCGCCCGCTCAGGACGATCTCGCCCGCGACCGACGCCCGCGCCGGCTCCCCCGGTCGGCCGCCGAGCACGGCGATCTCGACCTCGCGGCCGGTGACCATGGACTCGATCAGCACGTGGTCGTCCTCGGCCAGGGCCGTCGCCATGGCCTGATCCAGGCCCGACCAGTCGGTCACCTTGGTGACGCCGACGCTGGACCCGGCGCGCGCCGGCTTGACGAACGCGGGGAGCCCCAGTTCGCGGACGTCGTCGCGGACGGCGTCGGCGTCCGACCTCCACTCGTACGCCGTCACGGTGCGCCAGGGCGCGACGGGGATGCCCGCCTGCTGCAGCACGGTCTTCGTGAAGTGCTTGTCCATCCCGAGCGCGCTCGCCAGCACGCCGCTGCCGACGTACGGCAGGCCGACCAGCTCGAGCAGCCCCTGCAGCGTGCCGTCCTCGCCCCACGGGCCGTGGAGGATCGGGAACACGATGTCGACGGCGCCCAGCGATCGGCGTGTGCCGTCCGCCTCCACGACCGTGAGCTCCTTCGTGGCGACGCTGTCGGGCCACAGGATGCGGGTGCCGTTGTCCTCGACCTCCGGCAGCTTCTCGGCGTTCAGCGCGAAACGCGCGGCGTCGTCCGGCTGAAGGGTGAAAGCACCCTCGTGCGTGATCCCGACCGGGATGACGTCGTACCGCTCGCGGTCGATCGCCTCAAGGACGCCCGCCGCCGTCGCGCAGCTGATCGAATGCTCGCTTGAGCGTCCCCCAAAGAGAAGCGCGACCGCGACCTTGTCCGTCATCCAATGTCCTTTCGCCTTGCGGCTCGTCCGAATCCGTCGTGAGATGCGGCGCGATGTCCTTCGGATCGAGCGTACCGGCGAGCACCTGGCTCACCTGACGGACGATCGGCATGTCCACGCCGCGCGCCTCGGCCAGGCTCAGGATGGGCGCCACCGACGCGAGGCCCTCCGCGGTCTGGTTCATCTGCTTCACGACGTCGTGGAAGCCGTAGCCCTGGCCGAGCAGGCGCCCGGCGGTGTTGTTGCGGCTGAGCGGCGACTCGCAGGTCGCGATGAGGTCGCCGAGCCCGGCGAGGCCGGAGAGCGTCTCGGGCTGCGCGCCGTAAGCCACCGCGAAGTCGGTCATCTCGACCAGGCCGCGCGTGATGATCGAGGCCTTGGTGTTCTCGCCGTAGCCGACGCCGTCGACGATGCCGATGGCTACGGCGATGAGGTTCTTGAGCACGCCGCCGAACTCCGTGCCGATCACGTCGGTGTTGACGAAGCTGCGGAAGTAGCGGTTGGTCGCCGAGATGGCGACGGCCTGCGCGGTCTCGAGGCTCGCCGAGGAGACGACCGCGGCCGTCGGCTGCTCCCGGGCGATCTCGAGCGCGAGGTTGGGGCCGGAGGCGACCGCGATCCGCTCCGGCTCGATCGGCAGGCCCTGGGCGATCACCTCACTCATCCGCAGGCCGGTGCCCTTCTCGACGCCCTTCATCAGGCTGACGACCACGGTCTCGGGCCCCAGGAACGGGACCATCGCCTCCAGGTTCGACCGGAGGGTCTGGCTGGGGATCGAGACGAACACCTGCTCCGCATCCCGCATCGCCTCGCCGAGACGCGCGGTCGCCCGGAGGTTGCGCGGGAGGTTGATGCCCTCCAGGTAGTCGCTGTTGCGCTTCACCTCGTTGATCTCACGGGCGATCTCCGGACGCCGCGCCCACAGCACGACATCGGAGCCGCCGTCGGCGAGGATCTTCGCGAACGTGGTGCCCCAGCTGCCGGCGCCGAGGACGGCGATGCGGCGGGGACGGGCGACAGGAGGCTTCACTGCTCTAGCCATCGAAGCGGCCCGTCTCCTTCTGGTCGTGCTTGGTCGGATCCCAGCGCTCGGCGGGGGCCTTCTCGCCGCGGAGGTCCTCGAGCAGGGCGGTGATCGCATCCATGATCACCGCGGTGGCCTCGGTGAGGGTGGAGTTGTCGAGCGGCCGGCCGCGGAACGCGGAGAGATCGACCGGGTCGCCCACCTTCACGTCGATCGTCTTGCGCGGGAACCAGCTGATCTTCTTGGCATATCGCGCCATGACCTGCTGGGTGCCCCAGTGGGCGATCGGGATGACCGGGATGTCCTGCTCCAGGGCCATCCGGGCCGCGCCGCTCTTGCCGCGCATCGGCCACATGTCCGGGTCGCGCGTGAGGGAGCCCTCGGGGTAGATGATCACGATCCGCCCCTCCTCGGCGATCTTCTGCGCGGCCTCGAGGGGCGCGGCGCCGCGAGCGCTCCCCCCGCGGGAGACGGGGACCTGACCGGACTTGCGCAGGAACCATCCGAGCACGGGGACCTTGAACAGGCTCTCCTTCGCGAGGAAGCGCGGCAGGCGGCCCAGCTTCCACGACACGATGCCGATCATGACCGGGTCGATCTCGGTGTAGTGGTTCGGCGTGAGGATGAAAGCGCCGGTGCGGGGAAGCTTGTCGCCATCCACGATCCGGAACCGCGCGAGCAGGCTCCCGATCGGGATGATGAGTCCCGCCAGGACCCAGAAGATGGACGGGCGGCTCTTCTCGGAGCGCTGCTTCTTCGGAGGCGTCACGGTTTCAGGCACCATCCCATTATCCGCGACCCGGCATGGCGCTCGGCGCATGCCTGGCCGCGGACGGGAGGATCAACCCTCCATCGTGAAGTCGGCGCCGAGGAGCTCCAGCTTGGTGATGAAGTTCTCGTAGCCGCGGCTGATGATGCCGACGTTGCTCACGGTGGAGCGGCCCTCGGCGGTCAGCGCCGCGATGAGGTGGCTGAAGCCGCCGCGGAGGTCCGGGACCTCGATGTCGGCGCCGGTCAGCTGCACCGGGCCCATGATGACCGCGGAGTGGTTGAAGTTGCGCTGGCCGAAGCGGCACGGGTGGCCGCCCAGGCACTCCTTGTGCACCTGGATCTTGGCGCCCATGTCGTTGAGCGCGTCCACGAAGCCGAAGCGCTGCTCGTACACGGTCTCGTGGACGATCGACACGCCCTCCGCCTTGGCGAGCGCCACGACGAGCGGCTGCTGCCAGTCGGTCATGAAGCCGGGGTGCACGTCCGTCTCGATCACGACGGGCTTCAGCGGGCCTCCCGGGTGGAAGAAGCGGATGCCGTCGTCGTGGATCTCGAACGCGCCGCCGACCTTGCGGAAGACGTTGAGGAAGGTGAGCATCTCGGGCTGGCGGGCGCCGCCGACGTAGATGTCGCCGCCGGTCGCGAGCGCCGCGGCGGCCCAGCTGGCGGCCTCGTTGCGGTCGAACAGCGCGGTGTGGCTGTAGCCCTCGAGCCGGTCGACGCCCTCGATGCGGATCACACGGTCGGTGTCGACCGAGATGATCGCGCCCATCTTCTGCAGGACGTTGATGAGGTCCATGATCTCGGGCTCGATCGCCGCGCCCTTGAGCTCGGTGATGCCCTCGGCGCGGACGGCGGTCAGCAGCACCTGCTCGGTCGCGCCGACGCTCGGGTACGGGAGCTCGAGCTTGGCGCCCTTGAGGCCGTTCGGGGCCGTCATCCGGATGCCGCTCGGCAGCTTGTCGACGATCGCGCCGAACTTGCGCAGCATCTCGAGGTGGTAGTCGATCGGGCGGTCGCCGATGCGGCAGCCGCCGAGGTCGGGGATGAACGCCTCGCCCAGCTTGTGCAGCAGCGGGCCGCAGAACAGGATCGGGATGCGGCTGGAGCCGGCGTGCGCGTCGATGTCGGCCATGTGCGCCGACTCGACCGCGCTCGGGTCGAGCAGGAGCTCGCCCTCCTCGGCGCCGTCGGTCACCTTGACGCCGTGCACCTCGAGCAGCCCGCGGACCACGCGGACGTCGGAGATGTCGGGAACGTTCCGCAGAACGCTCGGGCCTTCACCGAGGATCGCGGCGACCATCGCCTTCGTGACGAAGTTCTTGGCGCCGCGGACCTCGATGCGGCCCCGCAGGGGGATGCCGCCGTTGATCGTGATGCGGTCGCCCTTGAGGCCGACGCGTGCTCCAGCTGCCTGGGCGTCCTGAAGAAGTGAGTTCAAAGTTTCACCGGGAGGGTCGTGGGCCGCCAGCTCGCGCGGCCCGATTCGTATTCGGAGATGAGCGCCTCGTCGCGCAGGGTCAGGGCGATGTCGTCCAACCCTTCGAGCAAACGCCAGCGAGTGTAGTCGTCGATGTCGAAAGACACCTGGACTTCTCCGACGGTCGCAGTCTTGGCAACCAGATCCACGGTCGCGGCTATTCCCGGCTGGGCCTCGATGGCCTCCCAGAGCCGCTCGGCGTCCTCCTCGGAGATCACTCCGGTGAGCAGGCCCTGCTTGCCCGAGTTGCCGCGGAAGATGTCGGCGAACCGGGGGCTGAGGACCACCCGGAAGCCGTAGTCGCGGAGCGCCCACACGGCGTGTTCGCGTGACGAACCCGTGCCGAAATCGGGGCCGGCGACGAGCACCGTGGCGCCGGCGTACTCGGGCCGGTTGAGGATGAAGTCGGGGTCCTGCCGCCAGGCGTGGAAGAGGGCGTCGTCGAACCCGGTCTTGGTGACGCGCTTGAGGAACACCGCCGGGATGATCTGGTCGGTGTCGACGTTGCTGCGCCGGAACGGGACGGCCGTACCGGTGACGGTCTCGAACTTCTCCATCAGGCGCCCACCTTCTCTCCGACACGCGTATCCGTGCCGCCATCCTGCGGCGTGTCGTCGCCTTCGTGCTCCAGGTCCCAGGGGCTGGACAGCGTTCCGCGGATCGCGGTCGCCGCGGCCACCAGGGGCGAGACGAGGTGCGTTCGGCCGCCCTTGCCCTGACGGCCCTCGAAGTTGCGGTTCGAGGTCGAGGCGCAGCGCTCCCCCGGAGCCAGCTGGTCCGGGTTCATGCCCAGGCACATGGAGCAGCCGGCGAACCGCCACTCGGCGCCGAACTCCTCGACGATCTTGTCGATCCCCTCGGCCTCGGCCTCGATGCGGACGCGGGCGGAGCCCGGGACGACCATCACGCGGACGTTGTCGGCCTTCTTGCGCCCCTTGATGATGGACGCGAACGCGCGGAGGTCTTCGATGCGGCTGTTCGTGCACGAGCCCATGAACACCGCGTCGACCGGGATGCTCTTCATCGGCGTACCGGGCTCGAGGTCCATGTACTCCAGCGCCCGCTCGGCAGCGGCCCGCTGGTTCGGGTCGGCGATGACGGACGGGTCCGGAACGGCCTGACTGAGCGAGACGCCCTGGCCCGGGTTGGTGCCCCAGGTGACGAACGGCTCGATCTCGTCCGCGTCGAGGTACACCTCGGCGTCGAACACCGCGGCGTCGTCGGTCTGGAGCGTCTTCCAGTAAGCGACCGCCTCATCCCAGTCGGCGCCCTCGGGCGCGTGCGGGCGGCCCTTCAGGTAGGCGAACGTGGTCTCGTCGGGTGCGACCATGCCCGCGCGGGCGCCGGCCTCGATCGACATGTTGCAGATCGTCATGCGGCCCTCCATGGAGAGCGCGCGGATCGCGCTGCCGCGGTACTCGAGCACGTAGCCCTGGCCGCCGCCGGTGCCGATCTTGGCGATGACCGCCAGGATGATGTCCTTCGCGGTCACGCCGGGCCGCAGCTCGCCCTCGACCGTGATGGCCATGGTCTTGAACGGCTTCAGCGGGAGCGTCTGCGTGGCGAGCACGTGCTCCACCTCGCTGGTGCCGATCCCGAAGGCCATCGCGCCGAACGCGCCGTGCGTGGAGGTGTGGGAGTCGCCGCAGACGACCGTGATGCCCGGCATGGTCAGGCCGAGCTGCGGGCCGACCACGTGGACGATGCCCTGCTCGACGTCCCCCAGCGAGTGGAGGCGGATGCCGAACTCCTCGGCGTTGCGTCGCAGCGTCTCGATCTGGGTGCGGCTGGTGAGGTCGGCGATCGGCTTGTCGATGCCGATGGTGGGCGTGTTGTGGTCCTCGGTGGCGATCGTCAGATCGGGACGGCGCACCGGGCGCCCGGCCATGCGCAGGCCGTCGAAGGCCTGCGGGCTGGTGACCTCGTGGACGAGGTGCAGGTCGATGTAGATGAGGTCGGGCGAGCCGTCCTCGCCCTTCGTGACCAGGTGGTCGTTCCAGACCTTCTCGGCCAGCGTCAGCGGCCCGGAGGTGGGTTCGATGGTGCTCATGTTCTGCGAACTCCTTAGCGTGTGAACGGATCAGCCGTCGACGGACTCCGCGGCGAGAGTGGCCTGATGTCTAGGACTCGCCGCGGCGGCTAAGGAGGAGAAGACCCGCGTACACGAGTCACAGGCTATCACCCGAGCAGCGTCGGTCCGGGTCAGGAGCGTTCGGCGCGGACCCGGAGCTCACCCAGCAGGAGCTCGCTGCCGGGGGCGACCGGTACGGGCTCCCCCGCCGGGATGCGAACGCCGGCGAGCGTGACGCCGTTGGTCGAGTGGAGGTCGATCACGGCGAGCGCGTCCCCGTCCGGCAGCAGCGCGGCGTGGGTCTTCGAGACGGTGGACGCGGGGTCGTCGAGCGCGATGAGCTCGGCGTCTACGACCTCGGGCGGCGCCGCGGAAGCAGACGGGTTGCGGCCGAGGAGGACCGGGCGGGTCAGCGGGAGGCTGCGGTCGCCGGGCAGGTGCAGCCGCCAGACGGGGCGGGCAGGGGCGGCGGGCGCGCCGGGGCCGGGCGGCGGGGTGAAGACGGGCAGCGGACGGCCGGGGACGGAGTCGGCATCGCCCGTCGGATCTCCGGCTTCCGTCCGCGACGGGATGAGACCGGGCGGAGGCACGATGAACCCGCTGTCGTCCATGCGCCCCACTATACGAGGGGCGTCAGGCGCGCCGCGGGCGGCGGTAGCGGAACGCCGCGAGGCGGGCGCGCAGCGGCCCGGCGGCGGTGGTCGCCTGCGCGAGGGCGGCGTCGGTCGTGCGCCATGCCCGGTCGACGCGTTCCTCCGTCACGACGGACCCGTCGAAGACGGCGGCGTCGACGTGCTGGGCGAGGTCGCGCAGCCCGCCGCCCGGGACGGGCAGGCTCTGAGCCCGGGACTGCTGCTCGAGCGCATCGGCCGTCTGGATGCGCGTCGCCCTCTCGGGCAGGGTCAGCCCGAGCTCGGCATAGCCGTCGGTCAGCTCGTCCCAGGCGCCCGCGGCGCGTCGGTCGGGCGGTCCCGTCGTCTCGCGCCGGCGCCGCCTCCGTCGCTTGAGCGCCGCCACGATCAGCAGGGGTACGAAGTGGGCCAGCAGCGGGATGCCGATCACGCCGAGCACCACCCACGCCCAGGCCGGCAGCTGGAACGGCTTCGCCTTGTCCTTCGGATCGTTGTCCTTCGTCTTCACCGGCGTCAGCAGGTCTTCGGCGCGCGGATCGGCGGGCGGCGGCTGCCGGACCTGCGGCTGCGGCTCGAGCTTCGGCTTGGTGGTCTGGTTCTTGGGGGCGTCGGTCTTGGTCGGCGTCGGGAAGAACGGCACCCAGCCGACCCCGTCGAACGCGACCTCGTCCCAGGCGGTCACGTCGTCGCCGGTGACCGTGGTGGTGCTCCCGGTCACCTTGGGGGCGAAGCCCATCACCACCCGCGTGGGGTAGCCCAGCCGCCGGGCCATCAGGGCGAAAGCGCCCGCGTACTGTTCCTGATCGCCCACCATCGGGGCCTTCGAGAGCAGGTCCGTCATCCGGTCCGCGCCCTGGCCCGCGCGCGACGGCACCGGGTCGGAGGCCCGGCCGTGGCTGAGGTAGCCGAGCGACTTGAGCGAGCGTTCGATGTTCCGCAGCTTCTGGATGGCCGTGTCGGCCGACCCCGCGTACTCCTCCGCCTTGGCGGACACCACATCGGGGACGTTCGTGACGGGCGGAAGCGTCAGCTTCGCCGGAGGGACCTTGGCGAGCGCGCGGTCGCTGGGCACCTTCTGCGCGGTGGCGCCGACGGTGTACGTCAGGCCGTCGCGCACGCCGCTCGTGACGGCCGCCGTTCCGGTCGCCGTGTTGACCCGGACGGTGGCCGCTGGGTCCTGACCGGTGTGCTCGTCGAAGGTGAGGCGGTTCGTGTAGCCGAGGGTGGGCAGCCAGACGTCCGAGTATCCGAGCACATCGATGGACGCGGTGGACGAGGCGCCCGGCGTGAACAGCGGCGGCTTCGGGATGGTGCTGCCGAGCAGTTCGAAGGCGCCGGAGGCGTCCGCGTCGCTGCCCGGGGCCGCAACCGACCAGACGACGCCGTCGTAGCTGTCCATCGTCGCGAGGCGGATGACCTGGCCCTGCCGGAGGCCGGTGACGGTGAAGAGCTTCGTCTTCTGGAGGTCCTTGGTGTACTTGCGGAACCCGGCGAGCGGGCTCGGGTAGTCGAGCGGATCGAACGGCGGCGTGATCTCGTCGCGGACGACGAAACGGGAGGCCGCAGGCGGGGCGAGTACAGACCCGGCCAGCGCGCCGACCAGCACTGCGCCGAGGACGACGGCCGCGCCGCCGAGCAGTCGGCTGCGACGCACTGCGGAGTCGGTCTCCACGCGGTCCCGGGCGAAGCGGCCGCGGCGCCAGGACAGCCAGACGAGCGCGATAGCCGCGAAGAGGACGCCGCGGATACCCGCGAAGAACGGATCGCGTGTGCCGAGCAGGATCGCGGCGAGCAGCAGCAGCGCCGGTCCGGTCAGCAGCACGGCCGCGCGCCCGGCGGACGGCCGGCGGACACGCGGCAGCCAGCGCACCGCGAGGGTCACCGACACAAGCGAGACGAGCCAGCCGGCGACGTACGGCACCACGGCGACATAGGGCGGCGCCTCCAGCGGCGCCTGGAGGGTGACGGCGTCCGACCATCCGAAGACCGCACCCAGCACGAGGCCGGAGAGGCTGTCGAGCGACGGGAGCACTCCGTAGAGCGCGAGGCCGGGAAGCGCCAGCGGCGTCCCGAGCAGGAAGTACGCGGCCAGCGCCACGACGACGGTGAGCGGCCACGACAGACGGAAGAGGCGCCCGAGCACGGCGACTCCCCCGCCGACGACGATGCCGCCGACGGCCGCGGGGACGAAGGCGTAGTGGCCGAAGGCGGGCTCGAAGCCGACGATGGCGACGAGGCTCAGCAGCGTGAGCACCGCGACGTCGATCCACGTCGTCGTCGGCAGCCTGTCGAGCGGCGCCGCGGCGGCGCGGCCCGACGCCCCGTCTCCCGCCGTCGGGCGCCGGGTCGTGCCGGTCGCGGCGGTCATCGGCCGGCCCGCTTCAGGAGGGCCGGCAGCTCCGGCAGTGCCGACACGGTGATCAGCATCGAGCGCCCGAGTCGCGCCAGCCGCGGCTCACCGGCCTCATCGACGCGGATGACGATCGTCTCGGTGTCGGTGCCCCACAGCGCTGCGGCGCCGCGCAGTTCGGCGGGGTCGACCTGCGAGCCGGCGACGGTCACGGCGAGACTCGGCGCTGCCAGCCGCAGCGTGGACTGGCGGAGGAACTCGCGGATGCTCGTGTGCGCCTCCTCCACCGGCTGGATGCGGCAGGAGTCGTCGAGCAGCGCCGTCGGCGTCGCCACGCGCATGGGGCCGCCCTGCCACACCGCGTCGATCTCCGTCTCCTCGCGGATCACCTGGCAACCAATGGAGGTCATCACGGAGACGCCGAGCTCGAACTCCTCGTCGGACGCGAAATGCGACCGCTCCGCGTCGAACGCGAGCAGGAGCTGAGAGCGCCGTGTCTCCTGGTACTGCCGGACCATGAGCTGCCCGGTGCGCGCCGAGGTCCGCCAGTGCACGTTGCGGATGTCATCGCCGGGCTCGTAGGTGCGCAGCGCGTGGAACGCGAGGTCGCTGTCCGTGATGACCTTCGTGGTCTGTCCCTCGAGGTCGCGGACCAGGCCGCGCGCCGTGGCCGCGAGGCGGACGGTCTTGGGGTGGACGAACAGCTCGATCTGGTCCGTCCACCGGTTGGTGCGGCGCAACAGTCCCAACTGATCGCCCCGCACCGAGATGGCCGGCCCGGCGAGAATGAGTGCGCGCCGCGCGGTCGGGACGGCGAAGAGCTCCTCCGTCTCGGCCCCTGGCGCGAGCCGCGGGATGGTGAAGTCGGCCTGACCCTCGCCGACGGGCAGCTCCATCCGCGTCGGCAGCACCGGCCGCGCTCCACTGTTGGCCACCGTGAGCCTGCCGAGCGCCCGGTCGCCGGCGACGACGCGCCGCGGGTTGAGCTCGATGCCCACCCGGTAGGTCGACCGCCCAAAGACGAAGACAGTCGCGATCACGAGCGCCGCGAGCAGGGTCGCCCCGATGAAGACGAACTCCGCCCAGCCGAGCCACACCGCCAGGACGACCGAGACGACGGCCGACGCGAGCACGATCCACCCGAGCGTGCTCACGACCCCGACGACGGGGCGGACGCGGACACCGACCGCACGACCGAACGGCGCCGCCCACCCGCCGACGCGACCGGCAGCGTGCCCGAACGCCGCGCCGGCCTGCGACACGGCGATGCGCGCCTGGTCGGTCGCCGACGCGCGGCGGCGCCGGGCGCGGACGGGGCTGTCGGTGGTCATGCGGTCCTGTCGTGTCGGAGGTCGGATCGGCTTCGGGAAGGGTGCTCAGGCTGCGCGATACGCCGGCGGCGTGGCGGACGCCACCGCCCGCTCGACCACGTCGGCCGCGGTCACTCCGGCGAACTCCGACTCGGGGTCGACGATCACGCGGTGCGCCAGCACCGGCAGGGCGAGGTCTCGGATGTCGTCGGGCGTCACGTAGGTGCGCCCGGAAGCGATCGCCCACGTCTTCGCCGCGCGGGCGAGCGCCAGGGCGCCGCGGATGCTCACACCGAGGGCCGAGTCCTTGTCGTCGCGCGTGGCCGTCACGATCTCGCTGAGGTACCCCATCACGCTGGCGTCGGTGTGCACCTCGGAGGCGAGCTGAGCCAGCGTCGACACCGAGTCCGCCGCGATGATCGGCCGCACCGCGGACGCGCGCGCCCGGTTGGACGAGTCGAGCAGCAGATCGACGGTCGTCGCGTGGTCCGGATAGCCGAGCGACGTCTTGATCAGGAAGCGGTCGAGCTGGGCCTCGGGCAGCGAGTACGTGCCCGCCTGCTCCACCGGATTCTGCGTGGCGATGACCACGAACGGCGATCCGACGGGGTGCCCGACACCGTCGACCGTGACCACCCCCTCCTCCATCACCTCGAGCAGCGCGGACTGCGTCTTCGGGCTGGCGCGGTTGATCTCGTCGGCGAGCACGACGGTCGCGAAGATCGGACCCGCGTGGAACTCGAAGCGCCCGGTCGACTGGTCGTAGATGGTCACACCGGTGACGTCGGACGGCAGCAGGTCCGGAGTGAACTGGATGCGCGACTGCGTGCCCTCGACCGTGTTGGCGAGCGCCTTCGCGAGCACCGTCTTGCCCGTGCCGGGCACGTCCTCGAGCAGCACGTGGCCGCCGGAGAGCATCGCCGTGATCACCAGGCGGATGCTGTGCTCCTTGCCGAGGATCGCCTTGTCGACGTTCGCGACGAGTTGCGCGAACGCCCCGGCGAACCAGTCCGCCTGCTCCTGTGTGACTGCCACTGCGTGTTCTCCTTACTTGGACCAGTCCTGGACACTGCTCTGGACGCCGCCGACCACCACGTACGCACCGGGGTAGCCGCACCACGGCTCGATGCTGCTGTTGGGGTCGCCGTGGTAGTGCCCGTATCCGCTGCCGTCCGTGTTGATCGTGCGGGTGGACAGCGTTCCTCCATTGCAGTGCACCTGCATGCTGAACGACGAGTTCGCCTTGAAATTGTGGAGAGTCACGTCGTACGTGTAGCTGTGGACATATCCGGGCTTGAGGTCGCCCTTCGCGAGGTCCACCGAGGGCGACGGCGGCGGCGGGTCGTTGACCTGCACGGTGTTCGACGTGGAGTGCGGACCGTCCTTGCCGCCCGGGTTGGAGGCGTAGATCTCGAAGGAGTAGCTCCCGGCGCCCTTGTTGTTGACCTTCGCCGAGGTCGAGGTGGTGTCGTTCCAGCCGCCGCCGTTGAGCCGCCAGTGATAGGTCGCCTTCCCGCCTCCGGTGCCGTTCGGGTCGGAGAGCGCGCTCCAGCTCAGCGTGAGGTCGCTCGGCGCGTTGCCGCTGCTGCTGATCTTGGCGTTGCCGACCGCGGTGGGGGTGCCGTACGGCGTGACCGCCGGGCTCGCCGCGGACTGCTCGCTCCATCCGTCCGCGTTCTGCGCGCGCACCGTGAAGGAGTACGACTTCCCGTTCGTCAGTCCGCCGATCGTCACATCCCCGACCGATTGCGTCGTCACCGTGTGCGTGCCGTCGGTGACTTGGTAATTCGTGATCGGCTTGCCGTTGTCGGCCGGGGCCTTGATCGCCACCGTGACCTTCCCGTCGCTCGCCCGGGGGTTCGACGGCGCGCTCGGCTTCGCGGGCACGTCGTGGATCGTCACCCGCAGCTGCCCGATGGCCGAGGCGGTCCGCTTCGGATCCTTGGTCGCGTCCTCGACGTGGTACACGACGTTGACCGCGCCGATCGCCGCACCCGAGGATGCGCTCACGCTGATCGACGACCCGGTGTGCGTCACCGTGACCCCCGACGGCGCGCTCTGCGCCGTGGCGTCGGTGATTGTCAGCGCCTGCCCGGGGAACGGGTTCACCCACTGGTCGTCGCTCGCGGCGCCGTTCAGGGTGGCCGTCTGCCCGCGCTTGACCTCCTCGGTCTGCGGCGGGTTCTTCTGCGTGGCGACGGGCCGGCTGGAGCTCACGACCTGCACGTTCACCGTGCCCTGGATGGTGTGCGTGCCTGAGCTGATCGTCACCGGGATCGACGCGGTCTCGCCCGCCTGCGTGCCGAGCGGCGCTGAGAGGGTGAGCGTCGATCCGCTGAGCGACGACTGGATCCTCGGGTTCGGCGACGTCCCGCCGGAGTAGGTCAGCTTGCTCAGGATGTCCGGGTTCGGGTGGAAGCTCGACGCCCGCAGGTCGACCGAGAGCGGGGCCTCGCCCGGCTCGATCCGCTCGCTGGGCGACGTGAACGTCGGCGCGACGTCGGACTGGTCAGGCTCCCCCACGGTGATCGGCAGCACGAGCGTCGTGACGCGGTCGGCCGTCGTCCCCGCTTCGCGGCCGTCGTTCACCTTGAAGGTGATCGCGGCCGGCCCGCGGTAGCCCTTCGCCGCCGTGAAGGTCAGCGTCTGCTCGTCGCCGTAGGACGATCCGCCCGCGCTGTTCGTCGCACTGACGCCCGAGGCGCCGGTGAGCTTGTAGCCGCGGCCCGAGGGCACCGTGAGGATGTCGGACAGCCTCCAGCTCTTGGAGCCGTCCGACTGCACGATCTGCTGCGGCAGTCCGTCGCGGAGGCGAGGAGGGGCGGTCGCGTCGCCCTTGGGCGGCACGACGACGAACGCGGTGCCCTTCAGCGAGGTGACCGGGTCGGTCAGGGTGTAGGCGATGGCGATCCGCTGCCCGCCCGGCTTCACGGTCAGGGTGCCGTCGTCGCCGACCGTCGCCGCCGACGCGTTCGGACCGGTCACATCCACCTTCAGGGCGTCGACGAG
>Ga0209455_1001079_pt1 | contig 13436 bp, 5 predicted proteins | sample AraplaCol_mCL_r2_FD_184275 | JGI IMG/M metagenome (GOLD analysis project Ga0209455, IMG submission 184275) | Arabidopsis root microbial communities from North Carolina, USA - plate scrape CL_Col_mCL_r2 (SPAdes) (version 2) | ecosystem: Host-associated > Plants > Roots > Endosphere | place: USA...
AATGTCCAATTCCCGATCATCGTACTAGAACCACGAACCGGGCCCTCGCCTGTTCACTGTCCCCAGACCGCGAACGCATCCTTGAACGCGCGCTCACCGTCCGCTCCCTTCTCAATCGCCAAGACCGCCCGCTTGCCGCCGTCGTACACGATCGGGATATCTAACCACTGCTTGCCTTTGAGAAGCAGGACGTTCCGCTTCATATCCACGTCGTTGGCGGACAGCGCGATCATGAAGTATTTGGGCGTTACCTTTGCAGTCAGAGCGGAGAGCATGGCGCCATTGCGCGCCGACTCGGCCATCTTCATCGTGAGGCCCTTCAGAGTCTCGACGCCGCCGTGAGTTGCGTCGTCCGGCCAGTTGAACTTGACCTCCATGATGTGGCTCGCTGGCATCTCGGTGTCGATGTTGCGGCGTAACGACACCGTCGCGTTCATCTTCTTGTCGATCTCGATGTCGCCTTTGATCACCGCCGAGGAAGTTGGTCCCGCTCCAGCGCCTTGCTCGAAGTGCCAAGTCACCTTCCCGTCGTAGCGCTTGCCATGCGGATCGAGCGGATCCTCCTGATACAGCACTGCGTGCGCCGCGACGGGCTCGGTGATGCCCGCTCCGGCCGCGTCGGCCGTGGCCAGTTGCTTCCCGTCTGGCGCGATGCGCAAGGCGGAAATCTTGCGTGGCGCAATTTCGGTTGGCAGCGCAGATGCCAGCGCACCGCTCCATGACACCGGCAGTCGCTTCAGGGCTTGCTCCCAATAGGCCGGTTGCCAATAGGCCGACGCAGCAAGCATCATGACCGCCGCGGCCGCGGCGACTGTCGTCATACGCCGGCGTTGCGGGCGCCGGCGGCCCTCCGGCAATTGATCAGTCGCCAACAGCCGGAGCGCCGCGAGAGGCGGCGGATCGATCCTGGCAAGCTCCGGGCTCAGCTCGATGACGGCGCGCGGCGCCGCCTTCTCCGACAGCGCGGTGACCACGGTTGCGTCCGCCACATCAGCCAACGCCACCTGCGTCCCACCGCCTGCATCGTCGGCGAGCTTGCACGCCGTGGTGTCCGTGGAGGCCTCAGCCGCGGCAGGCTCCAGCCATGACGGCGGTGCCAGCAGGACCGGCATCTCGGGCAATACCGTCGCGCCGGCCCGATTCTCGGTGCTCCGCACGCGGCCGCCCGCCGGGTTCGAAAGCCATTCCGGCTGCGGGCCGTCAATGACTATCGCCGACTCGGTCATGCGATCTTCTCTGGTTCGTCGGGCGTGCGACAGGATTTCCGCCACCGTGGCGATCTCATCCTCAAGGGCGGATGCCCCGCGCGCCGGGCCCCTCTGCAGCGATATGGGTCCCTCCGGCGGGCCGGCGATCGCCCAACTTGGGGATGGCCCGCCGAACATCGAGGCGCGCAGCTCCGCGGGCTGTGCCGGCAAAGCTGGAGCTGCAGGCACTGCGAGATCGGCCGTGCGGAGGTGCTTGCGAAGCCTGATCGTCCGGTCGGGGAACAGGACCTTGACGAGATCGCAGAGCGAAGCGCCCGGCAGCAGGAACTGGCGCATGGCCGCCGGAACGCCGCGCAGCAAGTCGTGTTCGATCCGTTCGACGTTGCGGCCGCCGAGCTCGATCACGTTGCCGACGGTCTGCCGATCCTCATCGGTAACCAGAACCTTGCGCCCACGCAGCATGGCTGTGAGCTCGCGCAAGTCGGACTGCGAGGCATCGTCGATAACCACGAGGTCGAACGCACCTAGCCGCGCCGGAAGCTGCTCGGCGACGCGCCAAGCGGGCATGATCTGGCAGGGGATCCCTTCATGGCAGCTCTCGAGCGCCTCGCGAGCCACGCGGCGATGTCGGCACGCGGCCGGGCCGGAGCAGGTCGCCGCCATCTTCCGCAGCGTGATCATGAACACCGTCAGCGCCTGCCTGACCGCGCTGCTCGCGTTCTGTACGAACCCAAGATGCATCCGTGCGCCGACAACCGCCTCGAACAGCTCATGCAGCTTCGTCTCCAGCGCCAGGCGCTGATCGGACAGATCACGCAGGCGCTGATGCTGACCGAGGCCTTCGGTCTGCCGCATCAGCACCGCCCAATTCCATGCCATTGCCCAATCCGCGACCAGGACCGAGTCCCCAGCCTCACGATAGGCCGGCTCGGTTCGAATCCGGTGAGCGAATTCCGGCGCTCCGGCATCACTGATCGCTCGACAGACGTTGTCTATCAGCTCAAAGTCCTCGCGCCTGCCGCGCAGCGACTGCATCGCGGACCGAACCCTGATCCAGTGCTTTTCGATCTCGCGGGATTCCACGTCATCGCGGCCGATCTTCGATAGAATATCGGTGCGCACCGAGCCGGCCATCGCACCCCTGCCGGAAAACAGCTGGTGCAGACGAGCGAGCTCGAAGCGCTGGTCGGCGACCCGGCTTGCCGCGCTTTTGACGGCGCTGCCGACCGCGGTGAGCCGTCGAACATCCCCGAGCATCGCGAGAATTTCGCCGCTCGGCATCGACAGCTTCGGGCCGACGGCGACGAGGTTGCGCTTGGCCAGCGCCGCGGCCACGACCGCCACCTCAATGCACTGGGCGACGCGTTCAAGACCGTGGAACGTGTGCGATGATTCCGGCGCGAGCGGCGGGGCACCGATTTCCGCCGCCAGTGACCGCCATCTGGCACTGAGCGAATGCAGGTCGCGACGCCAGACCAGATAGTCGCGGACATGCGCCCAGTCGGCCGGCCCCGATGGCGCAAAGCCCGCAACCCCGATCGCGTCAATGACCGGCTTCAGCGCGCGTGCCGATCGGGAAAACGTCGAGAACGCCTTGCCGCCGGCCGACAGCCTGTCGACCATGTCGAGAAGCTCCTGGTTGGCGAAGGCGTCCGCCGGCGCCTCTACCGGCCGGGTCAGGAAGCCGGCGCGCCTGGATAGTTGAAAGGCTGCATCGCGGGCAAAATCGATGACCATGCCGGCGTCGGCGGAAACATCGCCCGCGGGGACGCCGAGCGGCGACAGCGCCGCGAGCCAGGGTTCGTCGGCAATAACCCGATGGGCGGAAACCAGCGCGTCGAGATCGACGGCCAACTCGCCGGCAGCCTCCAGCCCAAGCGTCGCGACGGCGTGACGGGCAAGCTGGCTATCACGGCTTTCGCTGGGCACGGGCCCGGAGGTTCGCCGCAGATCCTCATGCAGGCGCATGAGCGTTGCAGCGTCGGGAAGCGTCGCGGTGCCCAGGGCTTCGTCATCGAGGTGTTTCAACTCATCGGCAAGCCGCAGCCGCGCATCGCGAGCCATGTCGACCTTGGAGATTAGCGGGTCGGTCCCGGTCAGAAATCCGGCTGGCCGATCGCCGAACCAGGAATACGCATCGCGATCGGTGATCAGCGTTTTCACCACATCGAAAGGCAGCTCCGGGACACCGGAAAATGGCTGCAGATTGCCGCTGGCGATGTCGGCGACCTCGTCGTCGAGGTCCGAGATCTCCTGGCGCGTCTCGATGATGTCGCGTTCCAACCGGTTGATCTGATCCACTTGATCGCGCGGATTCATCGTCTCGACGATCGACTGAAGCCGGCACACAACTGCCTCGGCGTGTTTCAGCACGTCCTTGTCGGAGCCGGTCAAGCTGATGGTGAGGTCGCGGATCGCGCGCGGAAGCTTCTCATACAACAGCGCAAGCGCGGTTTCGTTGCGCGACACAACGAGGACGCGCAAGCCGAGCGCGAGATGATGGCAAACGATGTTGGCAATCGCCGAGGTGCGGTCAGCGCCACGCGCACCCTGAACCACGAGGCCGTCCGACCGCTCGATCTGCCGCACCATCTCGATTTGGTCGTGGCTGGCCGGCAGCGGAAAGAACAGATCGCCCTGATAGGCGGCGGCGACCGGCGTGACCGGTGCGATGTCGATCGGACCGCCGATGACGCCGGACAGCTGCCGGCGCATGCCGGCCTTCTCGTCGTGATCCAGTTCAGGAAGCAGAACATTCGCGACCCGAGATAGGCAGCACTCGCTCTCCGGCGCGTGCGCGATCGCAAGCTTCAGGCGTTCGATATCGCGTAGCACGGGGCCGTCTGCGCGCGGTCGCGCAAAGATAACCCAGCGATCTGACACGACAAGCCTGTCGCCGGCCTCAGGCAACTCCGCCTCGATCGCGCCGGGACGATAGATGCCCTGTGGATCGAGCTGCGAGCTGATGGCACCGAGGATCGGCTCGAGGCTTGCGGGATGGAAGGGTGAAAGCTCGCCGCCACGCTCGATCGCCTCGAGCAGGCGTTCGGCGCTGTCGCGCGCCAAACGCGCAGCGCCTGGTGCCAGCGCTTCAAACGCCTTGAGATTGACCGTCGCACCGACCATGCGCGGCCGGATCCTGATCTCCGCATCGGGGCCCTCGAGCACCTCGATCTCAACCAGGCGTTCGAGCAGCGGCAGGTCGAGGTCGCGGCCGTGGTGCCGCCATCGTGATACTCCGATACCCCACACGATCTCACAGGTCCGGTCGGCGCCACCGAGCCGAGCCACGCTGGCCATCTCGCGCAGCCGCCGGTGGATGGTGATCGTCCGACGACGTGGCCGTTCGGCCGTGGCCCAGGCTGTCCACGGCCCGCTGACGTAGCTCTCGATACGCTCAGCAAGGTCCGGGCGTTGCTCCAAGCGCAATCGCGCGCTCCAGATGCCGACGGATGCATCGTGGGCGATCGCCGGCCTGAAGTCCTCCTCCCGTGCTTGGCGAGCGGCTATCTGGCGATCCTTTTCGGCGCCATCCACCGTGACTGAAACGCTCTTGCGGACGCTGGGGCGCTGGTCCGGATCGGCGGACAACTCGATCCAGATCGCGAGCTCGGAATCAATGGCGGGCGGCTCGGTGGCGGCGAGCGGCTCGATCGCGAGCCAGACCGGGCCATCCGTATCGAAGGTATTGTGGGCGACTCCCGGCAAATTCTCTAGCTCATGCTGATGGAAGACGAAGCCATATCCGCCCACAAGCTGATGGTCTGGCAGACGCTCGACTGCTCGTCCGTCGCGCCGGATGATCTCGGTCAGGTGATCAAGAACATATTGCAACGGCTCCATGGCCGGCTCTGACTGATGGACAACGTTCATGGTGTTCCCCGATGCAAGCGCGAATAGGCGAAGAAAAGACCGCGTTCGCTTAACCGGGATACTTGGATTGAGGCAATGAGGCGTATTCAAGAAGGACGATATAGGTAGCAAAGGATCGCGAGACATGGGCAGCAAGATCGAACGATCCGATTGAAATGACTTCAAGAAGCTTGTTCTTAGTTGGATTCACGCGAATGGAAATCGCTTCCGAGACACTTCCTTCTTGTTCGATTTGTTGGATTAGAATCTCTCTAAGACGCATCTCTCCGTTCAATCCGTCTGATTAGAACTTCTTTAAGAAGCATGAGCCGAGGTCGATACGGCAGCCTTAATTGCGAACGTGAGGCCAACGCATACCTTCACGGCACGTAGCTGTCGGTGGGTCATGCTCGATCCCGCTGCAACCACCGCCACAATCGCTCGCGCGCGCCGTTAGTATTTTAGCCAATTCCAGCGAGCGGTCCAAAACGCACCACCACATAAACGCAGTTCGTCACGCATTGCCCCGATTGCTTGACGATGTGTGGCATCATCGGTCCATCAACAAACCGCTTCCGAATTCGTCTCTGCGCTGTATTCGGAGCCGGCCGCCCTCTCAGCTGACAATCGAGGGATATTCCGCAGGCGCCGACGGCACTTGCACAGATCGTGAGATGCGTCAGCACGATCGCAATTACTACCGCAGGATTGGCACAGAGAGACCGTCCTCCTGATGACGCCCAAGTGTGGACGCGCGAGCATCGCGCGCGAGCCCAAGTATTGACACGCCTGACTTTTAGCGCCGAACGGACTCGTTAGTTGCGACGAGTCAACGTTCACGGCGACGCGGGTGGGGGGTCTTGCTTGCACGCGCGCCAAACATGGGGAGTCTGGCAATGGTCTTGGTAAAATGCGCAGGGGGGCGCATGGGTTGTATCATCTCGTCGGCCGATGGTGTTGCGAGTGTTGATATCAGCGCCCGTCCCGTGCGCAGACACGGCAGCGTGGTCTTGTCGTCGCTTCTGGCGGCGGTATCGACCGTGGCGCTGAGCGCCGGCGTCGCGCTTGCCGCAGACGATGCGGCGTCGAGGTCGAGCGACGATCCGCAAGCGGTCAAAGCGCTGATGGCGAAGATCCAGTCCATGGAGCTGCGCATCAATGGTCTTCAGACCGAGCTCAGGGAGACGAAGGCCAGCCGGCTCAACACTCCCGGCGTCGCGCAGTCCGTGTCGGTTGCGTCCAGGGTTCCGGCCGACGCGTTGCCGTTTGGCGATCCCAAGCCGGACAATGACCAGCCGAGATTCTTGCCGGCGGCCGACCTCAGGGGCCCACCCCCTCCGCTCAAGAACGACAACAAGGATCTGTTCGGAGTCGGGGCATCCCCGGTGCCGGGAATGAAGATCGGCATGTATGGTGAGATCAAGCTCGGCTCGATGCAGAATCCCGCCGCCAGCGGTCAGTGGCAGAACGGCTTCGACATGGCCCGTCTCGTGCTGCTGCCGACCTATCAGGTTTCCGACAACATCGTGTTCAACGCCGAGCTCGAGTGGGAGCATGGCGGCACCGCGTTCGACAACGACGACAAGCTGCATGGTACGGTCGAAGTCGAGCAGGCCTATTTCGACATCAAGTTCGACGATCACTTCACCCTGCGTGCGCCGGGCGTCGATCTCATTCCGATCTCGTTCAACAACCTCTATCACGAACCAACGCTGTTCTACAGCGTGGATCGGCCCGAGCTCGCCAACGGCCTGATCCCGACGACCTGGTACGCGCCGGCTGCCGGCTTCTACGGCAAGGTGGTCGATGGCTTGAACTACCAGTTCCAGGTCAGCCAGAGTGCCGAGGATTTCGGCGACAACTTCGACCATCGGGGCGACAACGGAGCAATTGCTCCGGGCGGCTATATGGCCGGAATCAACGGCGCCGATGCGCTCGGCGTCTCGCACGCGCCGATCGGCGATTTCAGGCAGATGAGCAACACACTCGCTTATACGTTTCGCCTGAGCTACACGCCGTCGTTTCTTCCCGGATTCGCCGGCAGTACGGCAGTGTACTATTCGCCGAATGTGACGCCACGCGGCGCCTATTCAGACGAGCTGTTGCCGGACGGCACGAACAGGCCGCTCGGCAGCAACCGCATGCTGATCGTGGACACCGAGGCGCGTTATCGCGTGCCCAACAGCGGGCTGGAGCTGCGGGGCGAATTTGCCTATGTCAACTTCAGCAATCCGGAGAACCTGCGCGCCAACAACGATAGCATTGAGGATAACAATGTCGGTAGTTCCATGTGGGGCTACTCCGGTGAGGTCGCCTATCACTTCCGGTTGGGTAACGATTGGGAGGCCGTGCCGTTCTACCGCTACACCCGCCAGAATCTGCAGACCGGAGGCGTGTTAGGCTTCGACGTCGCCAATAGCCTCAACAATCCGACGGGTAGCGGCGACATGACTTTCCATGACATCGGCCTTGCCTTGTTCCCGAATCCCAGCCTGGTGTTCAAACTGAACTACACCAAGGTGATCGACCACAGCGCAACCGGGGCAATGTCCGATCGGGTCCTCGCCGGCGTCGGCTGGCTCTGGTAACCGCCAGATAGCTGAGACGCCGCGGGATCAACATTCGCGGCGTCTCTGCAAGCGGCAGCTCCGGCCGCCGCGAGGTCGGAAGGCAGCTTCCCGGCCAGCGACTGCTGATGCTCAACAGAATAGAAGAAGAAGATCCGGCGGATTGGACTCGGCGTGCGCGTTTCAAGTATTGGCGATTTCAGCTCCTTCCGGCTGCATCGGTGTCGCTCGTTCGCAGCGACGCTGGTTGTCCTGTCGACTGTGTTGGCTGCCTGTAGCTCAGCACCCATCGGCAGCTCCAATCACGATGACGTCGATGTCCTCGGCACGATTCGCTCGCTGGATCTGTCGGCCCGTTATCCGCAACAGATCAGAGGGGACGTGTCTCCAGCGGCGAGACGGGCGCACGCGGCGATCTACAGCGGCGACGGCCCGCGAGCGGAGAAGCCTGCAGCAACGCCATCCTCGACCCAGCTGGTCGCTACCGCTTCTTCTTCGATCCCGGAGCCGGTCGGAAATGGGTTCGAACTGAATTTTGAGAATACGCCGGTCGCGACAGTCGCGAAGGTCGTGCTCGGAGACATTCTCGGCGTCGGCTATACCCTCGACCCGCGCGTGCAAGGCACGGTCAGTCTTGCATCGGTGCGCCCTGTCCCTAAAACCGAAATTCTCTACGTGCTCGAAAATGCGCTGCGCCTGAATGGCACGACGCTCGTGCGCGATGCCGCGAGCTATCAGCTGGTGCCGACCGGCGACGCAATCGGCGCCGGCAACGTCGACGCCGCCGGCTCCGCTCCTGAACCCGGCTACGGCATTTCCGTGGTGCCACTGCAATATGTTTCGGCGACGACCATCCTGAATCTGCTCGACAGTTTTGCGCTCAAACCAGGGACGGTCCGCGCCGATCCCGGCCGCAACATTCTACTGATCCAGGGCAGCGGAGCGGAGCGCCGTACGGCGGTCGATGCCGCGCTGAGCTTCGATGCCGACTGGATGCGCGGACAATCGGTCGGCGTCTTTCCGATCGTCAACGGCAATCCCGAGCCGATCGTCGCCGAACTGGAAAAGATCATGGACACCGGCGAGCACGGCCTCGGCCAGAATGTCGTCAAATTCCAGACCGTCAGCCGAATGAACGCGATCATGGTCATCACCCGCAAGCCTACGCTGCTGCGCACCGCGGCGACCTGGATCAAGCGGCTTGATAGCGCCAATGCCGCCAGGAACAGCGTTCATGTCTATCGGGTCAAATATGGCGAAGCGCGCCAGATGGCGCGCGTTCTGAGTGACATGTTCATCGGCAGTTCGGGCAATGCGCTCGATGTGCCGTCGAACGAGCTGGCCCCCGGCTCGAGCGCTTCCGCCAACTCGAACATCGACCGGCTGTCGGCCGGGAGCTCACCGCAGCCGGGCGCGAACACCAGCTTGGTCGCCAATCGCGGCTTCGGCGGGTCTGCCGCTCCGACCACAACGGACGCACCGGCTAGCACCGGCTCAAGCCTCGATACCCACAGCTCGTCTGCGGGCGGCAAGCCGCTCATGGATGGCGTAAGGATCACGCCCGACACTACCAACAATACGTTGCTGATCTATGCAGACCGGGAGAACTACCGGCTCATCGAATCCACGTTGCGGCAGTGCGACCGACCGCAACTGCAAGTCGCCATCGACGCGACCATCGCAGAGGTCACGCTCAACGACGCCCTCAGTTACGGTGTGCAGACCTTCCTGACCAGCAAGAACCTCGGCCTGAAATCCGATCAGGGATCCGTCCTCAACAGCACCGCGACATCGGCGCCGACAACGATCGCGTCCGCGGCCGGCTCGGTCACCAACGCCTTCCTCAACCGGGCGCTCCCCGGGTTCAATTTCCTGATCGGATCTGAATCCCAGCCCAGCGCAATCCTTGATGCGCTGCATACGTTGACCGACGTCAAGGTTCTGTCGAATCCCTCGCTCGTTGTCATCGACAACCAGGTAGCGACCTTGCAGGTCGGCGATCAGGTGCCGGTCTCGACAGGCAGCGCGACCGTCCTGACCACCAACAACACCGTTGTAAACACCATCGATTACCGCAACACCGGAATCATCCTGCGGGTCGCGCCGCGGGTCAACGAGAACGGCAACGTCCGGCTCGAGATTGAGCAGGAGATCAGCAGCGTTTCGCCGGCAACGGCCGGCAGCCTGACGCCCACCGTCGCGCAGCGCAAGGTCAAGAGCTCGGTGTCCGTGGCCGGCGGTCAGACCGTGCTGCTGGCCGGTCTTATCAGCGAGACGCATCAGGGCAGTCACAGCGGCCTTCCGGGCCTCGACCAGCTCCCGAGCGTCGGGGATCTGTTCTCCCACAACGACCGCTCGACCACGCGGACCGAACTGATCATCTTCATCCGGCCGCAGATCATTCGTGACGGCACCGACGCCCATTACGTCGCCGAGGAACTCCGGTCGAAACTGCGTGGCACCGTCAAACCGGTGTCCGAGACGGCGCTGCATGCGCAGAGGGTGCAGTAGGTCATCCGCATCGCCCCAATGTCGAGATACACGATCCCGTTTGAGGGCATGTTCCAGCGGACGATGATCGCAGCAACGGACACGCTGGAAGCCGCAAAGGCAGAGCTCGCGGCCCTATTCGGCGGTGCCCCAGCGGATACCCCAGACAATGCTCCCAAGCGCTCCACTGCTCTATGCCAAGAAGGTCGCCCACCTGACTGAGGCTTTGAACCGTCCGGAAGCACTCAATGGGGCGCGATCTCGCGAGAAGTATCGTGCTTTAGGTGATCCGAACCCAGGCGCTATTGCTTGCTGATGAGCTCACCGCAACTTCGCCGACTTTAAACGCGTCGGCTGGTCGCCCACAGCCGAGAAGCAGGACGAGCGGGACGCGCACGGCAACCTTTACTTCGAACAGGTCTGGTTTCCCGGCGTGCACGCTGATGTCGGCGGCGGCTACCTCGAGAATGAGGCGCGGCTCTCGGACGTCGCGCTCAACTGGCTTCTCGCCGAAGCCTCGCTCATTCCGGGCGGCCTGAAACACGACGGCAGTATTCTTCGGCTGTCGCCCAATCCTGCGGGTCCTCAGCACAATGAGCAGGCGGGCGGCTTTCTCAAGGTCGGCGCGCGCGATCTTCTTGTCGATCCTGAGAGCGGGGAATCGAAATCGCCGATGCACCAGTCAGTCTATCGGCGCTTCGAGGCGGGATCGGTTCCCCTCTATGACCGCATGGCGGCTTACCGGCCGAACAACATGAGGGTTCACGTCGACTTCAAGCACTATTTCGATGGAAGCGCGGCGCAGGTTGCCCAATGCGTCGCCGACGACATTGAACAGAGGTGGGCAAATGCCGGCTACGTCGGGCGGCTCTGACCTAACACAACATTGAGAAAGCGGTTATGTGAGGCCGCCTTCGAGTCGCCTTGGCCTCTGCCGCGACGAGTAGAGCAGAGCACAATGCCGAGAGTGGACTCGCCGACCGGCCGCCAAAAACACCGTTTGAAAAACCGTTTTAGTTCGGCTCTCTCAAACGGCTTCTCTCGCTAATGTCCTGATTTATTTGGTGGGCGCACCAGGGCTCGAACCTGGGACCCGCTGATTAAGAGTCAGCTGCTCTACCAACTGAGCTATGCGCCCGGATCTTGCATCCGGGAAGGCCTTCGCAAGAGCCGATCGTTTAGCAAAGCGTTTCCGCGATGTCCAGCAACAGAAACGGTTTTTTCACATCGTCAGATGCAGAAAAACCGCCGTTGACCGGCGGTTTTCCCCAATGATCCTTAATGGTCCGGCCATGCGGGCTCAGAGCCGCCCCGAGTCCTCGCCATCCATGCGATCGGACCCGAACCGATGCCGGCCGAAATGCGGAGCGTCGGGGTCGTCCTCGCCGCGATCCATCCAGCGGTGGCGCCAGCCGCCCGGGCCGAACCGGCCGTCATGACGGGTCAGCACCGCGAGCCGGCGCTTCTGGCCGTCGTCGAGCGTCTTGTAGAGCGGGTCGGCGGCGTCGGCGATCTTCTTCATCGCCGCTGCTGTTGCAGCCATGGTCTCGGCCTGCTCGCGCAACCGCACCACCGGATCGTCGGCGTTCTGTCTCGCTTGCGCATCGCCGGGTGGCTGCATGCGTGCGTTCGCACGGTCGAGGCGGATCTTGACGAGGTCGCGCACTGCGCTCTCGACCGGCGGCCACAGCTTCTCCTGGTCGGCGTTGAGCTTGAGCCCGGCATGGACCGCTGCGATCTTGGCGTCCGCGAAGGCCGCGCGGTCCTCCGGATTCATCCGCATATGGTGCATGTGGTCTGACAACCACGAACGCTGCGCGTAGACCGCGGTGGATCCGGCAATGGCAAGAACCGCAACGGCGGCGATGGTAAACCTTCTCATGCGAACCTCCATTGGGAAAGCAGGCACCAGCATGAGCGCGCGACAGGGCGCAATCAAATTACAGTTTGGACAGAGATACCTCTGTTACAAAGATATAATCTGCCCTGTTGCGGCGCGAATTCGTTTCCAATCATTGCGCCGCCATCAGATCATGCCGAGCAGCCTCGGCAACCAAAGCGAGATCTCCGGCACGTAGGTGATCAAGCCGAGGAAGGCCAGCATCGCCAACAACCACGGCAGCACCGCGATGGTGATCTCGCTGATCCCCATCTTCGCGATACTGGAGGCGATATACAGATTGAGCCCGACCGGCGGATGACAAAGCCCGACCTCGGTGTTGACGATCATCAAGATGCCGAGATGCACCGGATTGACGCCGAGCTTGGTCGCGAGCGGAAACAGGATCGGCGCCATGATCAGCAGGATCGAGGACGGATCCATCACATTGCCGGCCAGCAGCAGGATGACGTTGACCACCAGCAGGAACATCCAGACCGAGAAGTGCTTGTCGACGATCCAGGCGGCCATTTCCTGCGGGATCTGCTCGTGCGTCATCAGGAACGAGAACAGCACCGCGTTGGTGATGATGTAGAGCAGCATCGAGCTCATGCTCGCGGCCTGCAGCAGCACCTTCGGCACTTCGACGAGCTTGAGCTCCTTGTAGACGAACACCGTGATGACGAAGGCGTAGACCGCCGCCACCGCGGCAGCCTCGGTCGGCGTGAAGATGCCGCCGTAAATGCCGCCGAGCACGATGCCGATCAACAGCAGACCCCACAAGCTCTCGCGGAACGCCTTGAACTGCTGGCCCAGGGTCGCCTGCTTCATCCTGGGATAGTCGTTGCGCCAGGCGACGAACCAGGTCACGCCCGCCAGCATCAATGCCAAGAGGATGCCGGGCACGATGCCGGCCATGAACAGCGCGCCGATCGAGGTGTTGGTGGAGACGCCGTACAGCACCAGGATGATCGAGGGCGGCACCAGGATGCCGAGCGCGCCAGAGGTCGAGATCACGCCCACGCCGAACCGGCGCGGGTAGCCGTAGTCGACCATCGCCGGCATCATGATCGAGCCGATCGCGACCACTGTGGCGACGCTGGAGCCGGAGATCGCCGCAAACATCGCGCAGGCCGCGACGCCGGCGAGGCCGAGGCCGCCGGGCAGATGGCCGACCAGCGAGGTCGTGAACGCGATCATTCGGCGGGCGACGCCGCCGCGGGTCAGGAACGTGCCAGCCAGGATGAAGAACGGGATCGCCATGATCCCGAAATTGTCCAACCCTGAGAACAGTTTCAGGCCGACGCTCTCGATCGGCACTTCCGTCATGGTGAAAAGGAAGGTGAGCACGCTGAGCCCGAGCGAGATCGAGATCGGCATGCCCGTCAGCATCAGGGCAAACAGCAGTCCAAAGATCAGTGCCGCACTCATTACGCTTCT
>Ga0209455_1001086_pt1 | contig 13386 bp, 1 predicted proteins | sample AraplaCol_mCL_r2_FD_184275 | JGI IMG/M metagenome (GOLD analysis project Ga0209455, IMG submission 184275) | Arabidopsis root microbial communities from North Carolina, USA - plate scrape CL_Col_mCL_r2 (SPAdes) (version 2) | ecosystem: Host-associated > Plants > Roots > Endosphere | place: USA...
TGGCGCCGGCGGTGGAAAACAGCGGCATCATCTCGACCGCGGGCGGCGAGGTGGTGCTGGCGGCCGGCCACAGCGTGCAGTTGTTCGACTCGGCCGATCCGAACGTGCAGGTGGTGGTGTCGTCGCCGGCGGACCAGGCCATCAACCTGGGCCAGATCGTGGCGGCGGGCGGGCGCGTCGGCGTGTATGGCGCGCTGGTCAACCAGCGCGGCGTCATCAATGCCGACAGTGCCACGGTGGGCGCCAGCGGCAAGATCGTGCTCAAGTCCAGCAAGACCACCTTGCTGGAGGCGGGCAGCGTGACCAGCGCGCGCGGCGCGGCGGCCGGCAGCAACCTGAACACCGGCGGCGACATCATGGTGCTCGGCCCGCAGGTGGGCCTGACCGGCAACGCCGCAGTGGACGCCAGCGGCGGCGCGGGCGGCGGCACGGTGCTGGTCGGCGGCGATTACCAGGGCAAGAACGCGGCAGTGATGAACGCCCAGCAAAGCTATGTGGGCCAGGATGTCGTCATCAAGGCCGACGCCACTGTCAATGGCGATGGCGGCAAGGTCATTGTCTGGAGCGACCAGGCGACCCGCATGTACGGCGCCATCTCCGCGCGCGGCGGCGCCCAGGGCGGCAACGGCGGCTTTGTCGAAACGTCCGGCCACTATCTGGACATGCAGGGCAAGGTCGACACCCGCGCGCCGCGCGGCGCTTCCGGCCGGCTGCTGCTGGACCCGAGCGACGTCTACCTGGACGATGACCTGACCAGCGCCGTCAGCGACGGCATGCAGGACAGCGGCGAATTGTCCGGCAACAGCGGCCTGTTCGTCGACGTCCAGGTGGTGGCCGATTCGCTGGTACGGAAAAGCGTGCTGCTCAACAGCCTGGACACCACCGATGTCATCATTAGCACCAGCAACGGCAAGGGTATCGGCCAGGGCCACATCAAACTTGGCAGCCTGCTGCAGTGGAACTCCAAGCATACGCTGACGCTGAACGCGGACGGCGATATCGGCTTGAATGCCGCCATCAATGCACCGAATGCGGCCGTGCACTTGAACGCTGGCGGCGCCATCGTGCAGAGCACCAGCCCGACCAACGCGCTCAACATCGGCAGCCTGGATGCGGTCGCGGCAGGCGCCATCACGCTGGACAACAGCGCCAACAGCATCGCCGGCGCGGCCACGCTGAAATCCACCGGCGGCAATGTCACGCTGACGGCGGCCAGCGTCAACCTGGGCAACACCTCGGCCAGCGGCAGCCTGACCGCGACCGCCAGCACCGGCGACCTGACCGTGAGCGGCAACGTCAGCGCCGGCGGCAAGCTGACGCTCGCAACCGGCTCGGCCGGTCATCAGATCGGCATAGTTAGCGGTAACACCGTGGCCAGCAGCGGCGGCGACATCCTGCTGCAAGCCGACAGCATGAGCCTGAACGGCGCCATCAGCGGCGTCACCCAGCACGAAGTCAGGCTGCTGCCGTTCCAGGATGCCACCAACATCCTGATCGGCGGCAGCGCGGCCGACAGCAGCGGCACGCTGGGCCTGAGCCAGGCCGAACTGCAGCGCATCAGCGTGCCGGCCAACGGCCTGCTGACGATCGGCACCTCGTTCTCCAACAGCGCGGCCGCCGGCACGCTGACCGTGGACGGCAGCCTGAACCTGGCCAGCTCGCTGGGCGGCGGCAATATGCTGCTGCAAACGCAGGCTGGTGCACTGAGCGTCAACAGCGGCGCCGCACTGTCGGTGCCGGCCGCGCTGAACCTGCAGACGGTATCGACCGGCAGCAGCCGCATCACCAATGCCGGCAGCGTCAGCGCCGCTTCCGGCATCAATCTGCAGGGCGGCAAGATGACGCTGGCGGGCGGCAGCATGACCGCGCCCACGATCTCCCTGTCGACCAACAACGATGTCAACCTGGGCGCGGGCAGCGACTTGGCCGACACGCTGGTGCTGGGCAGCGCCGACCTGAACCGGCTAAACACCAGCGCGCTGTATGTCTCGTCCGGCACGAACGGCAACGGCGGCGGCAACATCGTCGCCAGCACGGCGTTGACGGTGACGCCTGGCCTGACGCTGACGGCCCAGCGCGCCATCGACCTCCAGGCATCGCTGAACGTGGGCAAGGACTTGTCGCTCAGCGCCTCCGGCGCGATCACGGCCAGCGGCGATGTGCGCGTGAGCGGCGCCTTCACCCTGCAAAGCGGTAGCTGGACCCAGAACAGCGCAAGCTTGCCGGCGTTGAGCGCGACTGATTTCAAGCTCAACGGCGGCAGCTTCCTGCGCGTGAGCGGCGGCGACGGCAGCGCGTCCTCGCCTTACCAACTGGCCGATGTCTACGGCCTGCAGGGCGCCGCCACGCAGGCGTCGTCGAACTCGTATGTGCTGGTCAAGGATATCGACGCCAGCGCCACCGCCGGCTGGAGCGGCGGTTTCCAGCCGCTGGCCAGCAGCGGCTACAGCGGCGTGTTCGATGGCGCCAGCCACACCATTTCCGGCCTGACCATCAGCCGTTCAGGCGACACCAACGTCGGCCTGTTCGCGTCGGTGGCGGGCGGCACCATCAAGGATTTGACGCTGAGCGCGGCCAACGTGCGCGGCAATACCAACGTCGGCGCGCTGGCCGGCGATGTGAGCAATGGCGCCGGCGCCATCAGCAATGTCCAGGTCAGCGGCACGGTCACCGGCGTGTCCAACGTCGGCGGCCTGGCCGGCAACAGCGGAGGCAAGATAGCCAGCAGCGGCGCCAGCGGCGCGGTGTATGGCCTGTCGGGCTACAACTCGTCCAACATCGGCGGCCTGGTGGGACGCAATACGGGCCAGGTCAGCGATTCCTCGTCCAGCGCCAGTGTCAGCAATACCGGCGACGGCTACACTGGCGGCCTGGTCGGCAGCAATACCCGCAGCGGCGATTACGCCGGCGCGGTCACGCGCTCGTACGCGACCGGCGCGGTGTACAGCAGCGGCGAGATTGTGGGCGGCCTGGTTGGCGATAACAACGGCGGCAGTATCAGCCTGTCCTACGCCAGCGGCAACGTCAGCGGCGGCCGCAATGCCGGCGGCCTGGTGGGCCGCAATATCAGCGGCGCCAGCATCAGCAACGCTTACGCCACCGGCAATGTCAGCGGCAACAGCGATAGCGGGAACGTCAGCCATGGCGACATCGGCGGCCTGATCGGCGACCTGTACGACGGCAGCGTCAGCAATGTCTACAGTAGCGGCACGGTCAATGGCGCCGGCTTCTACAACGTGTACGGCGCGGTCGGCGCGCACGAGGGCGGCACGCTGAGCAACGCCTACTTCAACCAGGACGCGGCCGGCACCATGGCCGACGCCGCCGGCGCGCAGGGACTCAGCGCGGCTGACATGCAACAGCAAAGCAGCTATGCCGGCTTCGATTTCAGCGCGACCTGGCGCAACTACGACGGCCACACCGCGCCGCTGCTGAAGACCTTCCTGACGCCGCTGACGGTCGCCATCACCGGCGGCGACAGCGTGACCAAGACTTATGACGGCCAGTCGACCACGTTCAGCGGCACCAGCGGCAGCCTGCCAGCCGGCGTCAGCGGCACGCTGGGCTTTGGCGGCGCGGTCAACGTCGGCACCTACCAGGTCGGCGGCCTGTGGTCGACCCAGTACGACATCAGCTACACCGGCAGCAGCGCCCAACTGGTGATACAGCCGCGCACCGTCAACGCCACGCTCAGCGCCAGCAAGACTTACGATGGCACGGCCGCGCTGGCAAGCGGCCAGTACACGACAAGCTTCAGCAATCTGGTGAGTGGCGACGCGCTGGGCGTGATGGGCGCAATCCAGTTCAACGACAAGAACGCTGGCAGCAAGACGCTGGTGATCGGCGAGGTCGGGCTGAGCAACAACAGCCACGGCAATTACGTGCTGGGCACGGTGAGCGGCAGCGGCACCATCAGCCCCGCCACGCTGGAGATCAACGGTCTCAGCGTCAACAGCCGCGTGTACGACGGCACCACGGCGGCCGCGCTGAGCGGCACCGCCGGCGTGAAAGCACTCGGCGCCGACGTGGTCAGCCTGGGCGGCAGCGGCACGGCCAGCTTCGACAACAAGAACGTCGGCAGCGGCAAGCTGGTGACCGTCAATATCGGCGGCTATACCTTGAGCGGCGCGGACGCCGGCAACTACGTGCTGGCTGCACCGTCCGGCCTGACCGGCGAGATCACGGCGGCGCAACTGAGCATCAACGGCCTGAGCGCCAACAGCCGCGTGTACAACCTCGATTACGATGCGGTGTCCGGCACCTACGGCCGGCTGGCCACGGTCAGCGGCGGCGTGCTGTCGGGCGTGATCGTCGGCGACCAAGTGGGCATCGGCAGCATCAACGCCACCTTCGCCGACAAGAACGTGGGCACGGCCAAGGCGGTCACGGTCAACGGCATCACGCTGAGCGGCGCCGATGCGGGCAACTACACCGTCGCCAGCTATCCCGCGCTGAGCGCGAACATCACGCCAGCCACGCTGACCGTGACGCTGGCCAGCCGCGAGTACAACAACTCCACCGCTGGCAGCTTCAGCAACGCCACGCTGGGCGGCGTGCTGAGCACGTCGCAAGGGACGAGCGACATGGTCTCGCTGGTCAGCAACGGCGCCACCGCGAGCTACAGCGACAAGAACGTGGGCAAGGCCAAGACCGTGACGGTGGGCGGCACGCCGCTCAGCCTGGGCGGCACCGACGCCGGCAACTATGTGTTGTCGACCTCGGTGACGGGCGACATCACGGTGCGTCCGCTGGCCACCTGGACCGGCACCAGCGGCGGCCTGTGGAGTAACGCCGCCAACTGGGCCGACGGCGTCGCGCCCGACGGCGCCAACGTGACGGCCGCCTCGCTGGGCAGCGGCGGCGCCATCACCTACGATGCTACGGCCGGCACCACCACGCTGGCCACCTTGTCGTCCAGCGGCACTGGCCTGACCCTGAGCGGCGGCAAGCTGGTATTGACCGGCAGCGGCGACACGGCGTCCAGCTTCAACGGCGCGCTGGCCGTCAGCGGCGGCACGCTGGAATTGCAGGGCCAGCTTTACGCGAGCAAGCTGGTGCTGAGCAGCGGCCTGCTGTACGGCTCGTCCACTTCCAGTCAGCTCGCCGTGTCCAGCCTGAACCAGACCAGCGGCAATATCGACAGCAACGGCAGCGTCAGCATCGGCAACGGCGGCGATATCGCGGTGGGCAATGTGCGCGCGCATGCGCTGGTCCTGAACGCGGCCGAGGGCGGCACGATCAGCCAGACCGGGCAACTGGTGGCCGACACGCTGGACGCCAGCGCCACCGGCAACATCACCCTGGGTAACAGCAATAACCATGTGGGGGCCTTCAGCGCCAACGTGTACGGCAACGGCAACATCAGCTTCTTCAACACGGTGACCAGCGGCGAGCTGGCGCTGGGAGCGCTGAACGCCAACGGCAATATCGTCATCGACAACCACGGCGGCATTCATACCACGGAGGCGATTCATGCCAGCGCGGTGGGCGCGGGTACGGGCCTGGTGTCGATCACGGCGCACAGCCCGGTCACTATCGGCAGCAGCATCAGCGGCACCGACATTCAACTCGCGGCCAGTACCGATATCACGCTGACCGGCAGCTCGATGCTCACGTCCAGCCACAGCATTGCGCTGACGGCGGGGAACAATATCGTGCTGGGCGGTGCGTTATCGGTGCCGGCCGGCGGCAGCATTTCGGCCACGGCGACCAACGGCAATATCTCGACCGCCAGCGGCACCCAAATCAGCAGCGGCGGTGCGCCGGTGACGCTGTCCGCGCCCAACGGCTCGGTGACTACTACCGGCGGCCAGTTCATCGGCGGCACGCCGACGATCAATGATGGCGCAGCCGCGGCCGCCGCAGCCCAGGCCGCCGCCGCGCAAGCTGCCGCCGATGCGGCCGCCAAAGCCGCTGCGGACGCCGCCGCGCAAGCTGCTGCCGATGCGGCCGCCAAGGCCGCTGCCGACGCTGCTGCAAAAGCTGCCGCCGATGCCGCCGCCAAGGCCGCCGCCGACGCTGCTGCAAAAGCTGCCGCCGATGCCGCCGCCAAGGCCGCCGCCGACGCTGCTGCGAAAGCTGCCGCCGATGCCGCCGCCAAGGCCGCCGCCGACGCTGCCGCGAAAGCCGCTGCCGATGCCGCCGCCAAGGCCGCCGCCGATGCTGCTGCGAAAGCTGCCGCCGATGCCACCGCCAAGGCCGCCGCCGACGCTGCCGCGAAAGCTGCCGCCGATGCCGCCGCCAAGGCTGCCGCCGACGCTGCTGCGAAAGCTGCCGCAGATGCCGCCGCCAAGGCTGCTGCGGACGCCGCCGCGCAAGCTGCCGCCGATGCCGCCGCGAAGGCCGCAGCCGCGGGGCAGGGCGATGGAAATCAGCCGGTGACGCAAGCGCTCAACTCGACGGTCAACGTTATCAACCATTCGGTGACCGGCGGCGCGCAGCAATTTGCATCACCGTCGACCGACATCCCGGCTGCCGGCGGCAGCGTGCCCCGCGCGGGCGGTGCGAACAGCGCCAACGGCGGTCCCGCCAACAACGCGGTCGACAGTCTGCCGATCCCCGGCCCCGGCAGCGTCGGTACTGGGCCTGGCCCCAGCTCCGGCAACAGCGCGCCGGACGATAAGGTGCCGGGTGATCGAAACCCTGACAGCCTTGCGCAGAAGGTCAGCGCCAAGGAGCCGGTGAAGAAAATGTACTGCAACTAGGCGGAAATCCAACACTTGAGGCGGTGTGGCAAAAATCGCCCGTTCATTGCTGGAAGGCTATGCTAGCATCCGAACAGAATATTGTTGCAAGATAGCAAAAAAATAACTGCTCATCGTCGATAAATTAGAACGCATATGAAAAACAGCTTAACGCGCCTGCTCGCAGGTTCCATCCTGGCGGTCGCCGTCACTGCGGCTTGGGCGGCGGAGGCGCCTGATAACGGCGCCATCCGGTTTGAGATTTCCCGCTTTGAGGTCAAGGGCAATACCTTGCTGTCGCAGGCGCAGGTCGATGCGCTGCTGGCCGGCTACACCGGCCAGAACCGCGACTTCGGCGATGTGCAGCGCGCGCTGGAAGCGTTGGAAGCTGCGTATCACGCCCGTGGCTACAATGTGGTCACGGTCGAACTGCCGGAGCAGGAGCTGAACGGCGGCGTGGTGCAGTTGCGCGTGGTGGAGACCAAAATAGGCCGCGTCACCGTCAAGAACAACGAGTACTTCGACGAAGCGAATATCCGCCGCAGCCTGCCGGCCTTGCGGGAAGGTGCGTCGCCGAACGTGAACGCGGTATCCGCCAACCTGAAGCAGGCCAACGAGAACCCGTCCAAGCAAGTCACCATGAAGCTGCAAAGCGGCGAAAAGGATGACGAAGTCGATGCGCTGCTGGATGTGAAGGACAAGTCGCCATGGTCGGTCATGGGCAATGTCGACAACACTGGCACCGAAGCCACCGGCAAGACCCACCTCGGCGTGATCCTGCAAAACGCCAACCTGTTCGGCCGCGATCATTTGGCCTCGCTGCAGTACACTACATCGGCCGAGGAACCGGGCCGCGTCAAGGTGTACGGCGCCGGCTACCATATTCCGCTGTACGAGTCGGGCGATGCGCTGGACTTCTACGCCAGCTATTCCAACGTCGATTCCGGCACCGTGTCGGCGGGCGCCTTCAACCTGGCCGTCAGCGGCAAGGGCGCCGTGTACGGCGGCCGCTACACCCAGGTGCTGGCCAAGCGCGGCGACCTGGAGCAGCACCTGTCCTACGGCTTCGACATCAAGGCCTTCAAGAACAGCGTGCAACTGGAAGGCGGCAGCGCGGAACTGGGCAACGACGTTACGGTGCATCCGATCAGCATCGGCTACCAGGTCAGCACGCCCATCCCGTCCGGCGACATCGGCGGCCAGGTCACGCTGTCGCGCAACGTGTCGGGTGGCTCCAAGGGCGGGCAGGCTGACTTTACCGCGTCCCGCGTCGGCGCCAAGGCCGACTATACCGTGCTGCGCTTTGCCGGCAGCGTTACCCGCGCGCTGAAGAACGATTGGCAGTTGCGCGCCATCCTCAACGGCCAGTACACCAGCGATGCGCTGATCCCCGGCGAGCAGTTCGGCGCCGGCGGCGCGACCTCGGTGCGCGGCTTCATCGAGCGCGAGATTTCCAACGATACCGGCGCCAGCCTGAACCTGGAAGCCTACACGCCCAACCTGTGCCAGCAAGCCGCTTGGAATTGCCGCCTGCTGGGTTTTTACGATACCGGATACGTCAAGCGTAACCACGCGCAGCCGGGCGAACTGGATAGCACTTCGATCGCCAGCGCCGGCCTGGGCGCGCGCTTCGTGCTGTCCACGTACGCCAATCTCCAACTCGATTATGGCCATGTGCTGCGCGCCGGCGCGACTGGCCGTGAAAACGGCAATCGCCTGCATCTGCGACTCGGCCTTGCCTACTGATTTGAAGCCGTAGAGGTGAAATCATGAAATCGTATAAACAGTTTAATCTGCGCCGCAAGGCGCTGGCTGTGGTGGTGGCGGCGGCGTTCAGTGCCGCGCAGGCCAATCCGGTGTCGCCGACCGTGGTGCACGGCATGGCGACGTTCAATCAGCAGGGCAGCCTGTACACCATCACCAATACGCCCAACACCATCATCGACTGGCGCAGCTTCTCGATCAATCCGGGCGAGATCACGCGCTTCGTGCAGCAGAGCGCGGACAGCAAGGTACTGAACCGTATCACCGGCCAGGACCCGAGCATGATCCTGGGCTCGCTGCAATCGAACGGCAAGGTGTTCCTGATTAACCCCAACGGCGTGATCTTCGGCGCCGGCTCGCGCGTGGACGTGGGCGGCTTGGTGGCGTCCAGCCTGAACATCTCGAACGCCGATTTCCTGGCCGGGAAAAACAATTTCGACGGCGCGGCCACGGCGGGCAAGGTCAGCAACCAGGGCACCATCACCACCCCGGCCGGCGGCCAGATTTTCCTGGTGGCGCCGGCGGTGGAAAACAGCGGCATCATCTCGACCGCGGGCGGCGAGGTGGTGCTGGCGGCCGGCCACAGCGTGCAGTTGTTCGACTCGGCCGATCCGAACGTGCAGGTGGTGGTGTCGTCGCCAGCCGACCAGGCCATCAACCTGGGCCAGATCGTGGCGGCGGGCGGACGCGTCGGCGTGTACGGCGCGCTGGTCAACCAGCGCGGCGCCATCAACGCCAACAGCGCGGTGCGCGGGGCGAATGGCCAGATCATCCTGAAGGCCAGCGGCACCACCCTGGTGGAAGCGGGCAGCGTGACCAGCGCCACCGGCAGCAACCTGAACACCGGCGGCGACATCATGGTGCTTGGCAAGCAGGTCGGCGTGACCGGCAACGCCAAGATCGACGCCAGCGGTGAAAGCGGTGGCGGCCAGGTGCTGGTCGGCGGCGACTACCAGGGCAAGAACGCGGCCGTGATGAATGCGCAGCAGACCTTTGTCGGTAAGGACGCGGCGATCAGCGCCGACGCCACCGTCAGCGGCAATGGCGGCAAGGTGGTGGCGTGGAGCGACGATGCGACCCGCATGTACGGTTCGATTTCCGCACGGGGCGGCGCCCAGGGCGGCAATGGCGGCCAGGTCGAAACCTCGGGCCATTACCTGGACGTGGCCGGCGCCCGCGTCAGCACGGCGGCGGCCAAGGGCAAGAACGGCAACTGGCTACTGGATCCCTACGATATCGACGTAGTCACCAACAGCGTCTCCACGCCAACCTCTGGTGTTGGCGATGTGGCGACGTTCGCCGGGGGCGACACCACCACCGGCGCTGTTACCAATATCGATCCCACATTATTGACAACTGCGGGCACCGATATCACGTTGCAGGCCAAGCACGACATTAACTTCAATAGCGCGCTTGTCGGTAGTGGTAGCTTTGGGCTGACTGCGCAAGCGGGTAACGATATCAATGTCAACGCACCGATCGCGCTCAACGGCGCCATCAGCCTGACAGCCAACGATGCCGCCAGCGGCAAAGCCAGCGGTGCCGGCATGGTGACGATCGCCAGCCAAGGCAGCAGCACCAATGCCATCAGCACCAACGGCGGCAAGCTTACGCTGAAGGGCAGCGCCATCAACATTAACGGCTTGGTGGAACTGTCCGGCGGTAACCTCGATGCGCAGGCGAATGTGGCCAACGGCACCATCACAGTCGGCGCGTCTGGCGGCGTCCATTCGGTATCCGATACCGGCGTATCGCTGTCCTTTGTTGCGGACAACATGAGTTTCAACAACGCCGCCGGCGCCATCACGGCGGATGGCAGCTTCGATACGGTGTCGTTGTCCACGTACACCGCAGGCCGCGCGATCACGCTTGGCGGTAAGACCAGCGGCACGCTGGGCCTGGGGAGCAGCGATTTGAGCGCGATCTCGGCCCATACGCTGACGATCGGCGGCAGCACGGCCGGCAACATCACCAGCGCCGGCGATGTCACCCTTTCCAGCGTCTCCAACATGACGCTGGAAAGCGGTGGCAATGTCACGCTGAGTAACGGGCTGAGCGGCATCCTCGACGTACTCAAGGTAAGTGCGGATGGCACGAGCAGCACGCTGACCACCAATAGCGGCGCGGCGCTGAGCGCTGGTACTGTGCAGTTGGTGGGCAACAAGATGTCGCTGGGCGGCACGATTACCGGCGGTTCCATCATCTCTGTGGACAGTTACAGCCAGGGCACCAACATCAACCTGGGCGGCGCTGACGCCAGTGGCACGCTGGGGCTGACGCAAACCGAGTTGAAGACGCTGAATACGCCGTCGCTACAGATTGGCATGGCGTCCGGGCACACCGGGGCCATCAGCACCAGCACTGCAATCGACCTGAGCGGCAGCTCGGCCGGCACCGCCGGCCTGCAACTGAACGGCGGCACGGTAACCGTGAACAACAACCTAACCGCAGTCGCCGACCTGGCGCTGCAGGCGACCTCGGGGGGCGTCAGCGGCACGGGCGTCATCACGGCAGGCCAACTGACAGCCAAGGGCACCAATGTATCGCTGACGGGCGCCAACCTGGCAAGCGGCATCGGCGGCCAGGCTACTACCGGCAGCTTCAGCTATAAAGGGGCGGGCAGCTATAGCCTGAACAGCATTTCTGCCGCTACCGGCCTCACGTTGAGCAGCACCAGCCTCAGCACTGGCAGCGGCACCGACCTTGGCAATATTTACCAGAACGGCGACGGGCTCGGTATCACCACGCCGACGATGAGCGTCACGACGCAAGGCGGAACGGTGAGCCTGGGCGGGTACAGCAACCAGATCGGTGCCTTGACCGCAAGCGGCGTCGGTTTGCTCTCGGTGAACAACTTTACCGACCTGACGCTGAATGCGGTTACCTTGACCGGAACCTACAGCGAGGGTTCGATCAACGTACGCACGAACGGTAAGCTCACCGTCACTGGTGCGTTGAATGCAAAGACACAGGGTATTACGCTGCAGGGGAATAACATCAGCGGTACCGGCGCGCTCACGGGGGCCGAACTGAACGCAAGCGGTTATACGGTGAACCTCAGCGGCGCGAACAAGGTCGGTACCGTGAACGGTAACGGTTACGAAAACGGCACCTTTGCCTACAACGGCGCCGGCAACTACGAGGTCGGCAATATCAATGCCGGTTCCGTCACGCTGACCGGCACCGGCAACATCAGCCATACTCCCGGCAGCGGCATCACGACCTCGTCACTGAGCGTCACCACGCCGGGGAGCGTGTCGCTGGTGGGAGGAACTGACCAGATCAGCGGCTTGACCGCAACCAGCGTCGGCTCGTTGAGCCTCAGCCAGAGTAATCCGATTACGGTGAATGGCGTTACGCTGACCGGGTCGCTGACCGGCGGCCTGGTGGATATCGAAGCGTCGGATATTACGGTTGCGCAGGCGATCAACGCCAAGACCCAAAATGTCAACCTCGTGGGAAGCAATTCGGTAACCATCGCCGCACCGGCAAGCAGCACGGCGCCGGTGAATACCTTGGTCAGTGGCGGCATGGTGACGATCTCCGCGCCGACCATCGCCGTATCGCAAGCGGTGAGCGGCTCGACCAAGGTTCTCCTGAGTGGCAGCTCGGTGTCGGTGGACGCGCCGGTCAGCAGCGGCACGACTACTGGCAGCGGCGTGGTCGAGATCGGAACCGACACGCTGGAGATGAGCGCCAATGTCACCGCGTCGGTCGCCAGCGTTCATCCATACAGCTCCGGCTATGGCGTGGCGGTCGGTTCCGCAACCTTGAGCTCTGTGCCCGTGAGTGGTTGCGTCAGCAACTGCCTGTGGCTGGCGGACCTGTCGCATTTCGTCGCGCCGACCTTGGGCCTGGGTTCGACCGATAGCACGCTGGCTGTCGGCGATATCCTTGTCAACAGCCTGGGCGCCGCCAACATGAGTTCCACCACCACGCGCGTGGGGTTGCTGAGCACCGGCGGTGCGATCACCGAAGGCACCGGCGGTATCGCTGTGCGCGACCTGGGGATTGCGACTTCGGGCACGATCACGCTGGATGGCACCAACAATACCGTCAGCAATCTGGCGGTGGCGCAGACTGGCAGCAGTAATCTGAGCTTCACCAACAGCGGCTCCTCGCTGGCGATCGCCAAACTGCAGGGTGGCACCACCACGGCCAATACGCTGTACACCATCGATGGCGTGAGCAGCGGCGGCAATGTGACGTTGAAGGCGACCAACGGCAGCATCGTCCGCGCCGGCAGCACGACGGCCGGCGTATCGGCGGGGACCGTGACCGCCAATGCGCTGACGCTGTCCACCACGGCCGGTGTCGGCAGCGGGACTACTACGACGACCGCGCTGGCGACCAAGGTTTCTGAGTTGAGTGTGCTGAATAAGGCTGGCAACAACAGTACCGCGGTCATCAACATCGCCAACACCAACAACACCACGCACGCCAGCCAGTTGACTGTTCACCAGGCGCAGCAGGTAGATACAGGAACTGGCAACAAGGGCGCGATCTACATCGACAACGTCGGTGCGATGACTATCGGCGGCCAGCAACTGGACGTGGGTGTGTCTACCACCAGCGGCAGTATCAAGCTTCAGACGCACAGCCCGCTGCTGATCCAGGGCTCGGTTATTTCGGGCTCCGGTAACATCGCCCTGGCTGCCGGCACCAGCTACGATACGACCAATACCATTACCATCGATGGTGGCATAGTCAAGTCTACGACTGGCGTTGTGACGGCCTCGGCCACGAGTTATTCCGTGATCAATGGCGGCTCCGCGATAGACGTGAATGGTACGGTAAATCCGACTATTCAATCGCCACCGGCGCCAACGCCAGCCCCGACGCCAACGCCAACGCCAACGCCGACGCCAACGCCAACGCCAACGCCAACGCCAACGCCTGTACCGATACCAACGCCAACGCCAACGCCAACGCCGACGCC
>Ga0209455_1001089_pt1 | contig 13361 bp, 10 predicted proteins | sample AraplaCol_mCL_r2_FD_184275 | JGI IMG/M metagenome (GOLD analysis project Ga0209455, IMG submission 184275) | Arabidopsis root microbial communities from North Carolina, USA - plate scrape CL_Col_mCL_r2 (SPAdes) (version 2) | ecosystem: Host-associated > Plants > Roots > Endosphere | place: USA...
CGACGCACGGGGTGGCGGCCGTGGTGACGAACCAGTTCAGCACCGCACCGGCGGCCGAGGCGTCCGGCAGGTACGAGAGGTCGCCGTTGAACCGCGGGGCGTACACCGAGCCGCGCGGCGACGGGTCGACCACGCCGACGTCGCCGCTGTGCGGGAACACGTCGACCGCGGTGAGAGCGGTCGCCGCGACGTTGCCGCCGTTGGTGAGCTCGAGCTTCCAGGAGTCGGTGTGCCCGATCCCGCTGACCGCCGCGCACGGGTAGCGGTAGTAGCCGTCCGCGTCCGCGGTGCAGGGCACGCTCGGGTTGGCGACGTTCTGCGAGGCGCCGGTGTCGGACTTCACGCCCTTGGAGGCGGTGAACGACCCCTGCGACAGCGTGGTCACCACGTTGGTCGTGGAGCAGGTGTTGCTGGCGAACGCGACCGCACGCCCGTTGCCCGGGTTGAGCGCGGTGCACGTGTTGGCGGTCAGCGTGCGGTCGGTGCGGACGCCGAAGGAGTTGGTGGCGGTCGACGCCGGCGCGAGGCCCGGCTTGATCTGCAGCGACAGCGTGATGCTGTACGTCTCCCCCGGCGCGAGGGCGGAGCCCGTGGGCCACGTGAAGCGGATGGCGCGAGTCGTGGGGTCGTACGTGCGGGTCACGCTCGTGGCGGCCGTCGGGAGGGTGCCGCCCGTCGACGTGCTGTACGACGGCACGTTGGTGGGCACGAACAGCAGCGAGCCGTCGGCGGGAAGTGTGTCGGTCACGACCGGGTTCGGGAGGATGCCCGTTCCGGTGTTCTTGAAGCGCAGCGTCCAGTTGACCTCGCGTCCGGAGGCGGCCTGTCCGGGGCTGGTCTTCTCGACCGCCAGCGCGGCGGTGCCCGGGTCGACCGTGAAGGTCGCCCTGGCCGACGCGGGGTTCGCCACGACCGTGTTGTACGCCGCGTTGGCGACCACGGTGTCCGAGACCGTGCCCGGCGTGGTCTCGCCCGGCATCGGGGAGGTGGCGACGCTCGAGGTGACCGGGCCGGAACCGTCGCGCAGGGCCGCGCGCAGCGACACGTTGAGCACCACGTTGTCCGCGTTGGCGCTCGCGGCGAACGAGGTGCCGTCCGCCTTCGTGTACGTGAAGCGGAGACCGGTGACGGTCGCTGCGGTCACGCCCGCGGGCAGCGCGGCCGCGGCGATGGTCGTCGGCGTGCCCGGCGTCCACACGGCCTGCGCGCCCTGGCCGGTCTGCGCATCCACCTGGACGCGGTCGGCGCCGGTCGGCGTGTTCGGGAGGGTGAACGACTTCAGGGTGAAGGCGTTCCAGAAGGTCGCGGCCGAGTCCTCGACCACGAGCACCTTCGGCGCCAGGGTGCCGGTGGAGCGGGCGCGCAGCGCGACCTGGATCGGGTCGACCGGGGCGGACTGCAGCGTGTGGGTCGGGGTGAAGGTCTTGCTCGTCGCGACCTGGAGGTTGCCGTTCGCCAGCGTGACGGACGCGCTCTGCGCATCCGCCGCGACGGTGGACGGGTACACGTCGTCGTGGAGCGTGCCGTGCGCGGTGTTGTTCACGGTGCCGGGCACCGGCGCGACCCCGCCCGTCCGCGTGGTCGGGCGGAGCTGCGCCGACAGGATGACACTCGCCTTCTGCCCCGGCGCGATGGTGCCGCCGGAACCGTCCGGCCCCTGGGCGTTCGTCCCGCGGAACAGGACGCTCACGCCGACGACGTCGGCCAGGTCGGAGGGCGTCGCCGCGGTCGCCTGCGCGATGCTCAGCGACTGCACGGTGAGCGTGCCGTCGGGGGCGCGGTGCAGCAGCTGGACGGAGCTCTGCGAAGCCTGCACCCCGAGCGCCAGCGTGGTGTTGATCGCGATCTTCGTCAGGTTGAGCCGCTCGAACGGGTTGGCGGTCGGGTCGTAGGCGCCGAACGCGCAGGGCGTCGCGCCCTGGTCGGCGTTGAGGCAGTCGATCGGGTCGCTCAGGCGTAGCTGCCAGGTGTTCGTGGTCGACGTGTTCTGGATGGTCTCCGTGTACGTCGTCGTCGGGTACGACGCGGCCGGCACATCCGGCTGCGGGATGACGAGTCCGGTCGGCAACGCGGTCTTGGTCACCTTCGTGGTGAAGGTCGGGTCGAGGATGAGGACGCGGTCGTTCGCGAGGCGCGTGGACGGTGTGCCCGACTGCGGGTTCGAGGTGACGGCGACCTGGTTGTCGACGGCTCCCTGCGAACCGGCGTTGTACGTCCGCGTGCCGGTCACCCAGTCGTCGATCGTCGAACCGCGGACGCTGTTGCGCAGCTGCAGGACGAGGTGAAGCGTCCGCGCGTTCGCGTCGGGGCCCGGGAAGGCGCCGGCCGCGGCGCTCGCGACACCGGACCCGGCGGCCGGGGCGGTCGGGTCGCCGGTCGCGCTGATGGCCGCCGCGCGGTTGGGGCTCTCCACGACGGTGAGCCGCACGCCCTGCGTCGACTGCTTCTGGGCGGCGGTCAGCGTGTAGCCGCCGAACCGGCCGTCGCAGGTGGCCGAGGTCGGGCACGCGGCGGACGTGATGTCGTTCCAGGCGGTGCCGTCGAACAGCTCCACCTTCGAGACAGCATCCCAGCGGATCAGCGGGTCGTAGGTGGCGCCGGCCGTCTGGGTCGGCGTGATCGGGTCGATGCGGGTGAGGTCGAACGCCTGGAAGACGCTGCCGCTGAGCGGGGTGGGAGCGGCCGCATCCTGGACGATCATCGACTGGACGCCGGTGACCTGGGTGCCCCAGCCGAGCGTGACGCCGGTGGTGGTGCCGGACTGGGCCTGCAGGATCTTGGATCCGTCCCACGCCTTGCTCGCCGCGACACCACCGCCGCCCGGACCGCCGGTGGTGGCCTGGATGCTCGCCGACCCGCAGTCGACCGCCGGCTTGCTGGTGATCAGCATGCCGCCGTTGACCGTGCCCGCGGCCGTGGCCACCGAGCAGTTCTGGTACGACGTGACCGCCGGATAGGTGCCCGGGTTGGTGACGCCGGTGCCGTCCCGCAGCTCGCCGCGGGCGACGAAGCCGATCGCGGGCTTAACGTTGGTGGCCTGGCCGAACCCGTCGGTGTCGGCGAACGTGAAGCGGAGCCCGCGGACGTCGGTGTGCGAGGTGCCCGTCGGCAGCTTGGCGTCGAGGGTCGCGGAGTACGTGACCGCCTTGGTGGTGGCATCGACCGTGTCCAAGGTCTGCCAGGTCGAACCGTCGGTCGTGTAGTCGATGGTCAGCGTCGACCCCGAGGGCACCGAGGTCGGCGCGATCGAGGCCGCGTCGAAGGCGTTCCAGTACGCCGAGGACGGGTCCTGCGGCTCGGTGATGACGATGGTGTTCGGGCGCACCGAGCTGGTGTTCGCCGGCGTCTGGGCGGACAGCTGGATGAGGCTGGAGCCGCCCGGGATGAGCGTGCCGCCCGAGACGGTCTTCTTCAGCCCGATGACGACCTCGGGGAAGTAGACCTCGAGGTCGGCGCTGGCGTCGTCGGTGCCGGTGCCGGCGGCGTTGGTGCCGGTGACGGTGACCGTGTTCGGGTAGGTCGTGAAGCCGGAGGCCGCGGGACCGGCGTCGGTGGTCGTCCTGACGTCGAAGGGGATCACGGCGGTGGCGCCGGTCGCGATGGCGCCGGTGTAGGTGACCTGGAAGCCGGTGAGGTGCTGGCCCGCGGCGAGGGTCGGCGTGGCGGGCAGGCCGGAGGCCGTGTCGAACGGCGAGTCGGCGGGGGCCGTGCCCGCGTCGACGAACCAGGTCACGTGCCCGGCGGTCGCGCCCTGCGGCCAGGCATGGCCGCCGGTGAAGCCGCCGAACAGGATCTTGTCGCTGAAGAACGAGCCGGTGCCCGGCTCGCGGACGGTCAGCGTGTCGAGCACGCCGGTGGAGGTGTTGGTCGCCGTGAGCTTGGCGCCGGTGCTCTGGCCGGCGGGCAGCTGCGGCACGGTGAACGACTTGTCGGCGGAGACGGTAGCGGTGAGCGGAGCGACGACCTGCTGTGCCGAGGCGGTCGGAGCCTGGCCGTCGCCGCTCGGGGTGCTGACGGTGCCGCCGACGGTGTTGACGCGCGTTCCGCCGGCCGCGATCCCGGCGCCGGTGCTGCGGTCGGTCGCCCGCTGGGCCAGCGTCAACGCGATCGAGCCTGCGGCGCCTCCCGCGGCCAGGGTGGACCCGGTGGACGAGCTGAACACCAGGCGGAGGCCGGTGACGTCGCCCGGGGAGACGCGCGACGGCAGGATCGGGGTCGTACCGGGCGCGCCGGCCACGGGGCCGCCCGCGGTGAGGGCGATGACCTGGACGGTGTCCGCACCGGCCGGGAACGTGACGGCGCCGAACCCGGCGAAGTCGTAGAAGTCGAAGGTCGCTCCGGACGCGGTCGGGTCGGCCGGCTCGGCGACGGTCAGGCTCGTGGCGTCGATGTTGGAGGTGTTCTGCGCCGTCAGCGTGACCGTCGAGGTCTCGCCGGGAGCGAACTGCGTGGACGACGGCGCCCACGTCTTGCCGACCGCCGCCGACAGCACGTCGGGGACGTGGACGGTGACGGGACGCGACGCGGTGACGGTGGTCGCGTTGGTCGCCTGGAAGGTGCCCGTGTTGGTCAGTGTTTCACCGTCGTACGACTTGGGGGTCGTGTCCGGCAGCTTCACCTGCACCTGGACGGAGCCTGTGGTCCCGGCGGCGAGTCCCGTGCTCGCCGGGGTGGTGTTGGGCACCGCGTCCTGGAACTGCACCTTCACGACGTTGCCGCTGACGGTCGCGGTGACGCTGCCCGCGCCGACCACGCTCGGCTGTCCCACGACGACCAGCGGGGCCGGGACGGGGTCGGTGATGACCGCATCCACGCACCCGGTGGTGGTGGACGAGCAGCCGTAGTTGAGCGTGTAGACGAACTGCTGGCCCGGCGTGACGTCGGTGACCGTGGAGGTCTTCGACAGGTTGAGGACGCCCGAGCCGAGGTCGGCGGCGGTCGCGGCGGGAGCACCGAGGGCGACCGCTCCGATGAGCGCGAGCACCACGCCGGCGGCGATGGCGGCCGGGGCGCGGAGGAGGCCGCGGGGGCGGTTCGGGCGGGCGTCGAGGGCAGAAAGGCGCGTTCGGGCGCGCGCCAAAAGGCGTCGGGTAAGCACGTGTCCCCCAAGGGCACAATTCGGGTCGGGCGACGACCAGGACCGTGCGGGCACACGGCTCGCCTCTTTCGGGAAGGCGAATCCACCTGTTTTCGGGCAGGTGAGGTGATCGTCGTTCTTTTTCTATCGGCGACGGATGCGTTTGCATACCTTTCGCCGCGCCCCAGTTCAGGGGGTTTTGGCCGAACGTTCGCTATTGCAAATCACGTGAGGGCGCGGAAGGCGGCAACGCGCTCCCGGACAAGGGCGGGCAGATCGAGCGCCTCCGGCGCGGTCACCCACCGCTCGAAGGCGAGGCGGAACGCGGCCATGGCGACCTCGGCGGCGACGGCGGCCTCGGTGGCGGACGCTCCGCGGCGCTCGAGCGCCCGGGCGGATTCGGTCGCCACGGTGGCGAGCTTCAGCAGCTCGCGCTCCTGGAGGCTGCGGTTGGCCGCGATCGCCGCGGCGCGGCGCCGCGGGAAGTCGACGTCGGGCCGGCTCTGCAGGAACTCCGCCGCCGCCTCCATGCCCGTCTCCGCAGCTTCGAGCGGCGAGAGCCCCGCCGGAGCGCCCTCGATGGCGGCCAGGACGCCGGCCTGGAACTCATTCGACCCGGCGAAGAGCACCTCGCGCTTGTCGGCGAAGTGCCGGAAGAACGTCCGCTCGGTCACGCCGGCGCGCGCCGCGATGTCGGCGACGGTCGTCTGCTCGAATCCAGGGTCGGCGAAGAGGTCGAGCGCCGCCTCCACAAGGCGTTCGCGTGCTCCCGGCTCCCAGCGTCCCACGTCACCAGTGTAGTGATGACAGCGCCTGACATCGGTGCTATCGTGATGTCAGTCGCTGACGTCAGTCTCTGACATGACCACGAGAGGAGCGCAGCATGCGCGTATTCGTCACAGGAGCATCCGGGTGGATCGGCTCCGCCACCCTTCCCGAGCTCATCGCCGCAGGCCACGAGGTCGCCGGGCTGGCCCGGTCCGAGCGCTCGGCCGCAAAGGTCCGTGCCGCGGGCGCGACGCCAGTGCTCGGCGATCTGGGCACACTCGACACCCTCCGCGAGCAGGCTGCGGCAGCGGACGCGGTCATCCACCTCGGGTTCAAGCACGACTTCTCGGACATGGCCGGCGCCGCCCGGACCGAGCGCGCGGCGATGGAGACGTTCGTCGACGCGCTGGCGGGCACGGGCAAGCCGCTGCTGTTCGCCTCCGGCGTGGCCATGCTCACGCCCGGCCGTGTGGCCACCGAGGAAGACCCTGCCCCGTTCAGCGGCCCGGAGGCTCCGCGCGGCGGCGCCGAGGCGCTCGCCTTCGCAGCGGCCGACCGCGGCATCCGCCCGGTCGCCCTGCGCTTCGCGCCGACCGTGCACGGCCACGGCGACCACGAGTTCACGGCGACGCTGGCCGCGATCGCGCGCGAGAAGCGCGTGGCCGGCTACGTCGGCGACGGCTCCAACCGCTGGCCGGCCGTGCACCGCGACGACGTCGCCCGCCTCATCCGCCTCGCTCTGGAGGACCCGGACGCGTCGCGAGTCGTGCACGCGGTCGCCGAGGAGGGCGTCCCGGCCCGCACGATCGCCGAGGCCATCGGCGCAGCGGCCGGCGTGCCCGTCGCCTCCATCGACCCCGCCGACGTGCAGTCGCACTTCGGCTGGATCGGGATGTTCTTCGGGGCCGACATCCCGGCGACGAGCGCTCTCACCCGCGCCCGTCTCGGCTGGGAGCCGGTCGGGCCGACGCTGGTCGAGGACCTGGCGGACGGCGCGTACTCCGCCCCCGCGGCCGCCTGAGACGGCCTCGCATCAGCCCGGGCGGCCGACGCCGCCCGGGCTTCCGGGGGACGGGATCGGTCAGGCCGGCGCCGTCGGAGCGGGCGGCGCCCGTGGTGCGGCAGGCGGTGCCTTCGGCGCAGTGGTGCCGGGCGTAGTCATCCCGGGGTTCACCAGCACGTCATCGAAGGTCGCCTTCTCCTCGGCGGTCCGCTGATCCCAGTGCGGCTTGCGCGCCGCGTAGAAGATCAGCGGAGGGACGCCCAGGATGACGACGACCACCGCCACGAGCAGCGGGTACGCCCATCCCGGAGCCCCTGCGGCGAACCCGGCGGGCGGGATGAAGCCCAGCGCGAAGGCCGCGAAGCAGGCGATGAAGCCGATCGTCGCGATGAGACCCATCGCCGGCGTGCGGTAGGTCCGCTTCACTTCGGGGTGCGTCCTGCGCAGCCGCATGGCCGCGGCGAACATCAGCATGTACATGATCAGGTACAGCGCTGCCGCCATGTCGACGAGCAGGATGAACGCCGTGTTGATGTTCGGCACGAAGATGAACAGCGCCGCGAGCAGCGTCACGACGATCCCCTGCACGTTCAGGATGCCGACCTGCACGCCCGCCTTGTTCCTCCGCTGCAGGAACGTGGGCAGGTAGCCCGAGCGGGCCGCCGCCAGCAGACCGCGGGAAGGACCGGCGATCCAGGTCACGACCGACGCGAAGGCGCCGAGCGCGATGAGCAGCGAGATGATCGGGGTGGCCCAGCCGATCCCCCAGGCGTCGAAGTACGTCTGGAAGGCGAGGTTGATGCCGGTGGTCAGCCCGAGCTTGCTCGACGGCACCGCGACCGCGATCGCGATGGTCGGGAAGATGAAGATGCCGAGGATCAGGATCGACGAGATCAGCACCGTCTTCGGGTAGCCGCTGCCCGGGTTCTTCATGTCGTTCGCGTGCACGGCGTTCACCTCCATGCCCGCGTAGGCGAGCACGTTGGAGACGATGAGCACGATCGACGCGATCCCGGTGAAGGGCGGGATGATGTCCGACTCCTGCAGCGGCGCCTGACTCGTGTTGCCGGATGCGAGCCAGATGATCCCGAACAGGATGAGCAGCACACCCGGGAAGATCGTGCCGGCGAGTCCCGACCACGACCCGACCTTCGCGAACAGGTTGCCGCCGCGCAGGGTGATGAAGGTCGAGAACCAGTAGATGACCAGGATCACGACGGCGGTGTAGAACCCGGAGTTCGCCAGGTTCGGGTCGAGGAACACGAACGCCAGCGAGGCTGCGATGAACGCGATCTGTGTCGGGTACCAGACCACGTTCTGCACCCACTGCAGCCAGATCGCCTGGAAGCCCCAGCGCTCGCCGAACGCCTTCCGCACCCAGGTGAAGACGCCGCCCTTCCACCCCGTCGCGAGCTCGGCGGCGACCAGCGCCACCGGGATCAGGAAGAAGATCGCCGGGATGATGAACAGCGTCACCGAGCCGAGACCGTAACCGGCCATGGCGGGCAGGCTGCGGAGGGAGGCCACCGCGACGACCGTCAGGATGGCGAGCTGCATCACGCTCATGAACTTCGTCGAGGTCGTGGCCGGCGCGCCGATCGCCGGCTTGTGCGACACGGTGCCGAACGGATGCGGCTTGACGTGCTCGACGGACGGCGCCGGGGTGCCGTCGGCGCGCTGCGGGGATCCTGCGTGCTTGTGCGGTTCGCTGGTTGCGGTCATGGTCTGCTCCGCTCTGTGCTGCGAGCGCGTCGCGCTCAGTGGGTGAAGGAGTGCGTCTGGCCTTCCGTGGGCATGGGCGCCTCGAGCGCGTCGAGGTAGTCGGCCGCCTCCCGGATGTCGATCACCAGCGACTCGGCGAGATTGCGGCTGAGGCCGTTGCGCACGACGATGCGCTGCACCGTGAGGTCGCTCAGGTCGTCCGGCATCGGGTAGGCCGGGATGAGCCACCCCTTCAGCCGCAGCCGTTCGGACAGGTGGTAGAGGTTCCACTTGTCGGTGTGCCCCTTCTTGAGCTGCCAGGCGAAGACCGGGATGTCGGAGCCGTCGTTCCACAGCTCGAAGGCGGGCATCTTGGCGATCTCGCTCGACAGGTAGAGGGCCACATCCTGCGACGCCTTCTGGACGCGGTAGTAGCCGTCGAAGCCGAGGCGGAGGAACAGGTAGTACTGCAGCAGCACCTGCGCGCCCGGACGCGAGAAGTTCAGGGCGAACGTCGGCATGTGGCCGCCGAGATACGTGACGTCGAAGACGAGGTCGGAGGGCAGGTCGTCGACGGTCTTCCAGACCACCCAGCCGAGACCCGGGTACACCAGCCCGTACTTGTGGGCGGAGGTGCTGATCGAGACGACGCGGTCGACGCGGAAGTCCCACACCAGGTTCGGCTGCAGGAACGGCGCGATCATGCCGCCGGAGGCGCCGTCCACGTGGATCTTGATGTCGAGTCCGGTCGACTCCTGGATGCGGTCGAGCGCCTTCGCGATCTCGTCGACCGGCTCGTACATCCCGGTGTAGGTCACGCCCATGATCGCGACGACGCCGATCGTGTTCTCGTCGACGTACTTCTCGAGGTCGTGGCCGTCGAGCACCTTGTGCTCGTCGCTGATCGGCACGTAGCGCGGTTCGACATCCCAGTAGTTGCAGAACTTCTCCCAGCAGACCTGCACCGCGCTCGACATGATGAGGTTCGGCTTGTCGTACGGCTTACCAGCGGCCTTCCTGGCGAGCTGCCAGCGGCGCTTCAGGGCGAGGCCGCCGAGCATGCACGCCTCCGAGGAGCCGATCGTGGACGTGCCGATGGACTTCTCGGGGTCGGGTGAGTTCCACAACCCCGCGACGATCTTCCAGCAGCGGGTCTCGATCGCGGCCGTCTGCGGGTACTCGTCCTTGTCGATCATGTTCTTGTCGGCCGACTCGGAGTACAGCCGGGCGGCGTACTCGTCCATCCAGGTGCCGACGAATGTCGCCAGGTTGAGGCGGGCATTCCCGTCGAGCATCGACTCGTCGTGCACGACCCAGTACGCGGTCTCCGGCAGCGACTCCGTGGGCGGGATGCGATCCAGCGGCAGCTCGGTCGCCTCGCCCGGCCGGGCGAAGATCGGGTTGAGCTGGGTGCGGTCGTTGAACCCGGTGTAGGCGGTGGTTGGCGATTTCGTGCTGGCTTTCTTGTCCTCGGCGTTTGCCATTTCTTCACTCCTCGACAGCTCGTGATCCGCATCCCGGTCGGGCATGGCCGGGCGTGGCGGGTCACACGTTAATCAGGCCGTCGTCGGAGTGGATAGTCAGTGCGCGCGACTCAGGAGCCGGAACGCTTCAGGGTGCCGATCGTGCTTCCGCCGTCGTCGAGGACGGTCATCGTGCTGCCCGAGACGTTGCCGGTCGCAGCCTTGCTCAGCCAGGTGTCGACGCCCTCGCACGCCTTCATCGTGGAGGCGATGGATCCGAACGTGATCTCGTCGCCGTCGATCTGGCCCTGCCCGCTCAACTGGTTGCAGCCGTCGCTGCCCGAGAAGGTGCCGTCGTTCTGGATGTCCAGGTTCGGCTGGCCGGACGACGTCGAGCCCCAGCGGCCGACGACGGCGGCTCCGCTGGGCGTTCCTGCGCAACCGGCGAGAGCGAGGGCCGCTGCGAGGACGATGGTGGCGCCGGCGGCCGCCACGCGGACGCGGTGGATGCGGACGTGCATGATTCCTCCCGGTGGCCGTTCTCAGCGGCAGGGTAGCGCCGGGTCCCCGGACTGCGACAGAAGTCAGTCGGCGGCGGCCAGCACCTCATCGACGACGGCCAGCAGCTCCGGCCGGGCGAGGATGCGGAAGTGACCGCCGACGTCCAGCTCGATGTTGCGCGCGCCATCCAGCCTGCTGCCCCCGGGCACGTGCGGGTCGAACCAGCCCCACACGGACACGATCTGCGCGTTCACGGCCCGGCTGAGCGCCAGGCGGAGGAGCCCAGGGGTGTTGGGCATGAGCGCCCGGACGCTGGGGAGCGGGATGAACCGAGCGAGCGACGAGCCGGCGAACGGCGTGCCGACCGTGACGGCGGTGCGGATGCGCGGACCGGAGTCGGGCATCCCCATCAGGTACTTGGCGACCAGGCCGCCCTTGCTGTGGGCGACGATCACCACGTCGTGGAGGTCGTGCTGCTCCAGGTGGCGGGTGACGAGTGCAGCGCCCTCGGGCACCGACATCCGGTTGTCCCCGAGGCCGGTGACGACATGCACGGGGTGGCCGCGGGCATGGATGTGGCGGCTCAGCGGCCGCAGGAACCGCCACGTCTCGAAGATGCCCGGCAGGAGGACGACGGGAGCACGGTGTCCCGCGCCGGCGACCAGCGCGTCCGGTGTGCTGCGGTCGAGGAGCGCGCGAAGCTGGTAGCGGCCGGCGTATAGGTAGTCGAGGGCGACCACGCCCGCCTTGCGGAGGAGGGTGCGCTTCATCTGGATATCGTCGCTCCCTGCCGGATGAGGGCGGCGGTGCGCCAGGGTGCGCCGTGCATGACGAGGTGGGCGACGCCGGGGACGGCGGTGCCGGTCCCTCCGCTGCTCGCCGCCAGCCGCAGCACCCACGGGTCGCGCGCGATGGGATCGCGGCCGCCGCGGATGACGACCACGGGAACCCGGCACCGCCCCAGCTCGCGCTCGGTCTCGAACCCGAGCATGGCAGGGAGGGTTGCGAGGTACCAGCGGACGCCGCAGCGCAGGTAGTCGCCGATCACGATGCGGTTGCCGCGCGCGTCCTCACGGAAGATGTCGATGCCGAGGAGCAGCCCCGCCTTGAGGGCGTTGCGATCCTGCGGGGCCATGACCGGGCCGAGCAGCGCGAGGCCCTGGACGAGGTCGGGGCGGCGGTCGGCGAGAGCGATCGCCACCTGGGTCCCCATCGAGTGCCCGACGATGACGGCGTCCACGATCCCGAGGCCGTCGAGCGCGATGGCCACCGCGTCGGCGAAGTCCTCGATCGAGAACCCGCGCACCCGCCGGAGGTTCCGGGCCTTCCCGAAGCCGGGCAGGTCGACTGTGACGACGCGCCCCTCTTCGGCGAGCGCCGGCACGAGCCGCTCGAAGTACCGCGAGCTGACCCCGATGCCGTGCACGAGGACGAAGGTGGGCCCTCCCGCGGCTCCCGGGCCGCGAGTGTCCATCGTGACCACGGCGGACAGGGGCGGCGAGGGCTCACGATCGTCGGTCACCCCACCACGGTATCCCTCCGCTCCAGCGCGTCCACCACGCCGACCTCCTGGGTGATGAACGACGTCGGGTCGAACAGTCCGGCCGCGACGAGGTCGATCAGCGGCGGCGTGACCGCCCGGTGGTTGCAGTTGCCCATGCGCACCGAGAGGTTCTTGTTCATGGCCGCGCCGATCGGGTAGTGCGTGAGCTGCGGCGCGGTGTAGCTCAGAGCGGCGCGGAGCGACGCCGCGACCCCAGCGCCGACGGAGCCTGCGACCGAGGTAACGGAAGCCACGAGACCCGTTGAAAACTCGCGCGACGAGGGTAGCTGTGGAGAAGTACTAGCCCCACCGGCAGCGGAAGGAGTACCACAGGATCATGCCCGCATCAGAGGAGCTCCCCTCCACCCTCGAGCGCTCCGAGAAGCACGCGCAGGCGCTCTGGTCGAAGGCGCACGACTCCGCGGTGAAGGAGTACGGCGAGGGCGAACGCGCCCACCGCACCGCCTTCTCCGCGCTGAAGCACGAGTACGAGAAGGTCGGCGATCACTGGGAGCGCAAGGCGCAGAACGGGCCCTCCGACCGCAAGGCCGCGGGCGGTCGCGGCACCAAGGCGAGCACGCAGGAGGGCGTCGACGCGAACGCGTCCAAGAGCCACCTGCTCGACGTCGCGAAGCGCCTGGACATCTCCGGTCGCACCCGGATGACGAAGGACCAGCTGGTCGAAGAGATCAAGAAGGCCAACCGCCGCGAGACCGCGGCCGCACGAAAGACGGAGTGACCCATGGGCGACGTGATCGCGTTCATCCTGTGCTTCCTGCTGTTCCTGGTGGGGATCTTCCTCCTGGGGCTCGCGGACACGCTGCCCGCCTTCCAGGGCCTGGTGTTCTTCGCCGGCATCCTGTGCATCGCTCTGTCGTTCGGGATCCCGGTGCACGTGCTGGGGCACGCGGACTGAGCCCCATCCTGGTCACTGTCAGGGGTCCGGGATAGCGTTGGCGGATGGCTGATATCACGCGCCTGCACAGCCACACCTCCGACCCGGAGGAGGCGGATGCAGCGATGGCGGAGGCCGGCGGGCACTTCGCGTTCGCACGACTCCCGCAGAACGACTTCGCGTTCGAGGTCGACCAGGTGGTCGATCCGTCGTTCTCCGTCGCGCGCTACGCGATCGGCGGCGAGTGGGAGACGTCCGGCGACTTCGACGACGTCGTCATCGTCAACGTCAAGAGCGACATCTACCGCTGGGAGATCGACGGCGAGCACGGGTTCGGCTCGCGCGCGCCCTTCCTGATCCGGCCCGGGCACGACTTCACCTGCTACGCCCAGGACAGCGACGTGGTCAAC
>Ga0209455_1001091_pt1 | contig 13360 bp, 5 predicted proteins | sample AraplaCol_mCL_r2_FD_184275 | JGI IMG/M metagenome (GOLD analysis project Ga0209455, IMG submission 184275) | Arabidopsis root microbial communities from North Carolina, USA - plate scrape CL_Col_mCL_r2 (SPAdes) (version 2) | ecosystem: Host-associated > Plants > Roots > Endosphere | place: USA...
GCGGCCATTTTCACGCGGTCGGCGTGCTTGACAAAGATGTTGATCGTGGCCGCCGCGACCAGCGCGTCGCGCAGGCTGTTCTGCTGGTAGAGGAAGCCCGGATTGGTGCCCGGTTCGACATTGTACCAGGTGCCCCATTCGTCGACCGACAGCCAGATCCGCTTAGCCGGATCATATTTGTCCATCACCGCCGACTGCTTCGTAATCAATTCGTCGATGTGGAGCGCCTTCGACAGCGTCTGCGCCCAATCATGCTCGGTGAAGTCGGTGGCCGAACCCTTGTGGTTCCAGCCGTCGGGGAAGACGTAATAATGGAGCGAATAGCCGTCGATCTCCTTGCCGGCTTCACGGATCATCGTGTCGGTCCAGGCATAATCGTCTTCAAGGCCGCCACTTGCGATCTTGATGACCTTGCCGTTGCCTGGCCGGATGAAGGTCGAATAACGCTTGGTGACGTCGGCGGCATATTCGGCGCGCATGTTGCCGCCGCAGCCCCACAGCTCGTTGCCGATCCCGACGTAAGATACCTTCCACGGCGCTGGATGACCGTTGGCCGCACGCTCTTTGGCGAGCGACGAGCCGGTCGGAGAGGTCATATATTCGATCCACTCGGCAAGCTCGCTCGGCGCGGCACTCCCGACATTGCCCGAAACATAGGCCTCGGCCCCGATTTGATCGAGGAAGCCGAAATATTCGTGCGTACCGAAGCTGTTATCCTCGGTCACGCCGCCCCAGTTGGTGTTGACCATGACCGAGCGCTTGGCCTGCGGGCCGATGCCATTGCGCCAGTGATAGGTGTCGCCGAAGCAGCCGCCGGGCCAGCGGACGAATGGCACCGACAACTCCTTGAGCGCCTCGACGACATCCTTGCGATAGCCATGGATGTTGGGAATCGGCGACTTGGGACCGACCCAGATGCCACCATAGATCCCGTGACCGAGATGTTCGGCGAACTGCCCGAAGATCTGGCGGTTGATCTGGGGCCCGGGCTGATCGGCGCGGATCGTGACCGAAGCAGTTTCCGTGGCTGCGACCTGAGAGAGAGGCAACGCCGCCATCGTCAACGCCAATATCGCCGATCCAACCGCCCGCATGCTTGTTCCTCCCATTTGATCAAACAGTCTTTTCGTCACCGCGCCCTCAATGGGCGCGCTTCAAATATCCATGCATTCCCAACCAACGGGAGAATTCGTCGAACCAGCCCGTGCTCGTGGTTTCCTTGGGATACATACCGAAGCCATGGCCACCCTGTTCGAACAGGTGCAACTCAACGGGCTTCTTCGCTGCTTTCCAGCTTTCGATCAGCCCAATGCCGCTGTTTCCGAAGAAGGGATCGTCGGCAGCCAGTGCCACAAACAGCGGCGGCGCATCGGCCGGCACGGTCACGGAAGTCATCGGGCCATAGATGATTCCTATGAACGCAGGTTTCGCATCCTGCCCCGCCAACTCCGTCGCCAGCGTAAGCATCGCGCCGGCCGAGAAGCCGACCATGCCGATCCGATCGGGATCGACGTGCCATTGGCCCGCATGGCTACGGATGAGGGCGAACGCCGCCCGCGCGTCGGTTATCTGAGGCTTGATGCCGTCCAGCGCGTCCTGCGGATTCATGCTCGGCGCGTTCGCGGGACGCGCCGCGCCCGAGAACATCTTACGCATCGATTCTTCGAACGCCGGCATATCGCGCGGCGTCTGGTTCAGGCGATATTTGAGCACGAACGCCGCCACGCCGCGGGCTGCCAAAGCGCGCGCCACATCCCAGCCCTCATTCTCCATGGAGAGCGTCATGAAGCCACCGCCCGGTGCAACCACCACTGCGGCACCGGTGGCCTTGGCAGGATCCGGAAGGAATGGCGTCAGGGTGGCAACGGTCACGTTGCGGGCGAAGACGCTGCCATATTGACTATGCCATGCTTCCGGCGCGGTCGCGCCGGGAAGCGGGCCGGTTCCAAGCTCGATAGCATTGGGTTGCGCCGGCGTGGCGATGGGGGTCATCTTGTCGTCCAACGCCATGGCGGGCGTCGCCAGCATGCAGGCGATCGCAAGTCCGCCGACCAGCAGTCGCGACCGTGCGGCGATCGCATGCCCCCATCCCGACATTCCGAATTCCTCACCCACCGCATTTCTCCCAATGCATTTTTATAGAAAGATTGTGCCAGTCATTTGTCCAACAAATCAAGCGCTCGTTACTCAGGGCAAAGCTCTCCCATCGGAAGGAAGTCCAACCAGCTGGGACGAGACGCGGTTTCTTCCCGGAGAGGTCGGCCAATATGTCGTGATCGCGCCGCAAGGGAGGCCTGCTGGTATTTCGACGCCATGACGATGAACAGGCCTGCATTCCTCAGCGATGGACAGGGTTGGACGGCGCGCGCTTGACAGGATCGCAGCGACAACAACCATCTCCCGTACCGGGCCGCGCCGCCATCGTTCTGAACTCCACAACCCGCTGAGCCCGCTCAAGCAGACATCACCAGCGCGAATAATTTTTCACTGGCGGAAACGTTTTCATTGACCCGCTTTATTTGTCTGAGTAAATGGGAGGTGTCATCGCTGCAGCAAACCCGTTGCGATGCATCCCCCCTTAATGGGCTCGCTTCGCCGGGCCCATTTTTTTGCCTTCATTTTCAGAGTAATATGGACGGATTGACCGCAGGATAGGCTCCTAATAGTCATACAATAAAGACAGCGAGACGTCAGTATGAAACGAGGGATCACGCGGAGAACCGCACTGGGCGGCTCGGCAGGTTTGGCTACGAGCCTCATGCTTTGCGACACGATCGCTGCGGCTGCTCCCCAGCCTTCCGACTTGACGCTTTGGTATCAACAGCCGGCCGCGAAATGGGTCGAGGCTTTACCCGTCGGCAATGGCCGGATCGGCGCGATGGTCTTTGGCGGTATCGCCCGGGAACGGCTGCAGCTTAACGAAAGCTCCTTCTGGAGCGGCGGGCCCTATGACCCGGTCAATCCCACCGCGCACGACGCGCTCCCCGAAGTGCGGCGCCTGATCTTCGCGGGCCGGTTCGCCGAGGCGCAAGCGATAGCCAATGCGAAGCTCATGGCCAAGCCGCTGGCGGAGATGTCCTATCAGCCGATCGGCGACCTGATCATCGAAATGCCCGGGATCGATTCCGCGGCCACGCGCGACTATCGGCGCGCGCTCGACCTCGATTCCGCCCTCGCATCAACTTCCTTTTCGCAAGCGGGCATCGTCTTTCGGCGTGAGGTCATCGCATCGCCGGTCGATCAGGTCATCGCGGTCCGGATCAGCGCGGACAAGCCGAAGGCGATCAATCTTGATATCTCTCTGACGTCCCCGCAATCGGCCTCGGCGTCGATCGTCGACGACGATATCCGCTTATCGGGTAAGGGTCCCGCAGATCAGGGCATTGAAGGCGCGCTTCGCTTTGCAGCGCAGGCACGTGTTCAGACGGAGGGCGGCAGCCGCAAAAAGGGCGACGGACATATCGAAGTTCGCGGTGCCGATGCGGTGACGATCTTGGTCGCTATGGCGACCAGCCACAAGAATTTCGCCGATGTCAGCGGCGATCCTGACGCGACCGTTCACCAGCAGATCGCAGGCGCAATGCGCCGTCCCTTCGCACGGATCAGCGCCGACGCGTCAGTGGAGCATCGCCGGCTGTTCCGGCGCGTCAGCCTGAAGCTGGGGCGCACACCTGCCGCAGACCAGCCTACCGATGCCCGTATCCGATCCAGCGAAAGCGCTGATGATCCCGCGCTGGCGGCCCTGTATTTCAATTATGGGCGCTATCTGCTGATCGCTTCGTCCCGCGCCGGCGGCCAGCCCGCCAACCTGCAAGGCCTTTGGAACGAATCGACCCGACCGCCCTGGGGATCGAAGTACACGATCAATATCAACACCGAGATGAACTATTGGCCCGCCGAGCCGACCGCGCTGGCCGAGTGTGTGCCCCCCCTGGTGGCGATGGTTCGCGATCTCGCCCAGACCGGTGCGCGCACCGCGCGTGAGATGTACGGCGCGCGCGGCTGGATGGCCCATCACAATACCGATCTGTGGCGCGCGAGCGCGCCGATCGATGGCGCGCAATGGGGCCTGTGGCCGATGGGCGGCGCGTGGCTCTGCACGCATCTCTGGGATCATTATGATTACGGGCGCGACATCGCCTATCTGCGCGACGTCTATCCGCTGATGCGCGGCGCGGCGCTCTTTTTCCTGGATGTGTTGCAGACCGATCCCGCGAGCGGCTTCCTGGTGACAAACCCGTCGGTCTCGCCTGAAAATGTGCACCCGCGCGGCGCTTCGATCTGCGCGGGGCCGGCGATGGATCAGCAGATTTTGCGCGACCTGTTCGATCAGACTGCAAGGGCTGCCGCAATCCTGGGCACTGATGCGGATTTTGCCGCGCAACTTCGCGCTACACGTACGCGTCTCGCGCCCGACAAGATCGGCAAGCAAGGCCAGCTTCAGGAATGGCAAGAGGATTGGGATGCGGACGCGCCCGAGCCGCATCATCGCCATGTCTCGCATCTTTACGGGCTGTTCCCGAGCAACCAGATCAACCTCGACGAGACGCCTGCCCTGGCACGCGCGGCGCAGCGTTCGCTCGAGATGCGGGGCGATGAATCGACCGGCTGGGCGACCGCCTGGCGCGCCAATCTCTGGGCACGGTTGCGCGACGGCGACCATGCGCATCGCATCCTCAAATTCCTGCTGGGTCCCGAGCGCACCTATCCAAATATGTTCGATGCGCACCCGCCCTTCCAGATCGATGGTAATTTCGGCGGCACGCGCGCAATCGCGGAAATGCTGATGCAGAGCCGGGACCAGGATATATTACTCCTGCCCGCCTTGCCCCGGGCCTGGCCAAGCGGTTCCGTCAGCGGACTGCGCGCACGTGGGGCGTGCACCGTCGATGTCAGGTGGGAAGGCGGCGAACTCGCCGCCGCTACGCTGGTCGGCAGGCGTGCATCCGAATTTGTCGTGCGATTGGGCGACCGTCACACCAGGGTGCGTCTTACGCCGGGCAAGCCGGTCCGGCTGGTGGGGCCGAGTCTGGCGCGAGCATAAGCAGCGGTCAGGCCTTCGCCAGACTGCCCTCTGTCAGACCGACGCACGCCCATCGCATCTCCCCTTAAAGCCTCAAGACAGCGCGAGCCGGAGCGGCTTGCCCGAATAATTGACCGTGATTCCATCGCCGCCGACGAATGGAGTATGCCCAGGCCGGGCACGATGAACGAGGAACGTCCGATCGATCGGCATGCCCGGGAAAGCGCCTTCGCGCGCGCCGATACGAAGCTCGCCGCGGCGGTCATCCCAGCGGATCGGAATAGTGCTGAACGCCCCCTGTTCGTAGCGATTGGTCAGGCCATCATCTTCGTACAGGGTAAACGAGCCGTCGCGGCCGGGCACCACGTGCAGGTCCAGGCGGCGCCCATTCACTTCGGCGGTCGACTGAAGCACTGGACCGAGCGGCAAGATGCTCCCGGCACGCAGGTGAAGCGGAACGGCGTCCAACGGCGCCGCAACTTCGTGGATGCGACCGCCCTCCCGCATCTCCCCCGTCCAGAAATCGAGCCAGCCGCCTTGGCTAGGCGGCAGGTAGACCGGCCACGACGACACGCCCGGCGCGAGCACCGGGGCGACGAGAACCGCCGGACCAAACATGTAGGAATGCGCCTGATCCAGAGCGCGCGCGTCGTTCGGGAAATCGAAGACCAAAGGCCGCATTGGTGGGACGCCGCGCCGACTGGTTTCCGCCGCCAGGCTATAAATATAGGGATGCAGGCGATAGCGCAGCTCAAGGAAGCGCCGCGCGATCGTTTCGACCTGATCGCCATACCGCCAGAATTCGGTCTGCGTCTGATAGCCGTGCACACGTTGCAGCGGCAGGAAGGTCGCATATTGGAACCAGCGCAGGAAACGCTCACGATAGGCCGGATCCTCATATTGGCCTTCGCCCGGGCGGAAGAAGCCGCCGGCATCGACGGTCCAGTAAGGGTAGCCCGCCGCGGCCATGTTGAGCCCCGCGGGAATCTGCCGCTTGAACGTTTCCCAATCATTGCCGATATCCCCCGACCAGGTCGCCGCCGCATAGCGTTGCTGGCCGGGAAAGGCGCTGCGGGTGAGGATCATCGGCCGGCTATCCGGCCTGGCCTGACGCTGCTCCTGATAGACCGCGCGTGCGACCATCAGCGGGTAGATCAGCCGCACGTGCTCGCCCCGGCCCGCGGCGGTCATCCGGCCGACCAGATCGTCATTCTCGGGCTCGGTCGCATCCTGCCACCAGGCGTCCACGCCCAGCCGGCCAAGCCGCACATTCTGGTTGGTGCAATAGAAAGCGGTCGCCTGCGGGTTGAAGAAATCGATCCACTCGGTGTCGGGAATGTAGAAGTTGCGCCGCGCGGCTTCCTTTCCCAGTTCCGTATCGCGGCCGATCTTGGACCAGACCGACAGCATGAAACGCGCATCCATCGCGTGCAGTTGCTGCACCAACCCTGCGGGATCGGGATAATAATGCTCGTCGAAGCGCATCGCGTTCCAGCTATATTTTCCCCAATATTGCCAGTCTTGGACCATCACATCGACCGGCAGACGACGACGGCGGAACTCGCGCAGCGTGTCCAGAATTTCGTCCGACGAATGGAATCGCTCGCGGCAGTGGATATAGCCATAGGCCCAGCGCGGCATCATCGGCGTCGGGCCGATCAGGTCGCGATAGCCCGCCATCACGGCATCGGCCTCGGGCCCGGCGATGACGATATAATCGATCGCATCGGCAACCGGGGAATGCCAGACGGTCTGCGCTTGTGCAGGCCCGAACCAGAGGCTCGGGGCATCCGTTTCGTTGGCTTCTACCCGGACATGGTGTCGCCCGGGCGTAAGATCCGCGAAGAAGCTGGTGGTGGGCGGGAGCCAGAGATTGGCGAAATCGACGCAGACCTTGCCGTCGATCTCCACATGATAGCGCGACGCCATCTTCTGCCCGATATCGAGCAAGAAAGCGTGGCGCCCGCCTTCCGCCACGTCGAACGTGCCTTCGAAGCGCGCCACACGACGCGCAACCCTGGCATTGCCCGTCGAGGTGGTGACGTCGGAGACGCTCGACGCCCCGGTCGCACTTTTCTCCAGCGGCAGATGCCTGGGCGGCATGTTCAGCGCGCTCATGCCGAGATTGTGCCACAGCAGGCCATAGCCCTTGCTGGAGAGCAAAAAGGGCTGGCTGATCTGCGTGTTGACCTGCGTCAGGCGACGGGGCAGCCCGCGTAGATCGAGCGCGCCGTCCTGGAAACACCCGGTGCCGAACAGATACTCATCGGATGGGGATTCGAACGCCTGTTCGGCTTCCCAAACCTGCTCGTCATAAAGAGAAGCTTGGCGAAGTTTGCGTGAGCCCGGCTTCTCCGCCAGCAAGAGGTGCCCTGCCTTGTCGAAGAAGCGCAGCGTGACATCCGCGTCGACCTCGCAGCGCAGGAATGGCAGGGCGAGAACAGTGGTATCACCCTGTTTCTTTCGGGTGACCCCATGCTTTCCGGACATGCGCAGGATTGGGCTTTCAGCCGGCCCACCATGCTGCCCCGTCGGCCTGAACCGAACGCGGAATGCACGATCGCTCAGACCTGATATTTCGAGAACGCCGTCGGGCAAGTGAGCCACGAAGTCGGGCACGGTGGGCAATTTTACCGGAGCCTTCGCCCACGACACGACGGAGGCCCCCGCCGCGCCGCTCAGAAGAAAGGCGCGGCGGCTGATCATCCCCAAGCGCATTCACGCTTCAGCGCGGAAGGACGATGTCGGCGTGGGTCTCGAAATTGGCCGACTGCACGGCAACACCGGTATCAGGCTGGCCCGAGCCGACGCTGACACGATAGCGCCCGGGCACGACCAGCCGCGTTCCGTCCGGCGCGACGCTGCTGAGATCGCGCGGCGAGAGATCGAAGCTTACCGTCCGGCTTTCGCCCGGCTTCAGCGAGAGCCGCTGATAGCCGCGCAACGCGACGCGGGGTACCCCCGGCGCGTCCGGGAAGTTGAGGTACAGTTCCGCCACCTCGTCGCCCGCAACTGCGCCGCTGTTGCGAACCTCGGTCGTGACATGCAGTCCTTGCTCGGCACCACCCTGCGCCGGTGCGAGCTTGAGCGGCGCATAAGAGAAATTGGTGAAGCTCAGGCCGTAACCGAACGGATAGACCGGCTTGCCCGTGAAGTAACGATAAGTGCGCCCGGCCATCGCGTAATTGTCGAACGGCGGGAGGTCGGCGACGCTGTGATAGAATGTAAGCGGCAAGCGCCCGGCCGGATTGGCCTTGCCCGACAGGACGTTGGCAATCGCCAGGCCGCCCGACTGGCCGGGGTACCAGGCCTCCAGGATCGCAGCCGCATTGTCCTTGGCCCAAGCCAGGTCGATCGGGCTGCCATTCATCAGCACGACGACGAGGGGCTTGCCAAGCGCCTTGGCCTTTTCGAGCAAACGTCGCTGATCGGCGGGAATATCGAGGCTGGTCTTGTCGCCGCCCGCGAAGCCCTCGACATGCACGGGCATTTCCTCACCCTCCAGATCGGAGGTCAGGCCGACGACAGCGACGACAACATCCGCATTCGCCGTCCCGGTCGCCAGATCATGGTCGAGATCGGTCGATATCCTTTTCCAGAACATGGTGGTTCCGGCTGACACGCCCGTTTCAGATTGGAAGTGAACAGGATAGCGCTGCCCCTTCTGCAGCCGGACCTCGACCAGATGCAGCGGCTCGCCCCAGCGCGAATAATGATCCGACGATACTGCCGGCTTGCCATCGACGTCGAGCGAACCCTTCACGCCGGTGACCGCCATACGGTAGGTCCCGGTTTCCGGAGCTACCAGAAAGCCGCTCCAGACCACCTTGTGTTGCTCTGCGACTTGCTTGCTTTCGGCGCCACTGGAACTCAGGCCGGCTTCCACGCGCGACAGCACGGGCTTCGCCTCGTACGTCGGCGTGGTCTTCGGGTCGGCGCCTGCGGGCGCCGGTTTGGCGTTGTAATAATCGGCATGCAGGCCACGCTTACCGTCAGCCGTGACGAACATCGTATCTGGCACCGGGTCGCCATCGGTAACCGAGCTGGTGAAGGGTACCAAAGTGACCTGCGCGCCCGGCATCGCGGTCCGCAAGCCGGCGAGAACCGAGATGGGCGGGGCGCTGGCGGGCGACGAGTAATTGCCGCGCAACACACGGGTAGCATCGGCCAACGGGCCGATGAGCGCGATCCGGGTGGTCGGCTTGAGGGGCAGGACCGACTCGTTCTTGAGCAACACCATGCTTTCGATGGCAGCCTTCAGGGCGAGTGCCTGATGATCTGGCGTGTTGATCGCGCTGACCGGCACCAGCGACAGCGCACGCTGGCTCAGGCCCGGCAGATCGCCATTTCGGAGACGCGCCGAAAACAGCCGGACCAGCGCACGATCGATATCCTGTTCGGTGATCAGGTCGCGCGCGATCGCGTCCTTGTAGCGGTCGCCCAGATGCTGCGCGCCCGAAAGCGTCGCACCATTGCATTCATTGTCCACGCCCGCGCTGACCGCGGCCGCTACGCCCGCCGCGGGATCGGGTGCATATTTGTGGTGCTCGGAAATATCGACCACCGCGTCGCAATCCGAGACGACATAGCCCTTGAAACCCCAAGCGCCGCGCAGATGCTCCTTGAGCAGCAGGTCGCTTGCGCAAGCCGGCTGACCATCGATACGGTTGTAAGCGCACATCACCGATCCGGCATGCCCCTCCACGATCGCCGCGCGGAACGCTGGCAGATAGGTGTCCTCAAGATCGTGCGGCGAGACGAAGACGTCGGCCACATGCCGGGTGGGCTCGGGGCCACTGTGAACCGCAAAATGCTTGGGCGTGGAGATGACGTCGGGCAGATCCGGGTTTGGGCCCTGCATGCCGGTAACGAAGGCAACGCCCATCCGCGCGGTCAGATAGGGATCCTCGCCATAGGTCTCCTGCCCGCGACCCCAGCGCGGATCCCGGAAGATGTTGATGTTGGGCGACCAGGTATCAAGCCCGGTGCCGATCTTCCCGAGCTTGCCGGTCTGGCGGCCGAGCGTGTGCAGCGCGCGCACCTCGACGCTGATCGTGCCGGCCACGTCGTGCAACAGCGGCGCATCGAAGGTCGCAGCCAAGCCGATCGGCTCGGGGAAGTTGGTGGTGGGCACCGCGCCAAGCGCGCCATGCAGCGATTCCGTCCACCAATTGTAGGCCGGGATGTCGAGCCGCGGGATCGCCGGCGCCACATTGACCAGTTGGTTGACCTTTTCGTCGAGCGTCAGCTTCGCCACCAGCGTCGCGGCAAGATGGTCCGCATCGGCCCGGGCGTCAGCCGCCTGCGCGGCCGGCGCTCCGATCGCGGGCGCCAAACCGGCCAGTCCGCCGCACGCAATGCCGGCCAACAATATCCCGCGCAGTGCCGAAAGTGACTTGGCCGACATTCTCTCTCCCCTTTTTTGAAAATTCAGATCGCTCAGACAGGCGAGAGCCCGTGTTCCACAATCTTGCGGATCAGATCGCGATGGCGCGGCAATCCGAGGCGAAGCCTCTCGGTCATCGCCGCATTTTCGCGCATGGCGCGATCTGCGATCTTGGCGTCGCCGACGATCGCCTCCGGCTGGAATTCGGTCTCGAAGCCCATGCCGTAGAGCACATATTGGTAACTGGCCGCCGGAAAGACCTCCTCGATCCGGTCGAACTCGTCATGAAACCAGGGCGGCTGATACCGCCACAGCTTCAGCAGATCCTGCAGGCGCTCGGGAATCGTTTCGGGCAGCATGTTGTCGCGCCAGAACGCACTGTCGCGCCGCTTGCTCAGCACGTAGTGCAGCTTGAGGAACTCGATGATCCGACCCCAGCGATACATCGTGTTATCGTTGAAGCGCTTGGCGACGATATCCATCACCTCACGATTGGCGGGCATCTGTTCGGCGATCAGTTTGGCCGACAATTCGATCAGCACGATCGCGGAAGATTCGAGCGGCTCCAGGAAGCCGGCCGCGATGCCGACAGCGACACAATTGCGCTTCCAGAATTGCTCGCGATGCCCCGCGCGCAGCTTGATCTTACGTACGTGCTTATCTTTTACGGTATCCCCCAGATAAGCGCGCAATTCCTGTTCCGCGCCCTCGTCCGTCTGGTGACGGCTGGAGAATACGTGCCCCACGCCGCGCCGCGTCGGCAGGCCGATGTCCCAGATCCAGCCCGAGCTCTGCGCGGTCGACTTCGTGTGGGTAGCGATCGGGCTTTGGTCGTTCTCGTAAGGCACCTGAATCGCCAACGCGGTGTCGCAGAACAATATGTCACTGCAATCCCTGAAGCCTACGTTTAGCGCCTTCCCGAGCAGCAAGCTGGCAAAGCCGGTGCAGTCGACGAACAGATCGCCCTCGATCTCGCCTGCCTGCTCCGTGACGATGCTCTTGATATCGCCATTCTCGGCCAGCTCGACCCGCTGCACGTCCGCTAGCACATGGCGCACGCCCAGCTTCGCGGTCGAATGGCGCTGCAGAAACGGCGCGAATTTGCCCGCGTCGAGATGGTAGGCGTAATTTTGCTGCCCATCATATTCGGGCGTGGTGATCGTCTTCGGCGCGAGGCCTTCGTCACAGATCTTGCCCTGCGGGCAGACGGCATCGCAAAAGCTTTGCGCGCTTGCCTGCCGCAGCCAATGCGGGACCAGATTGACCTGGTCGAAACCCTGAGGAAGCACCAGCGGATGATAATAAGCGTCGTCCTCGGCGCCCGTGGTCCATTTCGCGAAGAGCGCACCCTGTTTGAAGGCGGCGTCGCATTCGCGGAAAAAATCAGTCTCCGAAACGCCGATCTTCTTCAGCGTGGAGCGGAGCGTCGGCCATGTCCCCTCGCCGACGCCGATGATTGGCACGTTGGGCGATTCAACCAGCGTGACAGAGAAGCTGCCCGGCATTCGGCTGCGATGCTTGGCGGCAATAATCGCGGCGGTGAGCCATCCAGCGGTGCCACCGCCAACGATTACGACATTACGAACGGGATGAACCATGATGTAACCGCGATAAAGGAAAAGGGGGCGCCCACCAAGTGGACGCCCCCTCCCCGTTCAGGTCTTAGTAGTGGAACCGAACACCAGCGGTGTAGCGGCGACCATAAGAGTAGATGTCCAACACCTGATTGCTGTAGCGGCCGTGGCTGCTGAGCGTGGAGTTGTTGAGGTTGGTACCCTCAACGAACACCGTCAGGCGCTTGGTGACGTCGTAGCTGGCCGACGCGTCGACCTGCAGCTGCTTGTCGATGTAGACCGGCTCAGTACCGTAAGTACCGCCCTGGCCCTGACCGAGGGCCGACAGATACGAGTCACGCCAGTTGGCCGCGACGCGCGCCTGGATGCCGTGCTTGTCGTAGAAGGCAACCAGGTTCGCCGACTTCGCAAGGCCGGTGATCGAGAAGGCCGAACCACTGACGTTGCTAGGATCGTACTTTCGGTTGGTCGACGGGATCGTGGCGTTGGCCTGCAAGCCGAAACCCGTATCGCCGAAAACCTGCTGGATCGCGATTTCGACACCGCGAACGGTTGCGTCGGGACCGTTGATCTTCGCGTTGACGTTGAACTTCGCCACTGCCCCGGTGCTCGGGTCGATGACATTGTTGATCGTCTGGGTCGACACACCGCCAACGATGAAGTTGCTGATGTGCTTCAGGTAGAAGTCGACCGAGATGTACGAGTTGCGCTGATAATACCATTCCGCAGCCGCGTCGAAGTTATCCGACAAATAAGGGCTGAGATACGGATTGCCACCGCTCGCGGACAGGCTGCCCACGCGCAACGTGCCGAGATTGACGGTCGGCTTGAGACTACCGAGATCCGGACGCGTCAGGGTACGCGACGCATCCAGACGAACCAGGAACGAGCGCGTGATGTTCAACTTCGCGTCGAGGCTGGGCAGCAGGTAATTATAGTTCGATTTGCCGACAATCGTCGTCGCCGCCGAGAAGCCGTCATGAAGCGGCCCAAGCGCTGGATCCGGTTGGATCAGCGTCGGGTCACCTGCCGGCCGCGCCAGACCCAGAAGCTGACGCCCCTGTGCCGCGGAAGACAGATGAGTGCCCTCGTCACGGATGCCCGCCGACATGTGGAAATCCATGCCCGCGATATCGGTTTCGAAGTCGGTTTTGAAGAAGATCGCGTACGTCTTCTCGGTGATGTCGAAGATGCTGCCCGGATCGAGCGTCGGCGCGACCGAACCACCCGTCGATTCCAGCAGGCTGTAGACCTGGTAGGGATCGTAGACGATGATCGACGGGCCGAGATTGCCCTTGTAGCCCGGGATGAAGCCCGCCGTGCTGATCGAGCCCTGATAGACGCTCGCCGGCAGCGGACAGATGCCGCCCGTGGAAC
>Ga0209455_1001093_pt1 | contig 13342 bp, 14 predicted proteins | sample AraplaCol_mCL_r2_FD_184275 | JGI IMG/M metagenome (GOLD analysis project Ga0209455, IMG submission 184275) | Arabidopsis root microbial communities from North Carolina, USA - plate scrape CL_Col_mCL_r2 (SPAdes) (version 2) | ecosystem: Host-associated > Plants > Roots > Endosphere | place: USA...
CGATTTGTTCCGCCCGTATTCGCTGTCGCTCCTGGAAGACATGCGCCGCCAGGACGGCCTCGTATATCTTCTTATAGTAGTTATGGTCGTTTGCCTTGCCTTTCTCGAACATGGCGGCAAGTTCGGGATACAGCAGCCGGGCGTATTTCACTAACTCATTGGTGGAGCGTATGCTGGTACTGTGCTTTATCTCGCTCTTGGTCACAAGGTCGAATTCGCAGCTATATTCCTTCGCCAGCGCTTCTATGCGATTCAGAATCCGGCCTACCGCGGGAGTGTGCTTGTTCAGCGGCGGTATCTTTACTATGATAGCCGTGACGTTGCGCTTCAGTATGTACCGCCTGTAGCTGTTGACGATTTTGCGAAGCTTGGCATCCGACCACGCCGTTTTGTAGTTGTGGATGTGCCGGTCGAGCAGTTGGCCGTCCTTGAGCACGCACACCCCGGTGCGCGTCGTGCCGATGCTAATCCCAAGTATGGTCATGGGTGTTGAAGACTGACTTGGTAACGATGTTGGTGAACAGTCGCGCTCGTGTTGTCCGTATGGAGTGCGCCGGGAGGGTGCAGACGTGCGTGAGCGTGGCTACGAGGAATTCCCTCGGGTACTTCTTGGCGCAGGTGAGGTAGAACGCGAGTGATTTTTTATCATCAAGCGCGTCCGCAAGCTCATGCGCCAATTGAATTTCATTTGGTGTAAACATATTGCTTTTTATTGTTGTCATAAAGAACATGAAGAGCTTATAATCTCGTCGAAGCGTTCGTACGTTCATTTTTTGTTTCGTTTCGTACGAACGTTCTGCAAAATGCGGGCGCGGGGGAAAGCCGCTCCCATGTTGGGGAGTTTGATAGTGCTATTTAGTTGTGATGCCTCTCCGTCGAGAGGTGGTAGGTTTCCAAGAGGTACCGCTCAATGTGTTTATAGTATTGAGGATACAGTTCCTTTGGTGTCTTGTTGTAGAGGACACACAACTTTATGAGGCTGATGCCGTTCGGCATGGTTTTTTCGTTTTCCCATCCGCACAGCATCACCGCGTTGTTGTGTCCGAGTATCTTGGCTACGTGTAGTTGTGAGTAGCCCGCATTTTGGCGAATTACTTTGAGCATATTGGGATATGTTCGACGCTTGTAATTCACTCCCATACGATAGCAATGAAACAAGCATACTATAAGGGTGGTAAAATTAAGTTAAAGTTTAATTTGACACCCTTCATCGGAACTATGGCCGGGCTGGACACTTAAATACCGCTCGTCGAATCCCGTCGCCATAACTTGGGGACAAATACTAAAATGAGAGACAAGCACACATAAACAATGAACTGAACAATACCATAAGAATTAAATAACCCCCCGTAATAATAGGCATCAGGAACACCCTGAAAAGTGAGAGCATTGCCATCGGGATATTTGACGGTGTTACTGCTCATGCCCAAGCTTTTTTTGTAATAGGAAGTAAACGGCCAAAAGCCATCAGAATCACCGGTAGTGCCAAGATAGACATAATGCCGATCTTCCGTGTTGCTCCCGTCCTCGTAGACCTTTAGATTGAGACCGGCAAGATTAACAAACAAGGCAAATAAGTTGAAGAGTATCCAAACTATAAGGAATCTCTTTTGGTTTAAAGTTGGTTTCAAGGTTTGGAGATTTCAAGTTAAAAAGACGTATAGGCTTCAATGTATCGGTTACATCAAATCTAATCACTAAATACTATAATTATTAATGGCTTTATATTTTACAACAATAAAAGCCCCCTCACACTCGCTGCTTGAGGGCTTTAACCTAAACCTTATCACAATTGCGTACGAGAATCGCACGCGAATGAACTGCAAAGATACAGAGAATTTCCCGACGCCATAAGTGGCCCTGCTATCAGGACGTTCGACGCCATGTTCGCGCGGCTGCCCAGGAAAGGCCAGAGTTTGTTTGCGAAAAATTTCGCGGCATAAGTGCATAGTTTATTCCTTGGAAAATAGATATCTTTTACTATATTCGTCCAGCCTAAAATCAAAGCATAATACTGAAAGTCAACATATAAACAACTCATGCCGATAAAAAACCTAGAAACACGACACCCCTCCCCGAGTGTTGGCAGAACAATGAAACCTTTCTCTAAACCAATTGTTGCAAAGATCAGCTATTTAACTATAATGAAATAAAAATATCTTTATGACAACAATCGATCTTGTTCCAATTAGGACACTTCTTGTCAAAGCTTTTATTTTTCTAGCAGAAAAAGCGAATATCGTGGAAAATTTGTCGGATTTTTTGAACTTTCCTACAGCTTTTACATTTGAGGAAAAAACTTGTGTTAAAAAGCAGGCTTTGGAAGAATATATAACATCGGAATATCAGATACCTGAAGAGAAAATGGAATCAGCCTTACAAGATTTGCAAGATAAAGGCATGGTAGAGCTGCATCAGGTAGATTTGCACAATGAACGCGCAAATTATTTACAATTGACAAATAGGGCACTTTACCCCACGGATCTTGAGCTCGAAAACCTTTTTTCAAAAAACATCGGTTAGATTAATTTGGAATATCTAAACTTTATCGTAACACCTGTCTTCACGGCAGGTTTTTTCTTAATTGATTTAAGCAAATCAAATGACTTGTTTTATAATTGGCAAAAGCCATTTTATCGAAGTGTCCTATCGGCATATTTAATGAACTTCTTTTTGGTCGGGCTCTTTTTTTACAGTGCATATTATTTCGGAATAAAGCTTTTAGATAAAGACCCTAATGAAATTGTTAAGAATTACATCTCAAAAAGTACGCCTCAAGGCATAAACATAGTATTACAAGGAATCACAATTGCATGGTTTACTCACGGATTTTGCACATCAAGAACCGTCCCTGGCGTTGATAGCACACTAGAGATTTTCATAGAAAAAACGCTCTTTCGCAATTTTAGATCGGACTTAATTGACGACAAAAACCGCGGGCGACAAATTTTTGCAAGGAAACTATTAAGAAAATATAATAAAAAGTATGGTGAAGCATTGGATAGAGTAACATTTGCTAGGAAAATTGAAGCACATATCACTGACAATCGATTAACCATCAAGCCGGGTGATATTGCAATACTTCAAGTTCTTTCTGAGGATATGGCAAAAGTTTCCTCCCTTGACACATCAATAGCATTTGCTCTTGAGAATTTTACCCCTAAAAAAATCAAATTGATTATTGATTTATAAAGCTATCCCATAACAGTTCCCAAACTTGATTTGAAGACGGTATGAAACACCTTCCGCTGCCGCCAAAAATATTATATGCTAGTTCAATATGGCATACATATTTCTGGACGAGAGCGGAGACCTGGGTTTCAGCAAGGGCTCAAGCAAGTGGTTCATCTTCACCATAGCGCTCACCGACGACTACCGCGCACTTGAGAGGGTCATCAAGAAGGCGCGAAGGACACTGAGGAAGAAGCATAATAATGTCCGGGAGTTGCACGCGTACCATGCGGACGAAATAACGCGCAAAAGAGTGCTGACTCAACTGGCAGCACTCCAAGGGCTGAAAGTCCTCTGCATTGTCCTGAACAAGGACAAAGTGTATACAGACCTGCAAAATCAGAAGAACCACCTGTACAACTACACGGCCAACATCCTGTTGGACAGGCTGCACTCCAAGAACATCATCCCGCTTAACGAGACGATAGAGCTGTTCATCGACCGCAAGGATACCAACAAGAATTTGCGCGAGAGCTTTGAGCAGTACCTCATGCAGTCACTAAGTGGAAAACGGGAAGGAATCGTCAACATCAAGCTTCGGGCATCCCACGAGGAAAAGGCCCTACAGGCGGTTGACTTCATGTCCTGGGCTATTTTCAGAAAGTATGAGCAGAGCGACTACAGTTACTACGAAATCATCAAGGGTTCTGTTATTGAGGAAAACCTTCTGTTCCCCTAAAAGCAAGAAAGCCTCTCGTTTTACCGGGACGCCATTTGGTATCCCAACACGAAAGGTCTTACTTCTTATACTATCATTATACACCCAATAGTGCCCGTTGCAAACATCAAATTGTTATTCCGGGGAGCTTGTCTTTCATTACTACTTATGACGTGATTTGAAGGCAGGAGTATCTGATTTATGAACAGTATTTACTAGATAAAGACTGTCGATCAAAAACCAAAGAACAGGGGATTGAAGAGTTTTATGAAAGCAAACTCGATTCCCCCCTCCTTGCCCTTGGGAATTAGCGCTTTAGCACCGTAAGAATAGCTGTGCCAATAACGCAGAATTGTCACCAGCGAGTATTTTAAGCACAACTGTGTTTGCCGAAAAACAGGCCTTGAAAGAAAGAGTTATATAGGTTGGATAGTGAACAAATTGAATCGTGTAGACCGCGGTTATCTAACACCGCTCTCTTCCTGATATATCGCCAAAATCAACCTTTTGATGCGTGCCCACTTTTTCCAGATGCAGCCTCTTATATATTTTGCGGTTTTGTCTTTAAATATATTTTAACGACATTTATATACTATAAACCTTATTGTATGAGCACTATTCATTTCTTAAACGTATTAGAGGGCGACTGCAACATCATCCAACACAGTTCGGGAAGAGTCACCGTCATTGACGTCAGCAATGCGTACAATGACGAGGACACACCAGCGGAATTAGCCGTTAAGAATTCCGACCAGCGACGAGAGATGCGCCTGAGAACGCAGGTTCCGTCAACAAAGACGGACTATCGACAGAAGCACACGCCTGATAATCCGATAGAATACTTGGCCAAGATAGGCGTGGAGAAGATATTTCGCTTTATAATAACCCATCCGGACATGGACCACCTCGATGGGATACGGGACCTATATGATGAGTTTGGAATCATTAACACTTGGGACACGGATAATAATAAGGAGATTGACAGCGAAAGTTTCGGCGGCGGCTACAATTGCGAGGATTGGGAGTTCTATAAAGATTTGAGGGATGGAAAGTATGCCGGCACGAAGCGGCTTACACCTTTCTCGGGCGATTCCAACGATTTTTGGAATAAGGATGGCTTGAAAATTCTCTGTCCCACCTCTGAGCTGCTTCGCCAAGCTAATGAAGGCGGTAACTATAACGATTCCTCCTATGCTATTCTTTACTCGCATGCTAAGGAAAATGGAGATGTATGGAAAATACTTTTTGCTGGAGACACCCACGACGATTCCTGGGATTATATTATGGAGAACTACGCAAGCGAGGTTTCAAACGTCGACGTTCTTTTTGCTCCGCATCACGGACGGGATTCGGATCGGGATTATGGCTTCTTAGAGATAGTCAATCCGAAAATCACCCTTTTTGGAAATGCGGATTCCAAGCACCTTGCATACGATTGCTATCCTGAAACAAGGATAACCAACAACCAAGCGGGGTACATAATTTTGGATATCAATAAGACCAGGATGAATATCTTTGTTAAAAATCAAGAATTTGCTAACGACTTTCGGAGGAATCCGAAAAGGAACTGGACGGACAGCACCTACAACCATGAATTGGATGCTTGGCTTCTCGGTGGATTTAACGCATAGATATGAACTTCAAGGCTTACGACATTCTTTCATCACTCGTTCCCGGCTTTTTAATCTTGCTTGCCGTACTAAAACTGCTCAATGTCCCTTTTGATAAGGATTTGGTTGTTGCTTACACAGCGGTGGCATTTCTGCTCGGCTATCTTATGAACACCCTTTCGAGCTGGCTTGAGGACTTTTACTTTTTCACATGGGGAGGCAAACCGTCGTCCGCCTTACTGGACGGCAGAGACATCTGGAAGGTGAGGTTTTACCATGCAGCCGAGGTGAAGGCATTGTTGTTGGCTGACAGTGGTAAACCTGCGGCAAAGAATGACGAGTTGTTCGCAATAGCGATGCGGTCGGCGAACGGTGAAAAAGACAGCAGGGTAGAAGACTTTAATACCCTCTATGCATTTTCGAGAGTGCTGTTAACTACCGTGCTTTTGAGTGCCATAGCACTGCTGACACAACACCGTTGTGACTGGCGCTATTACATGGTTTTGATTCCGGCCACCTTAGTCATTTGGCTTCGCTGTAAGCAGCGCGGATATTATTATGCAAAGGAGGTTTTGAATGTGTATCTTAAAAAGAAGAGGCCCTGATACTTCAAGCAAAAAATTCACAGACGGCTTTTTATTTGATTCATTAAGTATGTCTCCCTTATTTCAAGTCTTTTTTTTAAGTAAAGTTTAAGAAATGGCAAAGATCGCCAATAACACCAGGCCGTCTGTAAATATCAAAAAATACCAGGGCGAACAATCCAAATCCTTCTTTTATCAATATTTTGACGAAAGTTTTTCGTATGGCCAAAGTCAATAATCGGGAATAAGTTTGCATTTCTACCGACAACCGCGTACCTTTAATCAGATATGGCAAAGAACACGACAGATACTAAGCCGCCCATAAAGGTTAAAGTTACGACAGGCGTTATAAAAACAGACATAAAGGCATGAGCAAGAACACCACACAGACCGCACAGCCAGTTAAGGTTACGACCACCAAGGGCGACAAGAGATAATCATGGCAAAGGAAACGACAGAGACTGCTCCGCCGGTTAAGGGCAAAAGCACACTGGGCTCAACAAAGGGCGGGAAATAGCTATGGCAAAGGAAACAACTAATACCGCCCCCCCGGTTAAGACGCTGCAGACCCGTGGTGGTAAGAAATAACATACAGGACGAAAAGGCCGATGGCTGACACGAGGAGAATGGTGAATCCAAAAAAAGTGTCATACTTTTCCGCTCTTTTTGTATTGTCGCGGGTATTCTCTTCTATTTTCGTTGTATAAGTTATTATTGCTTTGTAATAGAATAATCTTTCCTTCTCCTCATCGGTGAAGCCGGTTTCGCTGTTATAATCCTTTGAAAGTACGTTCTCTGGCAGAAGGCCGCTGGTGTAAGATGGTCTCAACCTAATGATACTATAGCCCAAGAATGAATTCAGAATCGTAAGTGCCAAAAAGGGGGAAAATAGCCACCAATTAACATCAAAATGGTTACTGTACAAAAATACGCCTACGCCAAATGTAAATGTTATAGAGGCCAACAAGCACTTGATTGATTTGTCGGTGCAACTAACCGTCTCATCGGTTGTCGTATTAAAACGCTCCTTCACCTCGACGAGCAACGCTTTGTACGTATCTAAAGGGATCATCTCCCAATCGGTTACAGGAAAAATCATAATTTTTTGATTGAACGTTTATTTTTTAACTTCTTTCAGATAGAATTCGATTTTAGTCTACGGCTATCAGTCAAATCTTTTGAAACTATTTTTGTCCTTATACAGAATCATGTCGCCAGTGACGCGCTGGATATATTTTTTCCCAAGCGCATTATAAAAGGAGTACTGCATTCTGTATCGAATGCTTAGGTTCCTTAACCGGTCGTAGCCAGTTGCGTAAGTTGTTGCCTCATCGAGCTTTAAGTTTGCACTGTACCCAATCTCTACGGTAAAGTGGGAGGTGGATGAAAGGGGCTTGTCCTTAGACTTAATCGCCGTTTTTTGGGAGAGCGTGAACGCATTATCAATGACAAACTCTTCTAGGATTAGGCCATAGGCCATGTTTTCGGAATAGTTAAAAAAGTTGATGGTAATATTGAAACTATAGACCCTATAGCCGTTTCGCGGCGGATTGCAGCCCGCGTCAAATACTATGACTTCGGGTCTTACTCGCGGGCTTTTGAGGTAGTGGTAGTCCAACAGATACTTAATACAGAAGCCCAAAATGGCAAAACCAACATTTATGACTACGCCAACCGCTTTTTCAGATTCCATGATTTTACCTTTCTATTGTGCCAACATGCTTGTTAATGAGCCAGAGCGGTTTCGCATCCGACACCTTTACGACCAAAACCTCGCCGGTAAGTTTCCTTGTGTTCAGGTCTACTCGAATACCTATAAACTCGTCGCCATATTTTCTGACAACTAATATGTCTGCATGGCCTTTCAATGCTTCAAACTCTTGCTTTTTAGAAGCAATCGTAAAACTGAAACAAGCGATTGTAAAAGCGTATAGTAGTACTGGCAATAATATGGTCACGATTGATTTTACTCTGCTGGCAGATGCTGTTTTCACGCCAACGAGAAGACCAATGCATGCCGCCCAACCCGTTAAAATTATGAAGTTTACAACCCCAAGAAACATTACCTGTCCCGGACCGACCCAGGAGTAGCAAGCGCCTGCTATTGACAAGAGAATCGCGGGAACAAGGGGAAAAAGGGGGAATCCGTTGTGTCCATTAAAAATATCGGCCGCTACTACGGCGCTTATTGTAGCGGCGAAGCCCATTGATACAAAAAAAGTTAGCATAATCGAGAGCATCACATTAAGGTTTATCTCGATTAAGTAGCTAGGTATTCCGAAATAATAAAAAAAGGTTGACTCATAGATGTATGATAAGAAATATGATGCGGTAGTGGTTATTGCCACTAATAAGCCAGCGTCGTATAAGTTAAGTCTTCCTTTGAACGGCATGTGATAGTGCTAAGTATCTGCAAGATAAAAAAATTTTCTGATTTTCCTATTGAAACGCTAATAGCCTGAAATGCTTAAGCGCTTAGTGTAAAGACGTGAAATATTCGTTATGATCAAAGGCTTTACTTGTGCGAGCGGCTTCAATAAATGTTGTCATATAACACCAAACATTATGTGCAAACACCTAATAAATCAGTAGATTTATAACTGACACAGACAAATCATATAACTTCACTTACTTGCCCTGGAAATTAGTATTTGAATCGAGGGATGGAAGGGTGAGGCAGTAAAAAATGAGGCAAGCTTTGTATATCATCGCGTTAATTTTGTTGGCAGTGGTATTGCTACCTTATTTTGCTGTTATTATTGGCCAAATAGGTTCGTCAATACGGAGGGCACTCCCTGAGCGCACTCCGGCCGCAAGGAGTTTTTTATTAAGATTCGTTAAAACAGTTGTCTGTATAATAGCAATTTTGTCATTTGTATTGACATTGCTAAGAGGGTGCGAAAGATTAGTTAAGTAGTCCGGACAAGTGGAAGCATATCGGAATACCATAACGACTTTGATTTGACCATCAGTTTCTAATACCCCCTTATGACCGCGTCTATATTGAGTCAAATGCCCTCAACGAATGTTTCCAATCGCTAAAAAAGAAGAATTTCAATCATTTGCCACCTCTACCCTGATAACCTATAATTAGTAAGTTGGAAAGGAAATGCATGAGTCTAAAAACCCAGCATCCTTTTCTTTTTAGTCTTGTCGTTGGCGATGGGTTCTAATGCTGTCCCGAAGAGACGACAATATGGGACGGATAGCCTCAAAAACAGGCGTTTGTCTAAATTCTATAAAGGTTTTTACCGGTTCCAACGTAGCCTTTTCACTATCAAATTGATTTTTAAGGTTTTCCAAGTCGGTAAACCATTCGTGCCTTGTAAACGCTAGTTTATTTTCCTTTAATGTCCAGTTCCAACCGATGTCGTTACAGATACTTTTTTGCAGCATTTGGTCATCAGAATTAAACTTTTCTACAACACTTTCGGCAAAATCCAGCTTCTCCTTTATTTGAGCAACCCAGTCATTTATCCCGGTCTCAAGCCGCCGATATTTTTCTTCGACGCGGATAAGCAGCGCTTCCCGTTGTGCCTTTTTTTGATTGTACTGGTCGTCAGTTAATTGACCGCCGATACGCAAATCAAGCAATCTATCTTGTTCCAACAGTATCTTATTCCTGTAGTCTAAGGTTGCTTTGAGTAAATCGTTCTGTTTTGTAAGTTCTTCGTCGTAATCTTCCTTGATAGTCTCAAAAGCCCACTGTTTCCAAAGGGGGGCGAGCGTGAGTTTCCGCAGTTCGTCTACTATCATTTCACGCATTTCCTTTTCGGTTGTATATCGCTTGTCAGCACAAACAGCCGAACCCTTGCGCTTCGTGCAGTGATAAAACGTGTAGGTCTTGTATTCACCGGTAGTCTTTATTTTCTTTAACTTTTTCGAAGCGGTTACGGCGCATCCGCAGCAACCACATGCGATGAATCCGGTAAATGCGAATTCATGCTTATGTGGCATTGGCCTGGTCTTTCTGCCAAGAATCTCTTGAACGATGTCGAATTCCTCAAGCGTTATCATCGGCTTGTATACTCCCTTGTATAAAACACCGCGATATTTAAAATACCCTGTGTAGAATGGGTTGGTTAAGGCTCGGTGAAGCATGCTTTTCGAAATAGGACTGCCCGCGCGCTGCTTGCTGGAACGCGTCCTAAACTGGTGCTCGTTGTTCAAAATCGATGCGACCTTGCCGATAGGGTAGCGATGGGCGAGGATAAGGTCGAATGCCATGCGCATGCTTGCCCAGCGCTTTTTGTCAACGACAATTTCGTTTGAGCCGCTCTCCGCGCGCTTTGTATTGGAGTAGCCGGGCGGCGCGATAATAGGCGGCTGGCCCATTGAAAGCTTTTTGTCCAGCCCCCTTGTGACGTTATCCGACAAGTCAACGCTGTATTGGGATGCCATACTCGCCTCGAGGCTGATAAGCAGTGCGCTGTCCTTGCTCTGGTATTCCCGGTGCGGTGTCCATATTGATTTGATGATACCGGTTTGCAATAGGTGGATCAGTTCGCCGCCCTCCAGATGATTTCGGGACAAGCGGTCTATTTTCCAGACAATGATGCCCGAAGCTACGCCTTTTTTAATCTGCTTAAGCATTTCAGAATATTCAGGCCGGTTGAAGGGTGTCTTGGCACTGCCGCTATCGGCATAGGTTCCAACTACCTTAAGCCGTTCTCGGGCTTGTAACTTTAGCGCATCGTCAATTTGTGCGGGAATAGACAAAATTTGCCGAGCGTCTCCCTCAGTTGACTTGCGCGCGTATATAAAATATTTGATGTCATCATTTTTCATAAAAAAACCCAAAAAGGGACGCCGAAAAGCCTTTTGTCGTCAGACGCAAGCGAATCGGCGCCCCTTTTTAGGGACAACACTATCTGGCTATTCGCTTGCGTCTGACATGTTCAGTATATCGTCCTCACGAACTTTCGCAAGTGGCTTCATGCACAGTTGCGCATAATGCAGCAAAAGGGAAGCCTTCTTAAATGCTTCGGTTCGGTCAAGTGTTATGCCAAACTGCTCTCGGTATAGCTTTATAAAAAGTAATAGTCGTTGTTCTTTTATTTCCATGCATTTATCGTCTCATATAAAGTGATCGGGTGGGAAGGGTGACATCTTAATATTTTTCTTAATAAGGCTGTACTACTGCATCTTCGACGATTCACGTACGCTTATTGCATGTATGAATTGAAACCCTTCACCCCCATTGCAAGAACCAACTGGCGAAATAACAACAACCTGTTTGGCATCAGGCCCGCCGACCGGCTGCACCACATCTACTGTATCGGTAAGACGGGCATGGGAAAATCGCACTTACTTGCGAACATGGCATTGGATGATGTCTATAAAGGTAACGGGATCTGCGTCATCGACCCGCACGGCGACACTGTAATTTCTATATTGAAACGCATACCTGAACACCGAAAACATGATGTTGTATATTTTAATTCAACTGATTTGAACGCCCTACCGGCTTTCAATCCGCTCTACAACGTACCTGAATACCAACGGCAATTAGTTGCTTCCGAAATCGTGTCCACGTTCAAAAAGCTGTTTGAGGACGCCTGGGGGAGCAAGCTTGAATATATTTTGCGCTTTGCCATTTTGACGTTGCTGTCGTATCCCAACGCAAGTCTGTTGCACATCAATTCGTTACTAGTTGATGTCTCGTTTCGTGCAAAGGTCTTACAACATGTCGAGGACCCGTTTGTCCGCTCGTTTTGGGAGAAGGAATATAGTCTATATTCTGCTGGTTCCCAAGCCACCGCCATATTGCCTATCCTTAACAAAATTGGCGTACTACTTGCAAACAACACGCTCCGAGGCATATTCGGACAGCAACAAGGTATTTCTTTGGAACACTGCATGGATACCAATAAAATATTGCTATGTAATTTTTCAAAGGGTATCATTGGCGAAGACGTGTGTACTGTGCTTGGAAGCTTTCTTATGACAACTATACAGGCAACCGCAATGCGAAGGGCAAGCAAAGCGATACATGAGCGCAACAGCTTTTATATGTACATAGACGTGGCGCATAGCTTTATATCTGCGTCCTTTGCTTCTATGCTTTCACAGGTTCGAAAATTCGGCCTTGGCCTTTTTTTAACCCACCAATATCTTGAACAATTGGAGCCGCAAACAAGAAGCTCCATACTCGGCAATGTTGGTACGATTATTTGCTTTCAGCTGGGGCTGACCGATGCGAAGGTGATGGAACGTGAGTTTTACCCTGTTTTTAGCTATGACGACTTTGTGTCGCTACCGCGGTATCACATCTACATAAAGCTGCTGATTGACGGGACAGAGAGCAAAGGATTTAGCGCGACTACTCTTACAAGCTTTAATTTAATAGGAAATAAATCGAGTTAAACAAACTGATTGTTAATAAGTTATTACTTCGCAAATGAGACATTAAAAAGTTTAATGTCTAAATTTGCCAATAAAATTAGCAAAAATGAAAATACTTATTGTCGGTGATGTTCATTACAGAGAAACATTAATTAATAAGATTTTATCGGGTAACATTACTTGCCGAAACAATATAATCGGATTAGACGACATCGAGCTGGCGTTTTCCTTTTTGACGAATCAAGTCCTGGATAAAGGCGTGAAGCAACATCTGGATTTGATTATCGTTGACGACCTCGTAACTAATAATCGTTTCCAATTGAATCTGTCGGAGTGGTTACGGAAAATACACCAGTCATTTTCCGGCTCTAACTTTAGGCTTTCGTCGATACCTGTAATTTTATGCAAAGAGGGCATCAGCGAAAACGAAATTGGTAACGAGTTTTATAATTCCTTGTTACCTTTTTCATCGGATGAACGAGACTTAAGAATCCTTTCAACGAGTATGCAGCTGGTTAAAAAATGGCGGGAGCATATATTTGAAGATTTGAATACATTACGTATTGAACCCAAACTTCTCGAAACTCTCGACCACAACTATAAAAATTTGTTTACAAATTATAACAAGATTAGCAACGAGGCAGATTATTATTTCAGCGCAACAAAAGTTGTGTCAAGGGATTTTATTCATTCTCCCAAGGCTTTAGATTACGATTGGATATCGAAAAAGAAAATTATTGAAATCGAAAATGGATTAGAAACCTACGAGAGAATAATCAAAAATATAATAAAACATAACGGAAAAGCTTACGAAAGGCAAGTGTTACATCGGTTTTACAACGAAAATAAGTTCTTCCTAACAAGGGACACATATGACAATCAGATGTATGAACAGCGATATTATGTTTCAACAA
>Ga0209455_1001095_pt1 | contig 13326 bp, 9 predicted proteins | sample AraplaCol_mCL_r2_FD_184275 | JGI IMG/M metagenome (GOLD analysis project Ga0209455, IMG submission 184275) | Arabidopsis root microbial communities from North Carolina, USA - plate scrape CL_Col_mCL_r2 (SPAdes) (version 2) | ecosystem: Host-associated > Plants > Roots > Endosphere | place: USA...
GGCGTTCGAACCTTACATCGAGCGCGAGCTCGCAAAGGGTACGCGCCTGCATGCCATCACGCGCCATCTCGTCGGCGCCTATCACGCGGTGCCCGGCGCGCGCGCATTTCGCCGTCATCTCGCCGAGCACGGCGTCAGGTCGGATGCCGGCACCGCCGTGCTACGCGAGGCAGTCGCGATGGTCGAGGAGCGCAGCATCACGGCTCCTGCGAAGGACCTAGCTCTATCCTGCCAGTGAAACGGCTCACACGGCCGGCCACCATCTGCAAGCTAACGCGGAAGTGATCGGGCGTGAGCTATTTCCAATCACTCACCCATCGCCTTTGAGGGCCCGGAGGGAGAACCTTGCCATAGGCGCACCCTGGGGTGGTTCGTCGCAACGCTGCCCCGTTAAGGTCCGTTCCAAATATTTTTGAATATCCGAATCGTGACGCAAAAAGGCGCAAGGGTGCGATGACTGCGAGAATGACGATCAGCCGAACCATCTGCGTCATGGCGTTGGCTTGTGCCGTTGCTGCTGATGGAGATCAGGCGAGCGCGCAGCAGCAGGGCGGGCCGCCACCGGCGGTCGGCGTGGTCGAGGCCACCAAGCGCCCGTTCACGGAATCCAATGAGTTCCTGGGCCGTATCGAAGCCACCAACCGCGTCAATGTGGTGGCGCGCGTGACCGCCTTCCTGGACAAGCGGACGTTTGTCGACGGCGCCGAGGTCAAGGCCGGCGACATGCTCTATCAGCTCGAGCGCGGCCAATTCGAGGCGGATCTCGAAGCCAAGCAGGCGCAGGTCGCGCAGCTGCAGGGGATGCTGGTCAATGCCAAACTGACGACCGATCGCGCGAGGACGCTGCTCAGCGGCCCGGCCGGTCAGCAATCCACCTATGATGCGGCGGTCGCCAATCAGCAAAGCTTGGAAGCGCAGGTCAAGGCGGCCCAGGCTCAGGTCGATCTCTCCAAGATCAATCTCGACTACACGGAGATCCGCTCGCCGATCGATGGCAAGATCGGCCGCACCGCCGTCACCGAAGGCAACGTCGTCAGTCCCAGCTCCGGCGTGCTCACGACGATCGTGAGCCAGAATCCGATGTATGTCACGTTTCCTGTGTCCGTGCGCGAAGCGCTGGCGCTGCGGCAGCGCTATGTTCCGCGCGGCGGCTTCAAGGCCGTCGTCATCCGGCTTCGCCTGCCTGACGGACGTATGTACGGCGTGACCGGCGAACTGAACTTCGTCAACAACACGATCGCGCAGAACACCGACACCATCACGCTGCGCGGCACGATTCCCAATCCGCCGCTGAAGGACCAGTCGACCGAGCAGGATACGCTCCGCGAGCTCACCGACAACGAGTTCGTCACGGTGTCGCTCGAGGGCGTCGAGCCGGTCCAGTTCCTGGCGATTCCGCGCGCCGCCGTGCTGTCGGATCAGCAGGGCGAATTTGTCTTCGTCGTCGGCGCCGACAACAAGGCTGAGCAGCGCCGGATCGCGCTTGGACAATCGACTCCGACCATCGCCGCAGTGACCAGCGGGCTCTCGGAAGGCGACAAGGTGATCGTCGAGGGCCTGCAGCGGGTGCGGCCGGGTCAGCCGGTGTCGGCGGGCCCGGCCAGTGCGCTCATCCAATCCGTCATGACCAACAGCAGCGACACCGCCGCGTCGAAAACCCGCGGCGGACTTGGTTCGAAGCCTGCGGGCGCCACGCCATGATCTCCTCCGTATTCGTCGATCGTCCGCGGCTCGCGATCGTCATTGCCTTCGTCATCACGATCGCGGGCGTGCTCGCCCTGCTGCAGATCCCTGTGGCGCAATTCCCGGACATCGTGCCGCCGCAGGTCACCGTCACCGCCAACTTCCCCGGCGCGTCCGCCGCGGTGGTGGAATCGAGCGTCGCCCAGCCGCTGGAAGCGCAGATCGTCGGCGTCGACAAGATGCTGTACATGAAATCGACCAGCGGCAATGACGGCAGCTACACGCTGACCGTCTCGTTCGCGCTCGGCACCAACCCCGACATCAACACCGTCAACGTCAACAACCGGGTGCAGACCGCGCTCTCGCAGCTGCCGACCGAGGTGCAGGCGCAAGGCCTGACCGTCCAGAAGAAGTCCTCGGCGGTCTTGCAGTTCATCGTGCTCTACAGCAAGAACGGCGAGCAGGATCCGCTGTTCATCACCAACTACGCCATCATCAACGTGCTCGACGCGATCTCGCGCACGCCAGGTGTCGGCCAGGCTTCGCTGTTCGCGAGGCTGAACTACTCGATGCGGATCTGGTTCGATACGCAGCGGCTGACCAGCCTCAATCTGGCGCCGTCGGACGTGATCGCCGCGATCCGCGCCCAGAGCGTGCAGGCGCCGGTCGGCCGGATCGGCGCCCGTCCGGTCTCAGACGACCAGCAGTTCCAGTTTAACGTGCAGACACAGGGACGTCTGACGACTTCGGCCCAGTTTGGCGACATCGTGCTGCGCGCCAATCCGGACGGCTCGGTGCTGCGGATCAAGGATGTCGCGCGGGTTGAGATCGGCGCGCAGAACATGGATAGTGAATCGCGGATCGATGGCCAGCCCGGCGTGCCGATGGGCATTTATCTCGTGCCGGGCGCCAATGCAGTGACGACCGCCAAGACCGTGCAGGCGACACTTGCCAATCTTTCGCAGCGATTTCCGCCCGGCTTGTCCTACCTGGTGCAATACGACTCCACCACCTTCGTCACCGACACGATCAAGGAGGTGCTGAAGACGCTGAGCGAAGCCTTTGTGCTGGTCGTCATCGTGGTGTTCCTGTTCCTCGGCAATCTCCGCGCCACCGTGATCCCTGCCGTCGCGGTGCCGGTCAGTCTGATCGGCACCTTCGCGGTCCTGCTGGCGCTCGGCTATTCAGCCAACACGGTCTCGCTGCTCGCCATGGTGCTCGCGATCGGCATCGTGGTCGACGATGCCATCGTGGTGGTGGAGAACGTCGAACGCGTGCTGGAGGAGGAACCTGAGCTGTCGCCGAGTGAGGCCACCAAGAAGGCGATGGCGCAGATCACGGCGCCGATCATCGCAATCTCGCTGGTGCTGCTGTCGGTGTTCGTGCCGATCGCGTTCATTCCTGGCATCTCGGGAACGCTGTTCCGGCAGTTCGCGGTCACGATCAGCGCGGCGATGGTGATCTCGGCATTGAACGCGCTGACCCTGTCGCCGGCGCTCTGCGCGGTGTTCCTGCGGCACGGCGGCCCGCGACGCGGCATCATGGGACGCGTGCTCGGCGGCATCGACTGGGTGCGCGACCGCTACGCCGGCCTGGTGCAACGGCTGGTGCGTGTCGCGGTGCTGTCGGTGGTCGCGGTGCTGGTGCTCGCAGGCGGCGTGTTCGGCCTGTCGCGGATCACGCCGACCGGCTTTCTGCCCGAGGAAGACCAGGGCGCCTTCTTCATCGCAGTGCAGTTGCCGGACGGCGCGTCGGTTGTACGAACCAGCGAGGTGACCAAGCAGGTCGAAGCGGTGCTCAAGCAGATGCCGCAAATCGACCACGTGCTCTCGATCATCGGCTTCTCGCTGCTCGACGGCGGCAACGAGCCGAATTCCGCCTTCATGGTCGCCCGCATGAAGCCGTTCGAAGATCGGCGTGCGGTCACGGATTCCGTGCAGGCGACGATCCGGCAGACCTTCGGCGCGGGCTCTCAGATCCGGCAGGCCAACGTCCTGCCGTTCAACCTGCCGCCCATCATCGGCCTTTCGACGTCGGGCGGTTTCGAATATCAGCTCAATGCGCTGGAAGGGCAGGACCCGGTCGCGCTCAGCAGCGTGATGGGAGGACTGGTCGCCGCCGCCAACCGCGATCCGAGGCTGGCGCGCGTGTTCTCGACCTTCACCGCAACCAATCCGTCGATCTATCTGGATATCGATCGCGTCAAGGCGCAGGCACTGGGTCTCGGCATCAGCGGCGTCTTTACCGCGCTGCAGGCGACGCTCGGCGGCGTCTACGTCAACAACTTCAACCTGTTCGGTCGCACCTGGCAGGTGAACGTGCAGGGCGAGGCTGACAACCGCGCCGACATTTCCGATATCTGGCAGATCTACGTGCGCAACAGCGCCGGCGAGATGGTGCCGCTGCGCTCGATCGCCGACTTGCGGATCGTCACCGGCCCGCAGGTGATCACGCGCTACAATAACTACCGCTCGGTGACCATCAACGGCGGGCCGGCGCCGGGCGTGTCGTCGGGCGCTGCGATCGCAGCGATGGCGGAACTGTCGAAATCGACATTGCCGGCCGGCTATGCTTTTGAATGGACTGGCACGGCCTATCAGGAGCAGGCGGCCTCGGGTCAGACCGGCATCATTCTCGCGCTGGCCGTGCTGTTCGCCTATCTGTTCCTGGTCGCGCTTTACGAGAGCTGGACTATACCGATTCCCGTCCTGCTCTCGGTCGTGGTCGGCGTGCTCGGCTCCTTTGCCGCGATCAACCTTGCGGGTCTGAACCTCAATCTCTACGGCCAGATCGGCCTGGTGGTGCTGATCGCGCTCGCCGCCAAGAACGGCATTCTCATCGTCGAGTTCGCCAAGGAGCAGCGGGAAGCCGGACGATCGATCACCGAGGCCGCGGCACTCGGATCGCAGATGCGCTTCCGCGCGGTCATGATGACGTCGATTGCCTTCATTCTCGGCCTGGTGCCGCTGGTGGTCGCAACCGGTGCGGCCGAGATCAGCCGCCGCTCCGTCGGTACCGCGGTCTTCGGCGGCATGCTGGCGGCGAGCTCGATCGGCATTTTCATGGTGCCGATGCTCTACGTGATCTTCCAGCGCTGGCGCGAAGGCGCCAAGGTTCGTTTCGGGAGAGCAGGCAAAAAGCCGCATGCCGCGGCCGGCGAGCCCTGATCGTCTTGCCGGACGGCGCGCATTACGTTTGCACGACGTTCATGGACAGCGGGAACAACGACCCGCCGCGCCTCCATGTTCCCGAGCCGCGCGCAGCGGGGAACCAGGCTTTCGACCGGGCGTTTTCGCCTGCCTGAGAAGGGGCTGGACCACGGTGAACCGCTCCATCACACGGAGGACGTCGATGTGCCGCTGGATTGCCTATCGCGGAGAGAGCACTTCCTTCGAACATTATGTCACCGAACCCGAGCATTCGCTGGTCACGCAAAGCCTGCGCGCGCTCGAATCGACCGCCGGAACCAACGGTGATGGGTTCGGCCTCGGCTGGTATGGCGACCACCCGGAACCAGGGCTGTATCGCGAGACCCGTCCGGCCTGGTCGGATGAAAACCTGCGCTATCTCTGTCGTCATCTGCGTTCGCACCTGTTCTTTGCCCATGTCCGGGCGGCCACCGGCACGGCGGTGACGCGCCAGAACTGTCATCCGTTTGCCAGCGGGCGCTGGTTGTTCATGCACAACGGCTTCGTCGGCAGCAGGAACCGCCTGCGCCGCAAAGTCGAGGCGCTGATTCCGGATCCGCTCTATCCGTCGCGGCTCGGCACAACGGACTCCGAGGCCGTCTTCCTCGCCATGATGGGCGCAGGCATCGAGCAGGATCCGCTGGCCGCGACACGCAGTGTCCTGCAGTCGCTTTGCCGCCTGGTCAACGAAGATGGCTTGCACGAGCGGCTGCGCTTCACCTCGGCACTTTCGAACGGACACGATCTGTTTGCGTTTCGCTTTGCCGAGAACGACAGCGCCAACTCGCTGTATTTCCGCGAAGACGGGGATCAGGTGATCGTCGTCTCCGAGCCTTACGACAAGGAGCCGGACTGGATCGAGGTGCCGCCGAACCACGTCCTGGTCGCTCCGGCTGCCAAGCGCGCGAGAATTGTTCCGATCTTCGAGGGCAATTCTCTCGGCGCCCTAGCGGAACGCAAGCGATCTCAAAGGGTTGTTGGGCGCGTTCAATGAAGAGGAGCTCAGTCACCGGCGATGTGCGGCATTTGTGGTGAAGTCAGGACCGATGAACATGCCTCGCTAGGAGCGCTCGAGCGCATCAATGGCGCGATGCAGTCGCGAGGTCCCGATGCGGCCGGCCTATATCTGCAAGGTGGGATGGCCTTCGGACATCGTCGTCTCAGCATTCTCGACTTGTCCGCGGCGGCCCAGCAGCCGATGCTCGATCCGGAGCTCGGGCTCGGCGTCGTGTTCAACGGGTGCATCTACAATTTCAAGGAGCTGCGCTCCGGGCTGATCGCCAAGGGCTACAGGTTCTTCTCGCAGGGCGACACCGAGGTGATCCTGAAGGCGTACCATGCGTGGGGATCGGGCTGCGTGCGTCGCTTCAAAGGCATGTTTGCATTCGCCCTGTGGGAACGCGATAGTGGCCGCGTCGTGCTGGCCCGCGACCGCCTTGGAATCAAGCCGCTCTACTACACCGAAGGTCCAGGTCTGTTCCGTTTTGCATCGTCGATGCCTGCGCTACTGGCCGGCGGCGATGTCGATACGGCGCTGGATCCGGTCGGGCTGCATCATTATTTCAGTTTCCATGCGGCGGTTCCGGCGCCGCGTACGATTCTCCGCGGCGTGAAGAAACTGGAGCCCGCGACGCTGCTGACGATCGAGCCGGACGGGCGACAAAGCCGCGAGCGTTATTGGAGCTTCAAGGTCGGCGAAGGCTCGGGGATGGATCGCGCCTTGAGCGAACAGGAATGGATCGAGGCGCTCGGCGATAGCCTGATGCAGGCCGTGGATCGCCGCCGCGTCGCCGACGTTCCGGTCGGCGTGTTGCTGTCCGGCGGGCTGGACAGCTCTCTGCTGGTCGCCTTGCTGTCAAAACTCGGCCATCAGGACATCCGCAGCTTCGCCATCGGCTTCGAAGCCGTCGGGGAGCACGCGGGAGACGAATTCCACTACTCCGACATCGTTGCAAAGACGTTCGCGACCAACCATCAGCAGATCCGGATCGAGCGGGACTGTGCCATCGATGCTCTGCCCGGCGCGATCGCCGCAATGTCAGAGCCGATGGTGAGCCATGACGCGGTGGCCTTCTATTTATTGTCGTCGGAGGTGTCGAAGCACGTCAAGGTGGTTCAAAGCGGGCAGGGCGCCGACGAGGTGTTCGGCGGCTACAGCTGGTATCCGCGCTTCCTGTCCACCAATGATCCGGTGCAGGAGTATCATCGCGCCTATTTCGATTGGGACCATGCCGACCTGCGCAAGCTCCTCGCGCCCGATCTGATTGGCGAAGACGAAAGCTTGCGGTTCGTCGAGCGCTTCTTCGCGGACTGCGGCGAAGCGTCGGCGGTCGACAAGGTGCTGCAGATCGACGCTGAAATCATGATGGTCGACGATCCGGTGAAGCGGGTCGACAACATGACGATGGCGTCGGGTCTGGAAGCACGCGTGCCGTTTCTCGATCATGAGGTGGTCGAGCTTGCGGCGCGTATTCCGGCAGAGCTGAAAGTAAGAGACGGCGGGAAGTACATCCTGAAGGAGGTCGCGCGACGCTTGCTGCCCGCTGAAGTAATCGACCGGCCGAAAGGCTATTTTCCGGTCCCGGCGCTACGCTATTTGCGCGGACCATTCCTCGATTACGTTCGCGAGGTCCTCGATGTAGAGCCCGCCCGGTCACGCGGGCTCTACCGCCGGGATTTCATCGATCACATGCTCGCACAGCCAGAAGCGGAGATGAGTCCGAAGGGACACTCGCGCCTTTGGCAGGCGGCACTCCTCGAAGCATGGCTGCAGAATCATGGGATTTGATTCCAAGATACTTGAAAGACTTCGGCTTGGCCTGAGTGACGACGAACAGCATCTGGTGATCCGCTCCGCCAGCGGCCGGGACGATGTCACGGAGTATTCGTTCGGGATCGAGGAGGAATATTTTCTCGTCGATGCCGACACGCGCGACGTCGCGATGCGGACCCCGGACGGCTTGTTCCAAGCGGCGAACTGGTCGACCGGTGGCCAGGCTATGCGTGAGATGCTACAGGCCCAACTTGAGGTCGCCACCAACGTCCATGTCGACATCGAGGACGCGCGGCAGGAGCTCAAATTCCTGCGTCGCGAAGTCGCTCATGTCGCCGGCCAGTATGGTCTCGGCATCATGGCTTGCGCCACGCACCCGACCGCAGCGTGGCAACGGTCACAGCCCAGTCCGAAGCCGCGCTACACCGAGATGATCGAAGACCTGCGCAGCGTCGGACAGCGCAACCTGCTTTGCGGCATGCATGTGCATGTGAAGCTGCCCGATCCAGAGCGGCGGCTGGCCGTCATGCGGGCGATGATTCCCTACATTCCGCTGTTCATCGCGCTTTCCACATCTTCTCCGTTCTGGAATTCGCGCGAGACCGGGTTGAAGGGCTACCGGCTTGCGGCTTATGACGAGTTACCACGCACGGGACTTCCCGAATTGTTCGCGTCGAAGCGCGACTATGATCGCTACGTCGCGGCGCTGACCCGCTCCGGGGCGATGCCGAATGAAAGCCACGTCTGGTGGGCGATGAGGCCTTCGCCAAAACATCCCACGCTGGAGCTGCGTGCCCCGGATGTCTGCACATCACTCGATGATGCAATTGCCATTGCCGCGCTCTACCGTTCGCTGGCGCGCTATCTGAACCTCAACCCCGAACGCGCCGACGAGGTCGGAAACGTCGAGCGGGCCATCGCCGTGGAAAATAAATGGCGAGCGCAGCGCTATGGAACGGATGTGCTCTTCGTGAGCGAAGACGGGCCGGTGACCGGTCAGGAAATGCTGGTCCGCCTCACCGAGCAGATCATGCCGCATGCTGAGGCGCTGGGCTGCGCGGACGAGCTCGGCCGTTGCCAGATCATCATGCAATTCGGCAGTTCGGCCGACTGCCAGATCAGGGCTTACCGGGATTCCGGCGGCGATCTCGGCGCGGTGACGCAGTGGATCGAGGCTGCGACGTTGTCGCAATCGCCGCCGTCGTCGGTTCTGGCGCAAGCCACCGGATAAGCGCTTCAGCCGGCGGGCGAGCCCGCAATGGCCGTGAGCGTCAGTCAGGCGCGCTCCTGCGGCGTCTCCAGCTCCGCTGCGACCTGGCCGTAATTCAGCAGTGCCACTAGCGTCGTCCCTCCCAGCACATTCCCAAGCAGCGTCGGAATGAAGAAGACGAAAACATATTCGTAGAACGAGGCCTTGCCGATCTGCACCAGGAAGGCGCCGTCCACCGAGCCGGCGACGATGTGAGAAAATTCACCGAGCGCGAGGACATAGGTCATGATGATGATGATGAGCGCGCGAGAGCCTTCCGCCGCCGGCAGCAGCCACATCATCAGCGCGATCAGCCAGCCGGCGAAAATGCCACGAAACAAGGTCGTGCCGAAGCTACCCTCCATGGTGCGATGGCTGATCTGGACAAAAGCTTCCCAGACGCGCGGTTCGAATACGTTGCTGTGAGCGAGAGCGGATGCGAGGACCCATGTGCCGGCAATGTTTGCCACGAGCACCAGGCCCCAGAGCTTGAGCACACGGAACAGCGTTCCGGAGTCACGGTGATGGAGCAGGGGCAGGATTGGTGCGAGCGTGTTCTCGGTGAAAAGCTGCTGTCGCCCCAGCACGACGACGAGAAATCCGATCGTGTAGCCCAATGGCGCGACCAGCCTGCGAACCGACTCGTCTGCAATGAAGGCATGAAACTCGCCTTGCGCGATCAGCGACAACCCAATGGACAAGCCTGCAGCCAGCCCGGACAACAAGATGGCCCACCAGCGCCGATCGAGTTCGCTCTCGCCTTCCGCGCGGATCGTTTCGTGGATCAGTGCAGCGTTGGGGCGGCTCTGCCCCCCGATCTCTTCGGCTTGCTGTTCTGACAGGCCGTCCACCTTGGAAGCCGGATTGAAGGTTGTGCTCTCGGGCGCGCGATTCACCTGAACCTGTTCTCCAAGGATTGAACGGGGGCAAGCGGCGCGCAACCGATCAGTTCCTATTGTTTTGTTTGCCGTCGCTTCGCACGATGCGCATCACACCCATGACGATCGGGTCCAGGAGCTGAGGCCGACGGCGGAGCACGACGCCGGCCCGAGCTTCCAGCAGTGTCATTGGCGGGCGCAGGCTGCAGAGCGGTCGACTACGTCGGGCTAGACCGGCGGCAGCAGCTCCGCGACCGCTTGCCGCGCCAGCGCATTCTCTGCCGGCAGCCCAATCGAAATCCGTACCCAGTTGTCAAGCGGCGGCTGGGATCGGCCGATTGCGATGTTCTGGGCAGCCAGGGCCGCCGCGATGGTCTGCTGCGGGCGGCCGGCATCGAAGAAGACGAAATTGGCGACCGAGTCGGAGAAGCGGACCTTGCGCTCTCGGAAGAGGGTGTGCCACGCCTCCCGTTCAGCCGTCACCTTGGTGCGAACAGAGGCGACATAGTCCGCATCGTTCAGGCTCGCCGCGGCGGCCACGAGGCTCAGCCGGTTGAGCCCGAAGAACGCACCGATGCCGCTGCGCTTCAGAGATGCGGCGAGTTGCTTGGGCGCCAGCGCATAGCCGATCGACATGCCGGCAAGCCCGTAGATTTTCGAGAACGTCCTGAACACGACAACCTGCGCGTCCGCGCGCACCAGGCCGGCGACGGTGCGCTGTGCGAAGTCCGGCGCGAATTCGAGATAGGCTTCGTCGACGATCACGAGCGTGCGCCGCGACAGATCCCGCACGAAATCGATGAACTGCGCCGCGTCACTCACGGTGCCGGACGGATTGTGCGGATTGACCAGATAGACCGCGCGCGTCTTGTCATTGACCCCAGCGGCGAGGGCAGGGAGATCGTTCGCGAGCTTGTCGTTGAGGGGTACGCCGACCACGACGCCGCCAGCCGGCGCGACCGCATCGACCAGCGCCGTGTAGCCGGGCTCGGAATACACGAACTCACCGCCCGGACCGTCATGGGCGGACAAATAGAGGCCAAGCGTATCGAGGATCTCGCCGAGCACGATATGTCCGGCACTGACATTCTCGTGTTTGGCGATTGCGTTCGTCAGCATGTCGAGTTCGTCGCCAGTGTAGCGGCTGAGGCCTGAGAGGTCCGCCTTGATCGCCTCCACCGCGAGCGGTGAGGGGCCGAACGGATTCTCGTTCAGCGAAAGACGGATCGGACGTTGCGTCGGAGCGGCAGCCATCGCTGGACCAAGAATGTTGAGGGCCGCCGCCGTACCGAGCAGCAGCCATTCACGTCGGTTGAAATCAGCCACGGTCCTGCTCCCTTCGGAATACGGACTGGCCGGTACGAACCTCGTAATGTGCGACCAGTCGAACTGTCGATCAACTCAACAAAGCTCAACTTGCAGCCGGTGTCGCGATCTCCATGGTTACGCCGGTAACGATGGTCTTGCCGCTACCCTCGTTCGGGATAACCGTGCAGCATCAACCGGTCGGAGCGCACCTCCCAGCGTTCCAGCCGGTCGAGGAAGCTCATGCCGAGCAGGTTGGTCTTCATCTGCCCGTGCGGCACCACCAGCGCCGGCACCGAGCGCTCGACCAGCTTGCCGACCGCCAGCCGATCGAGCGTCAGCCGTGCCGCTTTGGTGCGGCCGCCGGCAGTATCGACTTCGACATCGTAGTCGAGCAGTTCGAGCGGCAGGCCTGCGGCCTTCGCGGTCTCATAGGTGAGCACCACCGAGGTCGCGCCGGTGTCCACGACCATCGGCGCGGCCACGCCGTTGATCTTGGCTTTCAGCGCGAACTCGCCGCCCTGGCCACGCGCCACCTCCACGGCACTCGCGGTCGTCGAGACCCGATGGCGCAACAGCTCGGCAACGGTGTCACCGGCGCGCGCCGCCTGCTCGGGATCCTTGTAGGCAATCACGGCACCGGCGGTCAGCACCATGGTCAACAGGACGAGCATCAGCCGGCTCATAACCAGCCTCCTGCGCCGACCACGGTGCGCTCCCTCTCGCCGTTCTCACGGGGAGAGGGGTGGGGTAAGGGGCACGACTGGCGGATGTAATGAGGCCGGTCCCCCCTGGCTGTGAGCATCACCCGTTCTTCGCTGGCCTCGCCATGTCCGGCAATCCGGCCGCGCGCATTCGCTCCGGCAGCTCGGCGATCAGCGCGCGCCGATCTTCGTTGGTCATTTTGCCCCAGCGCGCGATCTCCGGCAGCGTGCGGCCGCAGCCGAAACAGAGATTGGTTCTGGGATCGATCATGCAGACGGCGATGCACGGCGTATCTTGACTCACGGTTGTGTCGTTGGAGGGCTTTCGGAAGCAGCGCAAGGACAATCACGTCATAGCCCCGTTCCGGCGATCATGATCGGCTTCAGGCGCGGCCGGTGTCTCTCGTCGGTCACTGCAATTTCCAGCTCCGGCTGCAAAGGCGCCTCGTCGCGCAACGGCGCCAACGCCGACATGACGCGCTCCGGCGGGAAGGTGACGATCACCTCGGTGCCGATGCGGATCTTCGACTTCAGCGTAAAGCTGCCGCCATGCATCTCGATCAGGTTCTTGGCGATCGGCAGACCGAGGCCGGCGCCTTGCTCGGCCGACTTGATCGAGTTGGAGCCCTGGCCGAACGAGGCGAGCACGATCGGGATCTCGTCCGCCGGGATTCCGGAGCCGGTGTCGCGCACGCTCAAGTACTGGCCGCCGGAGGCGGTCCAGCCGGCCTTGAGCCAGATCTTGCCGCCCTGCGGCGTGAACTTGATGGCGTTGGACAACAGGTTCAGCACCACCTGGCGGATCGCGCGCTCATCGGCCCATATCTTGGGCATATCGTGCTCGAACACCTCCTGGATCGTCAGCCCCCGGCTCGAGGCGCGCAGCTTGAGCAGATGGTGGCAGTCGGCCACAACATGCACCAGCGAGACAGCTTCCTCATTGAGCTCGTAACGGCCGGCCTCGATGCGGGAGAGGTCGAGGATCTCGTTGATGAGGTTGAGCAGGTGGACGCCGGAATTGTGGATGTCGGCGGAATATTCCTTGTAGACCGGCACCGCATGCGCGCCGAAGATCTCGCTCTTCATCACCTCGGAGAAGCCGAGGATGGCGTTCAATGGCGTGCGCAGCTCGTGGCTCATCTGGGCGAGGAAGCGCGACTTCGCGACGTTGGCCGCTTCCGCCCGGTAGCGGGCCTCGTCGGAGATCGCCTTGGCCTGTTCGAGCTCGCCGATCAGCGCGTCCTTCTCGGCCCTGGCTTCGAGCGTCGCCAGCGTGGTCGAATGCAGCCGATGCGCCAGCAGCGCGAAATAGCCCTCGGCGGCGAGCGCGAAGGCCGCCAGCACGTCATTGTCGAACCGGCCGGACAGCACGAGATTGAGCGCGATGGCGATCGTGACCGGAGCCGTGGCGGCAAGGGCAGCGATCGGCAGGTTGGCCGCGAGCATGCTCGAGACCGCGATCACCAGCAGCATCAGGAACATCATCAGCGTGCCGGAAACCTCGGCGAGCGCCGGATGGATCAGCACCGCCATCCAGCAGATGCCG
>Ga0209455_1001096_pt1 | contig 13322 bp, 10 predicted proteins | sample AraplaCol_mCL_r2_FD_184275 | JGI IMG/M metagenome (GOLD analysis project Ga0209455, IMG submission 184275) | Arabidopsis root microbial communities from North Carolina, USA - plate scrape CL_Col_mCL_r2 (SPAdes) (version 2) | ecosystem: Host-associated > Plants > Roots > Endosphere | place: USA...
CGATCCCGAGCGACGGCGCGGTAGCGGCGCATCGTCGGCGTCCATCCCCATGTCCTGATGCTAACGACGTACGTCCGCGCCGCGCGTCCCTCCATCACCTGCCGGGTCGGCCCACCCGTCGCTCGGCCTGAGCGCATGGCACTACCGCACGCCCCCACGGCTGTGTAGACGACAGGCTCGTGCGGATGGTGAGGGAGTCGCGGGCGCCCCCGTCCGCGCCCTCCGCCTGAGCCGTGTTGCTCAAGAGTCTGATTCTTGCGTCAAACAATGAGCGGGGCCGGGCCGAGTCTCGCGGAGAGGCGGTAGAGATGTGGAGTGATGGGCTTGGCGCGGGCTGCGTGGAAGCATTCGGCTGCCACGCCGGCAGTGCGGTGATGAATTCGGTGTCATCGGCGGCACACATGTTCCCGGCCTCGCGCGCTTCGAGTGAACCAGCGCTAGAAGTCGGTGATGAACGATCCCTCAGGCTGCGATCACCCTTGTTCGGGGTCGGTGACCAGGGCGTACTCCAGGGTCTCGTCGCACCATCCGATGAGACGGAAGAGTTCGGGCTCGCCGCCGAACCCTTCGCGGGTGAATTCGGCGGGTGCGCGTCCGTTCTCGAGGGGTACCCGATCCCAGGCTGCAGTCCTCCGGCCCGGGTAGATGAGTATTGCCGGGGCCCATGCCGCGTGACCGCGCCGGAAGCGAGTGGGAGAGGTCGTTGCGCGGTGGCGCGCGCCTATAACGTCCCGAGCGCTGAGGAACCCGGGGGTGGACGGGGCGGGGCGAGGCATCGATGGCATGGAAGTCCTCCTTCACCCTCGAAGACGTGTGACGGCTGCGGCCATGACGCTCGACGCCGATTATTGAGAGCCTTTTCAGGATGGACCCCCTCGGGTGGTCCGCAGCCGGACTCGGCTCCGACGGTGGGAGTGCCGAGTTCCGGTCCTCATCGCTCGAGCTGGGCCGTGAGGACGAGGTTGTTCTGCGACGGCGTTCCCTGCGGATTCTGCAGGCAGGTGATGAGCACGAGTCGACCGGGCGTATCCGCCCAAACGTCACCACGGTGTGCGAGATCGGGCTTCGAGATGACCTCGGTGCCTGTCACCCGGTAGGTGTCCGCGCCGACGGAGATCGTCGCGCCGATCGAGACGGCCGAGCGCTGGTTCTTCACGTCGATGAGGGCGTTGCCGGGAGCGAGACCGCCGCCTCGGATGGAGTGGGTCAGCAGGAAGAGCGTCCCCGCCTCCGGCTTGTCGAGCGCCGTGCCGTGGTTCCGCAGATGGTACACAGAAGTGAAGCCCGGTGGCTCGATATCGGCGGCGGTCGCCGTGAGCTCCTCCATGGCGACGTCGAGGCCGACCGAAGGCACAGCGAAGCGGACACCGGCGACCGGCTCCGGCGCGGCGGCCGCGACCGCTTCCGGTGAGAGTGTCGCGTCGTCGGTCGAGACGGGGTTGCCCCGCAGATCGACCGTTCCCTCGGCTGTGCCGTGGGGCGTCAGCACGAGTGTCATCACTCCGACCGCTGCGAGGATGAGTGCAACCCCGGCGAGCAGCTGCGGCCAGGCGCGCCGCCGCCGGGACGGCGCGCCTGTCGTCGTGCGCCGGGTGCTCATGATGCCGTCCGGTCCGCGGTCGCCCGCGGGTTGACGGTGACCTCGAACCAGAAGGAGATGATCCGGCTGAGGAAGAGGGAGGCGAGCAGAAGCACGGCGACGGTTCCGAAGATGTGCGGGTCGAATCCGTGCACACCGCTGGTGAGCACGATGCCGATGAGGCTGCCGACGAAGGTCACCGTCCCGCCGGCGAGCCGCATCCCACGGCTCCCCACCGCGATGGAGGAGATGAGCGAGATGGCCGCGAGCGTCGCCGCGGCGACCGTCGCGTAGGCGGCGACCCACTGTGCGAAGTACGAGCCCCACCCGAGGGAAGCGAGGGCGGCGGCTACCAGGATGAGCGTGCGCCCGACTTCCACCGCCAGCAGGGGTCGGCGGGGCTCGGGCCGGCCGCCGCCGTCCGCCGCCGGGCTGAGATGCAGCCGGTTGCGCACGAACAGGAAGCCGGCTGTGGCCAGGATGAACAGCAGCGCGCCGAGAGGGCTCACGCTGGCAAGGCTCTCGCCGGTCGGGTAGAGCCAGAGGAGGCTCGCGCCGACGAGGATCATCGCCAGGTCGACGAGAATCACTCCGGCGGTCCGCATCGCGTCGAGTCGGAAAGAAGTCTCGGGGTTGCCGACCAGCCGCGATCGGAGAGCGGGGGCGACGGCGCGGAGGCTGTCGTGGATGCGCATCATCGCTCCTCTCCCTCCCGGGCCGACTCGCGGGCCGCGGCCTTCGCGAGCTTGCGCGCCTGGCGCTGCTTCCTCGGCGAGAGGACCATGAGCGCGACCACGCTGGCGACCGCGAAGCCGACGATGCCGAAGGCGGATCCCAGCACCCCGTGACTCAGCTCGTAGCCCGGGTGGAGTCCCCACGTGCGGGTGGAGAAGGCGATGAAGACGAGGCGAAGCATGTTGACGACGACCAGGAAGACAGCGCCTACGATCGTCGCACCCGCCCAGCGGCGCCAGCTCACGCGGGTGAAGCCGAGCATGACCGCCATGAGCAGCAGGAACGGTGCCAGGAGCACGTACACCGCGCACTGCTCGGTGACTTGGAGGGCGACATGGTAGGGGCCGTCCGCCGACGGGAAGAAGATGCTGTCCTGCAGTGGGCTCGCGCCCCCGTCCATGAAGAGGTTGGCGACGGTGGATGCGATCCACGCCTCGGCGACGCGGGTGGCGTAGCCGAAGACGATCAGGCCGGCCACCACGGCCGCGAGGGCGGCCGCGATAAGGAGCCGGAGGGCCCGGATCGGGGTGAACCAGCGCTGCTTTCCGGCGGGGCGCGGGGCGGTGAGGTCGGTGGTTGCGGTGGTCATGGTTCAGCACTCCTTTGCGACGACGCCGATGCGGATGGTCTCGGCGTTCCTACGGGTTTTGGCCCAGCCCTTCTTTCCGGTGATCACTCGGAAGAAGGCGCGGGACAGGGAGACGTACAGGTAGAAGACGTAGAGCCACATGCCGAGGCCCCACAGGACGCCCTTCCACAGCGGGGCGTCGGGCTCGCACGTCTTGCGGTAGACCGGCCCCCAGAGGAAGAACGGTCCGACGCCGAACAGCGCGAACAGGATGGCGAGCCCCCAGTTGTCCGTGAACAGTGCGGTGGTCGTGCCGTTCAGGAAGGAGGTGAAGCCGGTGACGGTGAGGTAGATCCAGGTGAAGAAGCCGATCAGCTGGATGAAGGGCAGGATCAGGTAGTAGCTGCTCTCGAGCACGCCGGCGCTCGAGATGTGCGGGGACACCACGATGTCGCGCACGTAGCGGACGCACTGGATGTTGCCCTGCGACCACCGCGTGCGCTGGGTGGCGAACCGGCGGAAGTTGGGGAGCGCCTCCTGCGACACGTACGTGTCGTGGACGTGGCGGTTCTCGTAGCCGGCGAGCAGCACGTGCACGCCGAGCTCGTAGTCTTCGAGCAGTGAGCCGTGCCAGGGCTGGCCGTAGGACTTCTTGATCGCATCGAGGGTCGACAGCCGGGTGAACTGTCCGTTGCCGCCGAGGCCCACGGTGCCGGTGCGCTCGCGCAGCGACTGCATGGCCGCGATCATGGTGCGGAACTCGATGTCCTGCATCCGGATGAGGAACCGCGCCGCCGCGTTGACCAGTCGACCGCGGTGCGGGTACGGCGCGCGATCGTTGCGGTTGCGCATCCGCACGGTGACTTGCGCGGCGCCGACCTTCGGGTTGCCGAAGACGTCGTCGCCGGCGACCTGGGCGAGCGCGTTGGGCGCGAGGTGGCCGTCCGCGTCGATGACGGTGACGACGATCGCCGAACGATCGGCGTCGGCGGCGAGGAAGGCGTCGAGGTGCGCGTAGGCGGCGTTCAGCGCGTCGCCCTTGCCCGTTCGGGCGTGCGGGCGGCGTCGCTGCACCAGGTGCACGTGGTCGTCGGTGGATGCGGCCTCGCTGACGATCGCTGCAGTGGCGTCGTCGCTGTCATCGTCGATCACCCACACGTGAGCGTCGGGGAAGTCGCCGCGGAGCCGCTCGATCGTCTCGGCGATGACAGCCTCCTCGTCGCGGCACGGCACGAAGAAGTGCCAGCCGAACACGGTCGGGTCGCCTGCCGGCTGGCGGCGACGGCGGAGGAACGGGATCAGGATCGTGATCACGTAAACGCAGAACGAGACGACGAGGATCGTCGAGATGGCACTCACCAGGAGGAACATCGGGTTTCCTTTCTCATTCGGGCGAATGAGTCATCGGGTCGCAGCCGCGCGCTGGCCTGTTCGGGTCAGGTGGGTTCGACGTTGCCGCTCATCAATAGAGACGTTGCGCAGCCCCCTCGCCTTACGCGTCTCCTCCATCCGTTCAGGAAACGTCGCCCGGTGCCGGCCGGCCTCACCCACTACCGCGCGGCCGGCCCGGCTGCTAATCTCGCCGCAATCCGGCGAAGGCGCTGAGTGCACGAGTTCCGATCCCCGCAAGGAGCCGAACGTGAACATCCGGATGCATCCCCGCACGATCGCGGCCACGGCCGCCGCTCTCGTCGGCGCCGCCCTCATCGTGGGAGTCCCCACGTCGGCGAACGCGGCGCCCCTTCCGTATCAGGATCCGACCGAGAGCGTTCCGACGCGGGTCGCCGACCTCCTCGGCCGGATGACGCTCGACGAGAAGATCGGCCAGATGACCCTCATCGAGCGGCGCTGGCTGTCCGACGACGGGCTCGCGAGCGGAATGGTCGGCGCCGGGTTCTCGGCGGGGACCTCGGCACCGGCGAGCAACACCGTCGCCGGCTGGGAGGACATGTACGACGGCTTCCAGCGGGCCGCCCTGCGCAACCGCCTCGGCATCCCCATGCTGTACGCGATGGATGCCGTGCACGGCGCGGGCAACGTGCACGGAGCAACGATCTTCCCGCACAACATCGGCCTCGGTGCGACGCACGACCCCGCGCTCGTCCAGCGGATCGGGCACGCGGTCGCCCAGGAGGTCAGCGCGCTCGGCATCGACATGAACTTCGCGCCGACCGTGGCCGTGGTCCGGAACGACCGGTGGGGGCGCACCTACGAGTCGTTCGGCGAGGATCCCGCGCTCGTCTCGTCGATGACGACCATGGTGACCGGGGAGCAGGGCTCGTCGCTGTCGGCCCCCGACTCCATCCTGGCGCTGACCAAGCACTTCGTCGGCGACGGCGGGACGACCGGTGGCGACGACCGCGGGAACACCCAGCTGAGCGAGGCCGAACTGCGGGCCATCCACCTGCCGCCGTTCCAGGAGGCCGTTCGCCGCGGCGTCTCGGCGGTGATGGTGAGCTATTCGAGCTGGAACGGCGCTCGCCTCCACGGCGACAAGTACCTCCTCACCGACGTGCTGAAGAAGGAGCTCGGCTTCTCCGGCATCCTCGTCTCCGACTACGGCGGCGTCGACTACCTGGACGGCGACAAGACCACCCTGTCGGCCTACGACGTGCGCACGGCCGTCAACGCGGGCATCGACCTCGTGATGGTGCCCGACGAGTACTCGCACTTCCACGCCGAACTGGTCGCCGAGGTGCACGCCGGCCGGGTCTCGCGGGCGCGCATCGACGACGCCGTCTCCCGCATCCTGACCAAGAAGTTCGAGAAGGGGTTGTTCGAGCACCCGTACGCGGACCGATCCCTCGCGGGTCAGGTCGGCTCGTCCGCGCACCGCGCACTCGCCCGCCAGGCCGTCGCCGAATCGACCGTCGTGCTGAAGAACGACCGCGGGCTCCTGCCGCTGCCGAGGAGCGCGAGCAAGGTCTTCGTCGCCGGAAGCGGCGCGAACGACATCGGCCAGCAGTCCGGCGGCTGGACCATGGGGTGGCAGGGCTCGCTCGGTCCGATCGAACCGGGGACGACGATCCTCGGCGGGATCCGCGCCGCCGTGTCCCCGGGCACCACGGTCACCTATTCGCCCGACGGGTCCGGCATCGACCAGAGCTACCACGATGCCGTCGTCGTGGTCGGCGAGAAACCGTACGCGGAGTACGAGGGCGACGACACCGGCGATATGCGGCTGAGTGCGACCGACCGGGCCCTGATCGATCGGGTCAGCGCGTCCGGCGTCCCGGTGACGCTGGTGATGCTGAGCGGACGCCCGCTCGATATCGACGAGCTGCTCGGGTCCGTCCGCGCCGCCGTCGAGGCGTGGCTGCCGGGCACGGAGGGCGCCGGCATCGCGGACGTCCTCTACGGCGCGGTCCCGGCGACGGGAACGCTGCCGGTGACGTGGATGCACGACGCCGGCCAGCAGCCCATCAACGCGGGAGACGGGCAGAACGCCCTCTTCTCCGCCGGCTACGGACTCCATCCCACGACCGGCCAGTCCGCGTACGACACGATCGGCGCCGTCTACTACGACGACCAGCGCGGCACCGCCACCGAGAACTGCGCAGACACGGCGTGCGGCCGCGCCCTCGCCCACCTCGCCGACGGCGACTTCGCCGGCTGGTTCGACGTGGACTTCGGGAGCACCGCCCCGGCATCGGTGTCCGTGCGCCTCGCCTCCGGCGCCACCGCGACGGGGACCATCGAGGTGCGCACGGGGTCTCCCGCCGGAGCGGTGCTCGCCCGCATCCCCGTCTCGTCGACGGGTGGATGGCAGAACTGGGTGACGAGGACGACCCGCCTCGCCCTCGCGCCGACGGGGTCGCAGCGGGTGTACCTCCGCTTCGTCGGCGCAGGCACGGGGACCGCGAACGAATTCGTCAACGTGAACTGGCTGGTGTTCTCGAGGGGGTGAACGACGAATCCCCCGCGTCCTGAGTCACCCGCAGGGCGTGAGCGCAGCGACGTCCGATGTGAGCGTCGCCGTCCCTCCGATGAGGACGACTTGCGTCGCGCCGAGGCCGTTGATTTGTGAGAGCACCTGTTGCGGGACGCACCCGGGCGGCACCGAGTAGAGCGGTGCCACAGCGATCCCTCCGGCCCACGGCCCGGCGCTGAGCGCGTCGGGGAAATTGGTCCCGGTCGCGAGGAACACGGTCGTGGACCCCGGCTGGGCTCCGTTGGTCCCGCTGGTGTTGTAGAACCCCTCATTGAGCCGCTCTGCCGTTTCGTAACGGTCCTGACCGGCCCAGCGTGACACGACCGCTCCGCCGGTGCTGAGGTCGGCCTCGACACCGCTCGAGACGCTCGCCGGGCCGCCTACGATGTCGATACGGGACGGACCGAGCGCGTTCAGCGCGGTGACGTCGGCGTCCGAGAGCCACGGCTCGCGCCCGTCGAGGAGGAGGATGGGCTCCCGGAACGATGCCGCGACCGCTCCTGCAGCCAGTGCATCCGGGAAGTTGATGGCGGTGGCGATGAACACGCCGTCGGAGCCATCGGGGAAGGCGTTCGCGGCGACAGCGCGGCTTGTGGCGTAACGGTCGGCGCCCGCCCAGCGCACCGTGTCGGACACCAGACCGCGCAGTGCGCTGAACACCGACGTGCTCACGGATGCCGTCCCGCCGACGACGACGATCTTGCTCGGCTTCAGCCGGGAGATTTCGTCCGAGACCTGAGCGGGGAGCCAGCCGGGCGCGGTCAGTAGAACCGGGCCGCCCATCGCAGCCGCCGCGGGCCCGGCCGAGAGGGCATCCGGGAAGTTCTGCCCGTTCGCGATGAACACGACGGGCGCACCGGCCGGATACTCCTGCTCGGACACCGCTACCGATGTGCTGTACCGGTCGTCGCCTGCAACGCGATCGATGCCGATCACCCGTTGCGAGTACGCCTTGGTGACAGCCCCGCCGATGGCATCGGTGGCGGTGATCGAATACGAGAACGTGCCACCGGCCGCCGGCACGCCCGAAAGGATGCCGCTCGCGCCGTCGAGTGCGATGCCCGTGGGGAGGGTCCCGCTGGTGACGGAATAGGTGATCGCGCCGACCCCGCTAGCGGTGAACCGCTCCGAGTACTCCACGCCTTGCACCAGGGAAGCCGAGGGTGCAGCGGAGGTGATGGCGATCGGTGCGGAGTACACACGGATGTCGAGCGCCGTCGGCATGTACACGTTGCCGGTCGACTCATTGACGGCGAGTTGCTCTCCGGAACCGGCTGTAGAATCTAGAACATCTCCGACGACGGTGTTCGTGGCACCGTCCACGTCGACGAGGTCGCTCGGGAATGCGGCGATGAACACCTGGTCCGTGGCGGTGTTCACGGCGGTTTTCCCGCCGTTGGGAATCGTCCCGATGATCGTGTCGGTCGCTCCGCTGACGATCGTCTCGACCAGCAGGCCACCCGCGACGTTCGGCGGTTGACCCCACGTATACACGTCGTTGTTCGCCTCGTCGGCTGTGACGCCGTACAGCGTGCCGCTGATCGGGACGCTTGCCCGGACGGTGGCGGTGGCGCCGTCGATGACGGCCAGACCCGTGCTGGATGTCGCGTATACCGTGTTCGTGACACTGTTCACCGACACCCACGCCGTCGCCGGCACCGCGATGGACGTCACAGCATTCGTCGCGCCGTCCAGGACGAACACGGCACCTGCCGACGCCAGGTACACGCGGCCAGTCTGCGGATTGACCGCGACTCCGGTCGCCACCGCCGGCAGAGCGATCGTCGCGGCGATCGTGTTCGTGGAACCGTCGATCACCGCAACCTGGGCGCTCGACGGACTGATGACGTAGACGGCGTGCGTGACCGGGTCGACGGCAACAGATTCTTGGCGGAGGGAGCCGGTTGGGAACCCGAGCGGGATGGCCGCGATCAGTGCGTTCGTGGCGCCGTCTATCACGTCCAGTTCCTCGGACCTGTAACCCGACGAGTAGATGATTCCGGTCGAACTGTCGACGGCGACGGACATCGAGCCTGCAGCGGGCGTGATGGGGTTCGTGGGGACCAGGCCCACCGAGATCGAGGCAGATGCAGGTGCAGCGAACCCGAGCAGGGCGGTGAGGGCAGCCAGCGCACTTGCGCTCGCGATCAGAGGGGTGAGAACACGACGGTGTCCCGACGCGATTCGGATCAAGTGCGCTCGTTCCTCGAAGCGCTCGGCCGAGCGCACGGACGCTCATACTCGCGGATGCGTCAGGGTGTGTAAACACCCCCGTTTGGGCGCTCCTGCTGTCGTCCGGCACGCGCGGCCCCGGCCAGGCCGAGGACGACGCCGCGTCTGCGATCCGGGCCCTGCTCTAGAGCCCGCAGAGCGTCGCGGGCGGCTTGGCAGTACGCCGAAAAGAAAAACCCCCGGCTGACCGGGGGTTTCCTATGGTGGCTCCGACCGGCATCGATCCGGTGACCTTTCGATTTTCAGTCGAACGCTCTACCAACTGAGCTACAGAGCCAGGGGATGCTCTCGCATCCACCTAGACGGAAGCCCTTCCGTTCGGAAGGGCTTGTCGCCGTGGCGACCCTGACGGGACTTGAACCCGCGACCTCCGCCGTGACAGGGCGGCACGCTAACCAACTGCGCTACAGGGCCTCGATGTGTTGCTTTTTGAATTGTAGTGGACGACCCGTTGGACCGTGACCCCAACGGGATTCGAACCCGTGCTACCGCCGTGAAAGGGCGGCGTCCTAGGCCGCTAAACGATGGGGCCGGATCGTCTCGGAGGGCTTTCGCTCCCGTTGACCACCGACGAACAAGCATACGGAAGGTTCATCGTTAATGCGAATCGGGCTCGGATCCCGGGCGGGTCGACGCCGTCTGGCCGCTGATCGGCCGGTTTCGGGCCGCTTTCCGGTTCGCGCAACGCCACCCGGAAATCCCGTAGACGGCCGCGTTCGCCCCGTAGTCTGCGGGCCAGGCGGTCCCCCGGCCGCCCGCGTGAGCGCACGCCCCCGACCACCGTCCGGCCGCCTTCTCTCGGGGCGATCCGGACCCCATGTTGCTAGAGTGGCGCATGTTGACCGTGGGACCTGTGTGACTTGTGCGACCAGAGTGGATGCGGAAGCGAGCGGGTCGGTAACCCTATGAGACGCGAAACGAGCCCCCCGACCTCCCCGAGCGGCCCCCGCCGCCGGGCGGTGCGCGCTGCCCTCGCCGGCCTGGCCGTGGCGGTCGTCACCGCCGTCGGCGCCGTCGCCGCCCCCGCCTACGCCGACAACTACCCGTCCTGGCAGGACGTGCAGAACGCCAAAGCGAACGAGGGGGCCGCGTCCGCGCAGGTGAACCGCATCAACGGCCTCATCGCGCAGCTCAAGCAGGAGGTCGCGGATACGCAGGCCGCCGCCGTCAAGCGCGGCCAGGAGCTCGAGGCGGCGCAGGCTGCGCTCGACAACGCGACCATCGAGCTCCTCAACCTCGAGACCCAGGCCGCCGCGAGCAAGAAGAAGGCGGACGACGCGAGCACCCAGGCGGGCAAGCTCGCCGCACAGCTCTACCGCACCGGTGGCCGCAATCTGACCGCCAACCTCTTCCTCAGCGGCAACCACGCGACCTCGACCAGCCCGGAGAAGCTGCTCAACGACCTGGGCAGCATGTCCAAGCTCGTGGAGCAGTCCAACAAGGTCTACACGGACGCCAAGTCCGCGCAGAACACCGCCAAGGCCCTGGCCGCGCAGGCCGACGAGAAGAAGACGGAGCGCGAGAAGCTCCGCGTCGCCGCCGAGGCCGCCATGCAGGCCGCGATCGCGGCGGCGAAGGCCGCGCAGGACAAGCTCGCCGAGCAGCAGAAGCAGATCGTCATCATGCAGGCGCAGCTCGCCGCCCTCAGGGATGCCACCGCCAAGACGGTGGCCGGCTACGAGGCCGGCGTCGCCGCCGCCGCGGCCGCAGCTGCGGCGCGCGGTTCGGGCGGCCTGCCCGGCGGCTACGTCGGACCGCAGGGCTGGGCGGTGCCCGCCGCCGGTCCCATCACGGACGGCTTCGGCGCGCGTCCGTCTCCGGGCGGCGTGGGCAGCACGTACCACCTCGGAATCGACATCGGCGCCTCCTGCAACGCGCCCATCTACGCCGCCCACGAGGGCACCGTCATCTACGCGGGCCCGAACGGCAGCTACGGCAACTTCGTGCTGCTCGACAACGGCAGCGCCGTCAAGACCGGCTACGCGCACATCCGCAACGGCGGCATCCTCGTCGGCATCGGCCAGCACGTCGGCGCCGGCCAGCCGATCGCCCGCGTCGGCACGACCGGCGCCTCGACCGGCTGCCACCTGCACTACGAGGTCCGCATCAACGACGTCAAGATCGACGGCATCCCGTTCATGAGAGATCGGCAGGCACCCCTTGGCTAGCGACAACGAGAAGACCAGCCGGGTGCGCCCGGGCCTCGCGATCGGCGCGGGCGTGATGGGCGCGGTCACCGCATCCATCGGCATCGTCGCGCCCGCGCAGGCGGTCGACTACCCGTCGTGGAACGACGTGCAGCAGGCGAAGAACAACGTGGCCAACCAGCAGGCGATGATCGACAACATCACCCAGCTGATCGGCGGCCTGCAGTCGAGCGTGGATGCGGCGCGCGTCGCCTCCGAGAAGGCGGCCGAGGCCTACTTCCAGGCGAAGGATGCGCTGTCCGCGGCGACCGCGAAGGCCGACGACCTGCAGAAGCAGGCCGCTGAGGCCGCCGACAAGGCCAAGACGTCGAAGATGCGCGCCGGCCTGCTCGCCTCGCACCTGGCGAAGTCGGGCGGGGGAGACGTCACCACCGACCTCATGCTCAAGGGCGGCGGCTCGGGCTCGGCGGCGGACAAGCTCCTGTTCCAGCTCGGCACGATGAGCAAGCTCACCGAGCAGTCCAAGGCCGTCTACGACCAGGCCACGAAAGACAAGAACACCGCCGACGCGCTGACCGCGCAGGCTAAGGCGGCCAAGACCGAGCGCACGAAGCTCGCCGACGAGGCCGACAAGGCGCTCGCGGCGGCACAGGATGCGCAGGCCAAGGCGCAGGCGGCGCTCGCGACCCAGCAGCAGAAGTCCACCGAGCTGGTCGCGCAGCTCGCGACGCTCAAGAACACCTCGGCGCAGACCGAGGCGGCGTACCTCCAGGGCGAGCAGGTGAAGGCGCAGCAGGAGGCGGCGCGCAAGGCCGCCGAGGCCGCCGCCGCTGCCGCTGCGGCCGCCGCTGCCGCCGCGAACCGGCCCCCCGCGCCGTCCGGCGGAGGAGGCTCCGCGCCCGCGTCCGGCGGCGGATCGGCCCCCGCAGCCCCCGCCGCTCCGAACGGCAACGTGGTCGACACGGCGATCGCCTACGCCCGCGCCCAGCTGGGCAAGCCGTACATCTTCGGCGGAGAGGGCCCCGTCGGCTACGACTGCTCGGGCCTCACGATGAAGGCGTACGCCTACGCCGGCCTGTACATCGGCTCCCACTCGGTCAACAACCAGTACTACACGGCGGCGAACCGGGGTCAGCTGGTCTCGTACAACGCCAAGCAGGCGGGCGACCTCATCTTCTGGGGCGACGGTCCCGGCGACTTCTACCACGTTGGCATCTACATCGGCGGCGGCAAGATGATCGCCGCCCCCACCGAGGGCGACGTGGTCAAGATCCAGTCCGTCTGGGGCTCCCCGTGGCGCCTCGTCGCGCGTCCCAGCGCCTGACCCCACAAGCCCGCGAGCACACGAAAAACGCTCCCGATCGGATCGAACGGGAGCGTTTTCGCTGTGCTCGCGGGCTGTGGTCAGTGGCCCTCGGCGGCCAGCTTCGCGATGGCCTTCTGGACGAGGGAGTCCGCCTCGGCGGCGTCGCCCCAGCCCTCGATGTTGACGAACTTGCCCGGCTCGAGGTCCTTGTAGCGAGCGAAGAAGTGCTCGATCTCCTTGCGGGTCTGCTCGGGGATGTCGTTCACATCCTGGATGTGCTGCCAGCGCGGGTCCTTGTAGGGGACGGCGATGATCTTCGCGTCGCCGCCGGCCTCGTCGCTCATGTTCAGCACGGCGACCGGGCGGACCTTCACGCCGACGCCCGGGAACACCGGGTACTCGAGCAGCACGAGGGCGTCCAGCGGGTCGCCGTCGTCGCCCAGGGTGTTCTCGAAGAAGCCGTAGTCGGTCGGGTACACGAAGCTGGTGAACAGCACGCGGTCGAGGTACACGCGACCCGTCTCGTGGTCCACCTCGTACTTGTTGCGGCTCCCCTTGGGGATCTCGATGACGACGTCGTATTCGGCCATGCCGTGCTCCTTTGTGGTCGTGATTCGGCACTAACGTTACTAGGTGCCCCTCAACGGTTCGCCCGGTTCCCCGGGCTCCCCGGCCGGCCCGCGCCGTCCCCGGCTCACCCCGGCGATGGCGGATGCGCGCCGCGCGGTCCGCTCGGCGCTGACCGCCGCCGGGTCCCTTCCCCCCGTCGACCCGCACGACGACCACGGACCCGCTCGCCCCGCGCCCCTCAGCCCGGGCGCCCT
>Ga0209455_1001098_pt1 | contig 13312 bp, 14 predicted proteins | sample AraplaCol_mCL_r2_FD_184275 | JGI IMG/M metagenome (GOLD analysis project Ga0209455, IMG submission 184275) | Arabidopsis root microbial communities from North Carolina, USA - plate scrape CL_Col_mCL_r2 (SPAdes) (version 2) | ecosystem: Host-associated > Plants > Roots > Endosphere | place: USA...
GAGGAGCGCATCTATCGCATCCGCAACGGCCGCATGGGCCGCTATCTCCAGCTGGTGCGCGAGGAGGGGCTCGCGATCCAGCAGCCGATCCTCGGCCATCTGATCGGCTACTTCACCACCGAGATCGGGCCGCTCAGCCACGTGACCCATCTATGGGCCTATGCCAATTTGGAGGACAGGATGCGCCGGCGCCAGCAGCTCGCCGACGATCCACGCTGGCAGGCCTTCTTGCCCAAGCTGTCGGAGAACATCGAGCATGCAGAGAACCGGATCCTGCTGCCGACGGATTTTTCACCGCTGCGCTAGTGGCGGTCGCACGCATTTTCCTTCGGAGGGACGAGGCAGGAGCTCGTTCCTCCATCGATCCAATCGGGTGCCGAGAGGAGGGGCCAGACATGACCGAGCGACTGCAGATCCAGAATCTGTACAAGATATTCTCGAAGACGCCGCGCCCGGCGCTCGAGATGCTGGCGAAGGGCGGCAACAAGAACGAGGTCTTCGAGAAACTCGGCGAGGTGGTCGGGCTCAACAATGTCTCGCTGAGCGTGCCGCAGGGCGCCATGTACATGGTTATGGGCCTGTCGGGGTCCGGCAAGTCCACGCTGGCACGCTGCATCAACCGGCTGAACGAACCGAGTGCCGGCAAGATCCTGCTTGATGGGCGCGACATCGTCCCGCTCGGCGAGGAGGAGCTGCGCGAGATGCGTCGCACGCGCATCTCAATGGTCTTCCAGCACTTCGCGCTGCTGCCGAACAAGCGCGTCCTCGAGAATGTCGAGTTCGGCCTGAAGCTGCGCGGCATCGCTCCGGCCGAGCGCCGCCGCCGCGCCGAAGAGGTGCTCACAGCCGTCGGGCTGAGCCGCTGGGGCTACCACTTCCCGCATGAGTTGTCCGGCGGTATGCGCCAGCGCGTCGGCCTTGCCCGCGCACTCGCCACCGATGCCGACATCCTGATTATGGACGAGGCCTTCAGCGCGCTCGATCCTCTGATCCGCACCGAGATGCAGGACGAGCTGCTGCGACTGCAGCGGACGCTGAACAAGACGATCCTGTTCATCACACACGACTTCCAGGAGGCGCTGAAGCTCGGCACCCGCATCGCGATCATGTCCGAGGGCGAGCTGGTGCGCGAAGGCACTCCGCAGTCGATCGTGCTGGAGCCGGGCAGCGACTATGTCGCGGCCTTCACGCGCGAGGTCGACCGCGCGCGGCTGTTCGACGCGCGCTCGGTGATGCGGGCGGGCGAGCCGATCCTGCAGTCGGATCGCGGCACGCTGGTCGGCGAGGCCGGGGGCACCGGCTTCGTGCTCGATCGCGACGGCAAGGTGCTCGGCATGCTCGACGCCAAAGCCTGCGGGCGCGCCCGCGCAAGCGGCGAGATCGCTGCGCCGAGCAGCGACTACGTCAGCGTCCCGCCCGGCGCGAAGCTTCTCGAGGTGGCCCGCTGCTATCGCGACGGGTTCCCAATCGCGGTGGTCGACGACCATGGCAAGTTCATGGGTTCGCTCGGCGCCGGCGACATCCTGGGCCGCATCTCCTCCGCCACTCCCAAGACCGTTTCCGCCGGAGAGCCCCATGTTTAAGGCCGACGATCTTGCCGTCTTCCCGATCGACGCCTGGATCCAGCAGGGCGTCAGCTGGTTCGCCCTCAACCTGCGTCCGATCTTCCTCGCCATCAAATGGCCGGTCGAGAACCTTCTCTGGTTGAACGACCAGATCCTCCACGCCATTCCATTCCCGGTCTTCGTAGTCGGATTCTTCCTGCTGACCTGGCGGCTCGCAACGCTCGGCATCGCGGCGTTCAGCGCCGTCTCGCTGATCGTCATCGCCGTGCTGGGCGTCTGGAACGAAGCGATGACGACGCTCTCGCTGATCTCGACCGCGGTCGTCTTCTGCGCCGTCATCGGCATTCCGATCGGCATCTGGTGCGCGCGCAGCGACCGGATCTGGAACGTCACGCGGCCCATTCTCGACATCATGCAGACGACGCCGAGCTTCGTTTATCTCGTTCCGGTGGTGATGCTGTTCGGCGTCGGCACGGTGCCGGGCGAGGTCGCGGTCGTGACAGCGGCCGTGCCGCCGCTGATCCGCTTCACCAATCTCGGCATCCGCATGGTCGAGCACGAGATCGTCGAGGCCGGCCTCGCCTTCGGCGCCGACAAGCGCCAGCTCCTGTTCGAGATCCAGCTGCCGCTCGCCATCCCGACTATCCTCGGCGGCCTGAACCAGACCGTCCTGACGGCGATGGTGCTGTCGGTCGTCGTCGCCATGATTGGCGCGGAGGGACTCGGTCTCGTCGTTCTGCAGGGCCTCGGCCGCCTGGATGTCGGCCGTGCGGCCGTGGGCGGCATCGCCATCGTGCTGCTCGCCATGGTGCTCGACCGGATCACCCAGAAGCTCGCCGCTCCGAAAGCAGGCGGTCGGGGCGCTGCACGCGACTCGCTGCTTGGCACGGTCGCGCGGCTGTTCAAGGGCGGTCGGCCGGACGAGACCGTCCAGGCTGCCACACCTGCAAAACACGCGCTCTGAGCGCCTCGCGGAGTCCTACGTACGGCCGGAGCACCGGCCTTTCAAGGCCCGTCGCAAGGCGGTGAAAGCAACAAAACACGACCGGGACGGTCGACGACGAGGAGAACGGCTGATGACCACGACTAGATTGAAGGTGCTGGCGGCAGCGGTGACCGCTGGCTGGCTCGCCTTCGCGGCAGCGCCCTCGCAGGCGCAGGAACTGCCCGGCAAAGGCAAGACCGTGCGCTACGCCCAGAGCGACAGCCTTGGGGCCAACTACGTCACCGCGCAGATCGTGATGAAGGCGCTGAAGAAGCTCGGTTACGACGTCAAGCTCAGTACAGTGAACACGACTCTGTTCTTCCAGGCGGCGGCGCAGGGCGACCTCGACCTCGCGACCGACGTCAACTTCCCGCAGCGCGAGCCGGGCTTCCGCGCGGTGGAGAAGGATGCGGAAATCGTTGGAGGCGGCCTGATCGAAGGCGGCGGTATCAACGGCTATCTGATCGACAAGAAGACGGCCGACGCCCACAACATCACCTCGCTGCTCCAGATGAAGGATCCCAAGATCGCGGCGCTGTTCGGCAAGGACGGCAAGGCCGACCTGATCAACTGCGATCCGGGCTGGAGCTGCGGCGACGTCGTTGACTTTCAACTCGACAAGTTCGGCTTAAAGGACAACGTGAAGTCGATCCGCGGTAAGTACGAGCCGTTGATGGTCGAGGCCGTGGCCCGCGTGAAGCGGGGCGAACCGGCCTTCTTCTACGCCTGGAGCCCGTCCTGGGTGAACAATGCGCTCGTTCCTGGCAAGGACGTCGTCTGGTTGCCCACACCGGAAGACGCGCTGCCGCCCTCTGTCCCGAACAAGGGTTCGGCGCTGGTCACGGGCGTGAAGGGCTGCGCCGGCGGCGCCGATCCCTGCCGTATGGCCATGGCCTCCTGGAATTGGGGCGCCGTCGCGAACAAGAAGTTCGTCGCCGCCAACCCTGCCGTGAAGGCGCTCATTGAGAACGTCAAATTCCCGCTCGAGGACTGGTCGCACTGGGAGTTCAATATCAACAAGAACGGCGGCAGCAACGCCAACATCACCAAGATGGCCGATGAATGGGTCGGTGCGCACAAGACACAATTCGACAGCTGGGTCGCGGCCGGGCGCGCGGCAAAGTAAGCAGAAACCAGCGCAACAAGGACGCGCTCGCTCTACAGCGGCAATGTCCTTTTGCGAGGAGAAGTTGATCGTCCCACAAAAGCAACTTCGCCAGCACGCGCCGGCGCCTATCTCGGCAACGGCTGCAGATGCATTCCTCGGCTCGTCATGAGCAAGGCGAATGCGCTCCAGCCGCTCCCTATGACGCGCCCGCATCGGGACAACATCGTCTCCGAACCGCTCGGCAAAGATCTGCCGCCGGCAATGCGGTACCTCGCAAACAACCCGCCGTGTGATCATTCGGATGCGTACCTCCCTGCCGACGCAGGGCAGATCGGCAACCTGTCGAAGGTAGCGACGTGAATTCGACGCGACAGCATCCCAGTCAACGGAGACTTCGCCGCCGTCATCTCCGAACGGACTGTCAAAATTATCAAGCCCTTGAATCGCTTACGCTGTCAAACGCCAACCCACGAGGCACAAGTGACGTAATTCGAAAGCTAGTTCGCACGGCGTTGATTCCCCATTGGAGAACCCGAAGTCGCCAGCGAAAGTGAGTCAAGCCCAATGTTGGGCGCTGGTTCGGGGGCAAAAGCTGCGCCGATTCACATTCTGGGCGTCGCGCATCAGCTAGTCTGTTTCGAGTCGCTGTGGATGATTTTCGGGCAATATAGTTCATCCGATTGCAACCTTAGCTCCGACGACTGCCTGCGGAGTGGCGACTTGGATAGGACGCGGGCTGTCTCGTGCCCCGATGTAAGCGTGGTGGTGGTGACGACCCAAAATTTTTTTTGACTGCATGTCGATGTAAGCTGGCGCCGCCCGTCTCGGACCTGTGGGAAGCGCAAGCGCGCTCTCCAGAACGAAGGAACGTTTCGATGCAATATGCTCTATTGATCTACCAACAAGAGGCCGTAGCTGGCCTGGAACCCGGAAGCGCCGCGCTGGCGGCCATTGTCAGCCGGCACATGGCTTTCTCCAAGGAGCTGGGCGCTAAGCGGATTGGTGGCTCCGGCCTCAAGTCCACCTCCAGCGCCACTACAGTGCGGACCCAAGGCGGCGCCCGAACGGTTCATGACGGTCCGTTCGCCGAAACGCGCGAACAACTGGGTGGGTTCTACCTGATCGAGGCCGCCGACCTGGACGAGGCCATCGCCATCGCGGGTAAAGTCCCGCTCGCAGGCGACGGTGCGATCGAGATCCGCCCGATGCTTGGTGCGGGTTGACCAGAACCGCCCTCGACGCGGCGGTCCGGGTGGCCGGTGGGCGAGTGATCGCCGCGCTGGCTGCCCGCTATCGCGACCTTGACCTTGCGGAGGAAGCTTTCGCCGAGGCCTGTCTTCGCGCGGCGATAACTTGGCCCGAACGTGGCGCGCCACGTGACGCGGGGGCTTGGCTTTACAAGGTCGCAGACCGCGTCGCCCTTGATATGTTGAGCCGGCGCAATACCCGCAATCGGATCAAGCCGGCTGCCCTTGAACTCCCGCCGACGGCGGAGGATTTGATGAGCGACGATGAAGTCCTGATTCCCGATGAGCGCTTGCGGCTGATCTTTGTCTGCTGTCACCCAGCTCTGAGCTGGGAAGCACGCGTGGCACTCACACTTAGGATGGTCTGCGGTCTTACGACCGAAGAGATTGCGCGAGCCTTTCTTGTGTCCCAAACGACGATGGCGCAGCGCCTCGTCCGCGCAAAGGCGAAGATAGCTGAGGCCGGAATACCGTTCGAAATCCCTGGCGCGGATGCTTGGCCCTCGCGACTCGATTCTGTACTTTCCACATTGGAAGTCGCGTACGCGAGTGCCCATGCGGATGCGGCGGGCGCGGGCCACAATGCGGGCTTTGCGACCGAAATCCTGGACCTGACCCGGGTCCTGGTCGAACTCCTTCCAAAGGAAGACGAAGCTTTGGCGCTGGCGGCTCTCGTTCGCTATGCTGAGGCCCGCCGCCCTGCGAGGCTGGATGATAGCGGCGCGATGACGCCGCTGTCGGAGCAGGATCCCGCGCAATGGAATCGGTCCCTTATCGACCAGGCGGAGATCTACCTGAGGTCCGCGGCGGAGCTTGCGCCGTCCGGGCCCCGTACCCTCCAGGCGGCAATCCACAGCTCCTGGTGCGCACGTCGGACCGTGATCGATCCGCTGCCCTGGGCCGTCGTTCTGTCGCTGTATGATGCGCTCTTGACGCTTCGCGACGATCCGATCGTTCGGCTGAACCGAGCCGTTGCGGTTGCAGAGGTCGCCGGCCCGGAAGCGGCTCTGAGCGAGGTTGAGATGTTGGACGCAGCCCTCCTAGCAGACTTTCCGCCCTATCACGCTGTTCGGGCGGACCTCCTCTCCCGCCTTGGTCGACGGTCGGAAGCGCACATGGCGTACGAGGCTGTTTTGTCCTTGCCAACCCCACCAGCGGAGCGACTCTGGCTGGAGCGCAAGCTCGCCGTGTTACTCGCGTGAACCTCGACATTTTTTTCGGCAGCTGTCGATTCCGGCGATGCTCTCCCGTCTCAAGGTTCGAAGGCGCGGCCTTCCTTCAACCCAGGAGAGAACATCATGAGCACAGTTTCCGCGACCACCGAACGCAACATGACGACCGTTCGCGGTTTGATTGATGAAGTGATCAATAAAGGGCGGCTCGATCTCTGCGAACGCTACCTCGCCGCCGACCGGGTCGATCACGAAAACTACGGCATGGCGGAGGGGACGACTAGCGGCCATGAGGGCTTTCGGCGCGTGCTTGGGTCGTTCATCGAAGCTTTCCCTGACCTCCACCTCTCGATCAAATTCATGATCGCGGACGGCGAAAAGCTGGCCGTCTATTTGAAAACTACCGGCACGCACCTGGGACTCTTCATGGGCGCGCCCGCGACCGGTAAGCGGTTCGAGGCCAGCGGCGTCGATATCTTCGAGTTCAATGCCAATGGCTTGATCTCCCATCATTGGGGCGCATTCGACACGCTCGGCGTCATGTTGCAACTGGGGCTGATGCCCGCGATGTCCGAAGCCGCCTAGATGCCGGCACGCTTCGCCACCCTGGGGGCGTGCAGCCGCAGCCAGGGTGGGGAGCGAGTTCGGTATCGGAGCCGACAAGTTTCCTCGTCGTAGTCGGCGAGGATCTGACCGCCTACGAGGACTCTTCGTCAGCAGACGGCCACCGGTTGGCCATGGTGTTGCCTGTGCTAGTCGGCAAGCTGCCAAAGGAACAGATCTCAATGAGCCCGAAGATTCACATCTATACTGCTCCGACAAATGCATTCTACGTGAACAGCTTCCTTATCGAGGGAGACGACGGTGTGATCGTCGTCGACACTCAATTCCTCGTCTCGTCCGCCGGTGCGCTGCGCAAGTCATTCGAAGCGCTCGCAAAACCATTGGCCGCTGTCATCATCACCCATCCGCATCCGGACCACTATAATGGACTATCGGTGTTTCTGGAGGGCCTGCCGGTGGCTCCCATCTACGCGACTCGGCCGACCATCGACGGGATCAAGGCCACGCACGCGGAAAAACGCGCCGCTTGGGCCCCGATATATGGTGATGACTATCCAAAGGTGAACGTGCTGCCGAACCGAGTTGTCGACGACGAGCGACTCGTTATCGCCGGAATCGAGCTCCGAATGCTCGATCTCGGCCCCGGCGAGTCGTCGGACGTGACGGTCATTCACGTGCCCGACGCCGACGCACTTCTCGCCTCGGACCTCATCTATAGCCGATGCCATCCCTGGCTTGCGGAGTCGCGGTCCAATGCATGGCTGCGTCAGATTGAGGACATCGACCAACGTTTCGGCCAAGTCAGTCGGATTTTCCCAGGCCACGGACCGGAAGGGGGACGAGAGCTTCTCGATGAGCAGCGCAGGTATATCCTGGAATTCCGTAAAACCGTCTCTCAATGCAGATCGGCGTCGAACCTAGTTGACGACTGCATTGCTAAAACCCGCGAGCAAACCATCCGGGGTCGGCCGGACTGGCCGCTGGACATGCTGATCGACACGAATGCGAAGGCGATGCTGGCAGAGCTGAGCGGCAAGTGAACGGCCCGATCAGGATAATCCACCGCGTCCGGTTGCATCCGAAGCGGCAGAGTGATGGCGTCTATTTTCGTTACGGTTACACGGAAATCGTCCTTGCGGTTCCCCGGTGGCGGCGTCGATAGTGCCGAAGGTTCGGCTGAATCACATGGAATCTCAATGATGTGCGAGTTCGTAGTTTTATTCCGACTGACGCGCTCGACATGATTCGAAGGTGTGGCCTCCACCTTCGGAGGGTTACGTTCGCTCACGGCCGCCGGGGCTTTCCGAACCGAACCAACGAGGGTGGCGGCGAACATGCGACATCTTTCCAGTTTCGCGAATTCCGCCGCGTTGGCGAAATACCAAAGTTTCGTAGCCTTCAAAGAACGCCTAGAAGAGCATAGAGCAACGCCCTGCTTGACCTCACAGACCGCCTCATGCGAAGAATTGGATGAGATATCGTAGGTTGGGCTGGTGTGGGGAAAGGCGGTAGCGCTCCAGTGACTCGAACCACCGACAACTCCAGTTGCGGTTGGTCGGAGCTGATCTTCCCTAGCGATGTGGCTTCCTTATTTGGAAATGCTCACTAAGCAATTGATATGGCTAGAGGGGATTTCTACCCAATTTTCCAAATGCCCATTGGAATCATTAAATAATCAAACAGGTTTTGATTCCGCCATTCGGAGGTTCGATCCCTCCCGCCCCAGCCAGGCAGCCTCTAACCCCTTGAAATTATGCAATTCGCCGGATTTGGCTGGGGAGTTGTCTCGCGACTGTATCACGCGCCTGTACCACAGGAGTGTCTACGTGCGCGTGGTCCAACATGTCTTCAGGCGAGGCGCTGTCTACTGGTGGCGCCGGCGCCTTCTCAAGAAAACCGGGGAGAGAGAACTTGCGCCGATTGCGATTAGCCTAAGAACGCGGGACCTTTTCAAGGCGCGCAGCATCGCAGCTCATTTGGCCGCAGCGAGTGATGGCATCTTGCGCCGGCAGGAGGGAAGAGAAGTGCTGTCGTCTGCTCAGGTCAGGTCGATGCTGGAGTCAGTGGCGCGAACCCATTTGGCGAAGCTCGATCGACTCGCCGTCCTGGAGACGGCCGACGGCATCACTGCGGATGAGGGCCGTAGGTCTGACCGGGTCATGGGGTGGGCTCGGCGTCTCCAGGCCTCTCAGGGTATCGCCGCGGCCGTCGGCGAAGCTGAGCGCGCCCTGTTGGTGGCGAACGGTCTCAGTCCGGACGAAATCGAAGAGGTGCACTGGACGCTGGAACTGCTGCGTCAGGGTTCAATGGGCAGTTTTCCGCGTCAGAAGTTGATGGCGTTATTGGAAGCCTGCGGGGCGTCCCAGGGGGAAGGCGATCTTCGGCAGGCAGAGCGCATTTTCTACCGCGGGCAGGCCGCGGCTTTGTTGTCAGTTGATCGACGCTGGACCGGGGATTATCGCGAAGACGATAAGTTGGTCGACCAGCTTCTCTCCGACCATGGTGTTGCGCCTGGGGTGATAGCCTCGACCCCTGTCTCGCGCGAGCATCCAGCATCAAGCGCCGTGGGACTTGGGACGGTCGCGCACGACAGTCCTGCTCCCTCGCAGTGTCGTCCAGCGCCTTCTCAGAGCGTCGCTGGGTCGTCTCTCAAGGAAACCTCCATTACGAAGCTTGCCGAAAACCTGATCAAGGAAAAGGCACAGCTCGGTGAGTGGAACGAAAAAACCCAGCGGCAGGTCCGTTCACTTGTCGCGACGTTCGTCGAAATGATCGGCGAGGACCATGTTCGAGCCCTCGCCCAGAGCCGCATTGCCGAGTACCGCTCGCTTCTGCTCGCTCTTCCGCGAAGCTACGGCAAGGGCCAGAATGACCGCAGCAGGCCGCTTTCTGAATGGCTGGAGCGAGCGAAGAAGTTGCCTGACGACAAAGTCGGGCGCGCATCCGGTACGCTCAATCGCCAACTTACGCAGCTTCAGGAAGTGCTGGTCTACATCGAGGCTTGCGGGCACAAGATTCCCGAGTTCTCCGGCGTTTCGAAGTTGTTGTCGAAGAAGAAGGGCCGCGCCCGAGACGAACGGAATCCATTCTCTCCAGAAGACCTGACCTCGATCTTTCGACAGCCGCCGTGGACTGGATGCGAAAGCCTCAAGAACCGGGTGGTCCCCGGCGAGGTGATCTATCACGACGCTCTCTCGATCGTGCCTTATCTCGCAAGATACACGTTGGCACGTCGAGAGGAACTCTGCGGCCTCGATGTCGATGATGTATTGGAGGAGAGTGGGATCCCCTACATTTTCGTTCGTCCAAACGAACACAGGACGCTCAAAAATCCGCAGTCCACGCGAAGAATTCCGCTGATCGGCGAAGTGGTTCGTCTCGGGTTTCTTCGCTACAGGGCGGAAATCAAATCGCTCGGGCATAAACTGCTCTTCCCGGAGCTTCGCGCCGCAAGCGATCGCACGCCGTTGGGCGACGTCTTTTATGGGGACTGGATCAAGGTTCAGGATCTGGCTGTTCCCAACGCTGCTGAAGAGAGGAAGGTTTTCCATGCGTTCAGGAAGGTCGGTGGTGCTGATCTGAAGGACGGCGGGGTTGCCTCCGAACTTCGGGCGGACATTCTGGGCCATGGTGGAGACAACGTCACGGAAGAGCGCTATTCCAGCAGCGCCAAACTGCGGCAGATGCTCGAAGCGCTCGAAAAGCTTCCGATCGTGACAGCGCAAATTGTGGTGAGGGAGATTTGCCTACGTCCGGATGTCTTGCAAAAGCGACAGCGGCCGTCCGCTCGTCCGAGACGGCAAACGCAGGTGAAAAGGAAAACTTAGCCATAAGCAGGCTCGTGCTGGCGCTTGCCGTCAATTCGCCTAGCAGATACACCAAGCTGACCGGGTCGTTGAGCGCCGTACTCAAAATCCTCACTTTCGTTCTCAGCAAGGACTGCCGCGGCTGGCCTTCTTTGTAGCGCGACGAGGCTGAGGTTCAGCGAATGCGAAACAGTTTCGCATTTGGAGTTCTGGGCAGGCGGCCTTGGGCAATCTCATCGGCATACATCGAATGTGAAGCTAAGGTGCCTTAGCTTCCCCTCCACATAAAAAACCCTTCGGTTGGTTGGTTTTCAGTTGCAATCCTATCTTTGCTTTCCAGAATGATGACATCCAGCCTCGATTGCCCAGTGCAATTTTTGGCCTCTCGTTGAGCGTTGTAACGGCGTCGTTTCAGAGTCCAGCGTCCGTTCGCGCCTTTGCGATGATCCTCGCAATGCGCAACTCATCTGAGGTCATCATGGCTTTCGACTATTCAGGCATTCCTTCGTTTAAGGCGATGCAGTTGCAGCGGATCGCCCGACGCGTCAACGAGCTTCTCCCTACCGTTATTCCGATCATCATCCAGATCGGTGAGCATTTGGCGGAAGCAAAGGCGATGATCCCGCACGGCCATTTCGGCGCCTATTGCAAAGATGAGATGGATATCTGCAATAAATCAGCGCAGAACTACATGAACCTGGCAAAGCTTGCCCGCACCCGGGACCCCGGCGATTTGGCCAAGTTGCCTGCTCGTGCCGCATACAAACTCGCCGCGAAGGATACACCCGAAACGGTAATTTCGGAGGTTCTTTCCGAAGTTCGTGCTGGACGTTCAATCACCGAGGAGGAGGTGAAGGAACGAATTGGCCGAGCGAAGGGCAAACGACCGACCTTGGACACGCTCGAAGTCGATAAGATTGCTGATCTGCTGCTCGAAAGCCTGGATGCCGGCGGTGTTCGGGAGGTCGAATCCTTTCTTCGCTGCGCGAGCAAAGCGACAATCAAGGCTCTTTCTGGTAGGCTGAGGGAAGCATTGGATGTTGACTCCGGACCTCCTACCCGCAACGCGCACTAGCGCGGATTTGACGCGCCCCATTTCGTCGCGGATGACCTAACTCAACTTGTGAGAGTATCGCAGGTAGAGGAATGTTGGCTCCGAGATTGTGAGCTGCAAAGATTGACAGGCTCATAACCTGAAGGTCATAGGTTCAAATCCTATCCCCGCAACCAAGATTCCAAAATGAAATAAAAGAATTAGCCCGCCTCTGGCGGGCTTTTTCATGTTTTGCAGACGACTCCCGCGCGTTTGCGCCATTCAGCTGGTTACCCGATGTTCTTTCGGACGGTTGCCCTGCTTTACAATTTTTTACATGGCAAATGATTGGCACATGAAGTTATCCGCCTCGCCTCATCGCGTGACAGGTATTGGTGAGCATACTGATAGCCCCAGCTGTGAAGATCCTGCCGATGGAGGACGCAGCAGGTGGTGAAGCCGTTGCCATTCGTCACGCGGAAGCATTCCTCTTCCTCCTCCATGGTCCACGGCGCTGGAAATCGCCGGAGGTTGTCCATCACATTCGGCGATGCGCCGGAGTGCCTTTGAGGGGTTTGCCGGAGGCGTAGGTCGGTCGCTTCGTCTCCTCGCCTTTGAGCCGGTCTCGCTGATCGCATAGATCATCGACCTTGGCTTGCATCCGGCCAAGCAGTGCTTCGGCTGAGGCCGTGGAGATGCCAGCCCGCTGGAGTTGGAGGATTTCCTTGCGCTGCCGACCGATCTGCGAACGCATGTGCTCGATCTCCAAGCGGATTAATTCGAGTGTGGGCATGACCAAACCTGGGATTTTGCCTAGAACGAAACAAGAACATTGAGTCAAGGCGTTACTTGAGGACAAGGAGGCAGAAATGACGCGCAGTTGTGCTCGCCCTCTCGGCGGCTCCTTCTGCTTGTGGTAGTTAGCGGTATTGCGAACAACCAATTGGGATTATGCGTAGTGAGCTCTCTTGGTGAGTCTCAGCCAAAGTCTCCTGCGAAGAAGGGCGGAAAATCGCGATCCTATTCGGACAGGACGCTCAAGCTGCTGTTTGCGCTCTGCAAGAATCAGTGTGCGCACCCTGAGTGCAGCCAAGCCGTGATCCAAGCTGAGACCCAGCAATCACCCAATCAGGTCATCGGGGAGATCTGTCATATCTATGCGCACAGCGGGAAGGGGCCCCGAGGAAACCCCGCGATGACGGAGGACCAACTGCGCGAGGCGGACAATCTCATCGTGTTTTGCCCAACACATCACGCCATTATCGACGCGCAACATGAGACATACCCAGCAAGCCTGTTGAAGCAATGGAAGCTCCAGCACGAGCGCGCTTACCGCGAGAAGCTGACTGCGAAACTCACTGATATCGGTTTTGCTGAACTGGAGGTCGCAGCAAAGGCGTTGCTTGCGCCCTCAATCGCGGCAAATGGTGATTATCCGTCTTGTACTGACCGACACTGATCCGTCAGGTGGACTATTCGGGTTTCGTTACAAAGCTAAGTAGCCGCTTCCTGGGCATGCGACATTCACTCCGCCGCTTTCTCCTCCACCTCGATCATCAGCACGTCGAGGCTCTCGATCTCCTGCATCGCCCGACCGGCGATACCCTGCAGGTCGCCGTAGAGACCCGCCGTCGAGTCCAGCACGCTGCGGAGCTGCTCTTCGCGCTTAGCCCAGAGGCGGGTCATCATCTTCCGCTCGCGGTCGAGGTCCTGGTGCATGTCGGTGAAGCGCTCGACGATGGCATCGATGCGCTGGCGGAAGCGGGGGCCCGTCAGGTAGGCGTAGACCAACTCCATCTTGGTCTGCTGACCTTCCTGAGCGGCGCGGCTGG
>Ga0209455_1001100_pt1 | contig 13278 bp, 11 predicted proteins | sample AraplaCol_mCL_r2_FD_184275 | JGI IMG/M metagenome (GOLD analysis project Ga0209455, IMG submission 184275) | Arabidopsis root microbial communities from North Carolina, USA - plate scrape CL_Col_mCL_r2 (SPAdes) (version 2) | ecosystem: Host-associated > Plants > Roots > Endosphere | place: USA...
TCGCGGTCCACGCCGATCAGCACGGCGCCGCGCAGGCGGCCGACGTGCTTGCCGACCAGGTCGTCCACATCCACGCCCTTCAGCAGGCCGCCGACGAGCCAGACCACCGACGGGAAGGCGCGCAGCGACGCGTCGGCCGCGTGCGGGTTCGTGGCCTTGGAGTCGTCCACCCAGTTCACGCCGTCTTGGGTGCGCACCAGCTCGATGCGGTGCGCGTCGAGCCGGAACGCCGTGAGCACATCCCGGATCACCTGCGGCGCGACGCCGTAGGAGCGGGCGAGGGCGCTGGCGGCGAGGATGTTCGCCACGACGTGCGGTGCAGCCAGCCCGGCCTCGGCCAGCTCGTCGAGTGTCGTCAGCTCGAGGGCCGAGTTGGCCCGGTCGTCGAGGAATGCGCGGTCGCACAGGATGCCGTCGACGATCCCGAAGTCGCTCGGCCCCGGCACGCCGAGGCCGAAGCCGATGGCGCGGGCGCCCTCGGTGACCTCGGCCTCCTCGACCATCCGGAGGGTGTTCTCGTCGGCCTTGTTGTACACGCAGGCGACGCGGGTGTTGTCGTAGACCTTCGCCTTCGCGGCGATGTACGCCTCCATCGAGCCGTGCCAGTCGAGGTGGTCGTCGGCGATGTTGAGGCAGGCGGCAGAGAACGGCGACAGCTCGCCGCCCGGGTTCCGGTTGACCCAGTGCAGCTGGTAGCTGGAGAGCTCGACCACGAGCACGTCGAAGCCCTCGGGATCGCGGATGGCGTCGAGCACGGGCACGCCGATGTTGCCGCACGGCGCCACGCGGTAGTCGCCGGCGAGGATCATCGTCGCGGTCAGCTGCACCGTCGTCGTCTTGCCGTTGGTGCCGGTGACGCAGATCCAGTCGGCCGGGCCCTCGCCGCCGTCGGGACGGGCGACCTTGTCGCGCAGCCGCCAGGCGAGCTCGATGTCGCCCCAGACGGGCGTCTCGCGCTCCTCGGCCCACAGCAGCAGCGGGTGGTCCCAGTGGAAGCCCGGCGACACCACGACGAGCTCTGGATCGAACTCCGCGAGACGCTCGGGCGCGGTCGAGAGGTCCTGCTGCTCGACCAGCTCGGCTCCGATGACCTCGAGCAGCATCCGTCGCTCGTCGTCGGCCTTCGCGGCGACCACGAGCACCTGCGCGCCGAGCTCGGCCAGCGTGTCCGCCACAGAGAACCCGGTCACACCGAGGCCGTAGACGGCCACGCGCAGTCCCGACCAGTCGGCGTACCAGCTGGTCAAGTCCTCCAGGCGCCGTGCGTCGCTCATGTGGCCAGCCACTCCAGGTAGAAGGATCCGACCCCGGCCGCGACCAGCAGGCCGCCGATGATCCAGAACCGGACGACGACTGTCACCTCGGCCCACCCCTTCAGCTCGAAGTGGTGGTGGATGGGGCTCATCAGGAAGATGCGTCTGCCGTGACTGAGCTTGAAGTACGCCCTCTGCACGATCACCGAACCGGCCTCGATGACGAACAGGCCGCCGATGAGGATGAGCAGCAGCTCGGTGCGGCTCAGGATGGCGAGCGCCGCGACCGCGCCGCCGAGCGCCAGCGACCCGGTGTCGCCGAGGAAGATCTGCGCGGGCGACGTGTTCCACCACAGGAACCCGACGACCGCGCCGACGATCGCGGTGGCCACGATCGCCAGGTCGAAGGGGTCGCGCACGTCGTAGCACTTGGCGACGTTCTCGACGCTCAGCTTGACGTTCGCGCACGACTGGATCGACTGCCAGAACCCGATGATGATGTAGGCGCCGATGGCGAGGATCGAGGCGCCGGAGGCGAGCCCGTCGAGGCCGTCGGTCACGTTCACGCCGTTCGAGGTGGCTGCGACGAGGAAGTTGATCCAGATGAGGTACAGGCCGTAGCCGACCAGGACGCCGATCACGCCGAACTTGGTGATCGCGCCGAAGTCGATGGCCGGCAGGTCGCGGATGAACGAGACGCTCATCGTCGCCGGGGTGTAGTCGTTGCCGTTCGGGAACCGGATCGCCAGCAACGCCCAGACGGTCGCGACCACGACCTGACCGGCGACCTTCGCCCATCCGGTCAGTCCCAGGCTGCGCTCGCGCCGGGTCTTGAGGAAGTCGTCGATGAACCCGACGATGCCGAGACCCACCATGAGGAACAGGACGAGCAGCGCAGAGACGCTGGTCTCGTCGCCCGTGAGCAGCAGTGCGGTGAAATAGCCGAACAGCGTGCCCAGGATGACGACGATGCCGCCCATCGTGGCCGTGCCGCGCTTGGCGTGGTGGCTCTGCGGCCCGTCGTCGCGGATGAACTGCCCCCACTGGAGGCGACGGAACAGCCGGATGAACAGCGGCGTCAGGAACAGCGTGAACGCCATCGACAGCGCACCGGAGGTCAGCAGGGCTCTCACGCGAACGCCCCTCCCAGCCGGTCGCCGAGGAAGCGCAGCCCGGCCGAGTTGGAGGACTTCACGAGCACGGTGTCGCCGGCCCGCAGGGAGCCCTGCAGGTGCTCGAACGCCTCGTCCTGCGTCTCGAAGTACACGGACTCGCCGTCCCACGAGCCCTCGTTGATCGCGGTGATGTGCATGCGCCGGGCTTCCGGCCCGACGACGACCAGCTGGTCGATGCCGAGGCGGACGACGAGCAGGCCGATGCGGTCGTGCTCCTCCCCCGAGAACTCGCCCAGCTCGCTCATCTCGCCGAGCACGGCGATCGTGCGGCCGCCCGGCTCCGCGATCTGCGCGAGCGTCTTGATCGCCGCCGCCATGGAGTCGGGGCTGGCGTTGTACGCGTCGTTGATCACGGTGACCTCGTCGTTGCCGAGCACCTCCATGCGTCCCCGCTCGGCGGTCTTCACCGACTGCAGGGCCGTCACGATGGTGTCGATGTCGACGTCGAGGACGTAGGCGGACGCCGCGGCGGCCAGCGCGTTCATGACGTGGTGCTCGCCGAGCACCTGGAAGCGCACCGGACGCGATTCGCCCTCGCCGCCGTCCCGCGACGGCAGGTGCAGCGTGAAGGAGGTGCCGCGGCGGTCGGACACGATGTCCGTCGCGCGCACGGCGGCCTCGTCGTCGAGGCCGAACCAGAGCACACGCGCGATGGTCTTGTCGGCCATCGTGCGCACGCGGGCGTCGTCGATGTTCAGGATCGCGACATCCGAGTCGAGGAGGTCGGTGACCATCTCGGTCTTCGCCTGCAGCGTCTTCTCGATGCCGCCGAACTCGCCGGCGTGCGCGAGGCCCACCTTGAGGACGACGCCGACGTCCGGTCGCGCCATGCGGACCAGACGCGCGATCTCGCCGATGCCGCTCGCGCCCATCTCGGCGACCAGGAACTGCGTCTCCTCGGTCACCTGCAGCATCGTGACCGGCGCGCCGACCTCGTTGTTGAAGGAGGCGCGGGGGGCGATGGTGGGGCCGACCTGCTCCAGCACGGCGCGCAGGAGGTTCTTGGTCGTGGTCTTGCCGTTCGAGCCGGTGATACCGACGATCTTCAGCAGGCCGAGGGCGCGCACGCGCGCGACGACCTCGGTCGCCAGGTCGCCGAGCGCGACGACCGTGTCGTCGACGAGGAGCTGCGGCACCGGGAGGTCGAGCGCGTGGTCGACCACGAGCAACGCGGCGCCCGCCTCGGCCGCCTGCGGCGCGAACAGGTGACCGTCGGTGAACTCGCCGGGCTTGGCGAAGAAGATCGTGCCGGGCACGACCTCGCGGGAGTCGGTGGTCGACGGGCCGTCCACGGTCGTGTCGGGCGTGGCGTCCGTGCCGTCGAGCAGCAGCGTGCCGCGCGTGGCCTCGGCGATCTCGGCCAGGGTCATCGCGATCATCTACAGCCACCCGGCCTCTCGGAGCGCGAGACGGACGTCCTCGCGGGCGGAGTACGGCAGGCGCTGGCCCGCCACCTCCTGGTAGTCCTCGTGGCCGGGTCCGGCGTAGAGGACGACGTCACCCTCGCCCGCCAGCGACAGCGCGGTGCGGAAGGCGGCGCGCGGGTCCGGGACCTCGTACAGGTCGAGCTCCGGCACGGCCGTGCGGGCGCCCTCGAGCAGGGCGGCGCGGATGGTCGCCGGGTCCTCCCAGCGCGGGTGGAAGTCGGTGATGACCACGGCGTCGGAGCCGCGGGCGGCGATGGCGCCCATGTCGGTGCGTTTGGTGGTGTCGCGGTCGCCGTCGGCGCCGAACACCATCACGATGCGGCCGTCGGTCACCTTGCGCAGCGCGCTCAAGGTCGACAGGAAGGCGTCGGGGCTGTGGCCGTAGTCGATGAACACGACGGGCCCGCGGTCGCCGGACAGGCGCTCCGCGCGACCCGGGATGTAGGCGTCGATGCCGCCGTCGCGCTCCAGCGCGGCGCCGATGGCGTCGAGGTCGTAGCCGGACTCGACCAGCATGACGATCGCGAGGGCGGCGTTGGCGGCGTTGTACGCGCCGAGCAGCGGGATGCTCGTCTCGAGCCGGCGGCCGTCCGGGCCCTCCAGCGCGAACGCGGTGCGCTCCAGCGTCTCGTCCTGCACGGTCAGGGTCCACTCGGCGTCCGACCCGGGCGAGCTGGACAGCGTCGCGACCGGGATGCGGGACTGGTCCACCAGCCGGCGGCCCCAGTCGGAGTCGACGGTGACGACGCCGCGGCGCGCGCGGTCCGGCTGGAACAGCTCCAGCTTGGCCGCGAAGTAGTCGTCCATCGCGGCGTAGTCGTCGAGGTGGTCGTGGCTGAGGTTGGTGAAGCCGACGACGTCGAACACGATCCCGTCGACGCGGTGGCGGCTGAGCGCCTGCGCCGACACCTCGATCGCGGCGGCGCGCACGCCCTCCTCGCGCATCCGGGCCAGCAGGGCGTGCAGCTCGCTCGCCTCGGGCGTCGTGAGCTTGCTCGTGATGACCGTGTCGCCGATGCGGCGCTCGGCGGTCGAGCTGAGGCCCGAGACCACGCCGAGCTGTCCCAGGATTGCATTGAGCAGGTAGACGACGCTGGTCTTGCCGTTGGTGCCCGTCACGCCGAACAGCGTCGCCGAGTTCTCGTCGGTGCGGTAGATCCAGGCCGACACGGCGCCGAGTGCGGCGCGCGGGTCGGGCGTGACGATGACCGGGAGGCCGGAGTCGGCCGCGATGGCCGCGCCCTCCTCGTCGGTCAGCACGGCGACCGCGCCCGCCTCGGCGGCGGCAGCGGCGTACGTGGCTCCGTGGGAGTTGCGTCCGGGCACGCCCACGTAGAGGTCGCCCGGCTCGACGGCGGAGCTCGCGAGGGCCGCGCCGGTCACCTCGACGCCGTCGAGGTCGCCGCGGCAGTCAAGGCCGAACTCCGCGACCAGCTGTGCGAGCGGGCGGGCGACGGGATGCTCGGGGCGCAGAGAGGATGGCGCCGGTCCTGTCACGGGGCTCACTTTCGGTAGACGGTGTTCATCAGTAGTAGGGCGGATAGCCCGCCGGGCTCGACGTCGACGGCTTCACCCGGTAGGTCTTCAGCACTTGACTCATGATCGTGTGGAACAGCGGAGCGGCCGCTGCCGACGAAGTAATGGTAGTCGGGAATCCGAGGTTGACCGAAACGACGTACTGCGGATCGTCCACCGGCGCGACGCCCATGACCGACACATAGTAGGACGGCAGATAGCCGCCTTTACCGTCCGGCTGCTGGGCTGTCCCGGTCTTGGCGGCGACCCGGTAGCCCGGGATCTGGAGCTGCTTCTTGAGCTCGCCGTCGGTCACCACCGACTCCATCATCCCGAGCGTGGTCGAGGCCGCCTGGGCCGAGACGACCTGGGTCGCCTTCGCGCTGGGGATGTCGGTCACCGTGCCGTCCGGGTGCTCGCAGCCCTCCACGAACGACAGCGGGATGCGCGTGCCGCCGTTGGCGAGCGCCTGGTAGGCGCCGACCATCTGGATCTGCGTCGCCGAGACGCCCTGGCCGAACATGGTCGCGTACTTGGTCTGGTCGTCCCACTCGCTCACCGGGTGCAGCACCCCGTCGGACTGGTCCGGATACGGCAGGCCGGTCGACTCGCCGATGCCGAACTTCTTCAGGTAGTCGTAGCGCGTCTGGTCGCTGAGCGCCTTGCCGAGCTGCGACATGCCGGTGTTGGACGACATCATCAGCACACCGGTGAGGGTGAGCCGCAGCGGGGCGTGGTAGCCCGAGTCGTGCAGATCGGCTCCGTTGCCCGACTTCCACGAGTAGGGGGCCAGCACCTGGCTCGTCGGCGTCGCCTTGCCCTGGTCGATCAGCATCGCGGCGGTGAGCGCCTTGAACGTCGATCCCGGCTCGCGGGGGTCGGTGAGCGGCTGGAGCCGCCAGTACGAGGGGTCGGTCGCGTCGATGTTGTTCGGGTCGAGCGCCGGCCACTGCGCGATCGCCTTGACCTTGCCGGTCTTCGCCTCGGCGACGGTGACGAACCCGAACTTCGACCCGGTCGCCGCGACCTGCTGGGCCAGCGTCTGCTCGGCGAACCACTGGAGGTCTCCGTCGATCGTCAGCTTGAGCGTGCCGCCGTCCTTGGCCTGCTTCTGCACGACCGTGCTGCCGGGGATGGCGACCCCGTCGGCGCCGCGCTGGTAGGTCTCCTCGCCGTTCTGGCCGGCGAGGCACGTGTTCTCGCTCTTCTCGAGGCCCGAGTCGCCGCCGGCGGAGAGGAAGCCCAGCAGGTTGCCGGCGACCGCGCCGTTCGGGTAGCTGCGCGCCTGCTTCTTGGTGAAGGTCAGCCACGGGTACGGCAGCTTGTCGAGCTTGTCGAAGGTGCCGACGTCCATCCCGGACTTGATCAGCACGTACTGCGACTTCGGGTCGGCCTTGAGCGCCGCGTCGATCAGCGCGACGACCGCGTCTCCGCCCTGCCCGGTGATGGCGCCGATCTTCGCCGCCGCCTCCACCATCTTGTCGCGCCCGCCGGCGATCGCGTCCTTGGGCGACGCGGCGGCGGTGTACGTGTACACCGTCGTCGCGAGCACCGTGCCGTCGGCGTCGACGATGTCGCCGCGATTGCCGAGCAGCGGCGTCGAGACCTCTTTGGCGGTGACGGACTGGCGCTGCAGGGCGTCGGCCCGCACCACCTGGATGTCGACCAGCTTGGCGCCCAGGATGCCGACGGTCGCCGCGACGGCGAGAACCGTCACCGCGGTCCGCCGCCGCAGCATCTTCTTGCTGACCATGCTCCAGCCCGTTCCGTGGTCAGTGCGTCACCGGGGTCGGCAACGCTCCCTGCAACGGTACGGTCGGAGCGGTCGTCGGCGCGGCTGCCGCACCCTGACCTGTGGAATTCCCAGCCTGGCTTCCGGCTGTGGACGGATTCGCGCCGGCGGCGGCCTTCTGCTGCGCCGCCGTGACCAGCGGCACGCCGGCCAGCTGCGCGTTCGGCACGAGGTTGCCCTGCACGCCGGTCACCGTGCCCGCCGCGCCGTTCGCGGGCGCGGGCGCCCCCAGCACCGCGCCGTCCGAGAGCCGGAGGTAGGCCGGGCTGCTGTTGCTCACCATCCCGAGCGCGTTGGCGTTGGCCGCGAGGTTCTGCGGCGACGAGACGCGGTTGAGGTCCTCGGACGCGGCCTGGTACGACCGCTGAAGCTGCGTCTGCTTCGCCTGCAGGGAGTTCAGCTGATAGGCGCCCTGGGAGATCCCGATGCTCAGCAGCAGCTGCGACACCACGATCGCGAGCAGCGTGCCCACGGCGATCACCGCGTACAGCGCACGCGGGCGTGCCCGCCGCTGCGCCCGCGTCGGGACGACTTCGAGGTGGGTGCGCTTCGGCTCCTCCACCGGGGCGGGGAGGGCTCCGCCGTTCCACAGGGCGGCGGGCCGCCTGCGGGTGGGCGCCGGGACGGCCTCTGCCAGAGTGGTGCTCACGGGCGCCTCCTCGTCTGTTCGGTGGTGGATGCGGGGCGTACCCGCTCGGCCGCGCGAAGTCTCACCGGCGTGGCCCGCGGGTTCGCGGCCTTCTCGTCGTCGTCCGCCAGCTCGGCGCCGCGGATCAGCAGCTTCAGTTCGGGGCGGTGCTCCGGCAGCTCGACCGGAAGACCGGCCGGCGCACTGGAGGTGGAGCGGGTCTGGAGTTCGCGCTTCACGATGCGGTCCTCGAGCGACTGGTACGCCTCGACGACGATCCGGCCCCCGACGTTCAGCGCGTCGATGGCCGCGGGGATGGCGCGCTCCAGCACCGCGAGCTCCTGGTTGACCTCGATCCGCAGCGCCTGGAAGACCCGCTTCGCCGGGTGGCCCTGCCGCTGCTGGGCGACCGGGGTCGCCTTCGTGATCAGGTCGACCAGCTGGCCGCTCCGCTCGATCGGCTGCCGCTCCCGCTCCTCCACGATGCGCCGCGCGTAGCGGCCGGCCAGCTTCTCCTCGCCATAGTCGCGGAAGATGCGGCGCAGGTCGGCCTCCGAGTACTCGGCGACGACGGTGGCCGCCGTCAGCTCGCTCGTGCCGTCCATCCGCATGTCGAGCGGGGCGTCCTTGGAGTACGAGAAGCCGCGCTCCACGCGGTCGAGCTGGAGGGACGAGACGCCGAGGTCGAAGAGCACGCCGTCGATGTGCTCGAAGCCTTCGCCTTCGACCGCCTCGCGGATGCCGTCGTAGACGGTGTGGACGAGGTGGACGCGGTCGCCGAAGCGCTCGAGGCGCTCCCCCGCGATGGCCAGCGCCTCGGGGTCGCGGTCGAGCCCGACCAGCGTGACGTCGGGGAAGCGCTCCAGGATGCCGGCCGAGTGGCCGCCCATCCCGAGCGTGGCGTCGACGAACACCGCACCGGGCCGTGTCAGCGCGGGCGCCAGCAGTTCGATGCAGCGCTCGAGGAGCACCGGGGTGTGGATTCTGTCGTTGGAGTCGGTCATGGCCGTTCGGGACGGTCCGCGTGCCCCTGGTTCCGGATCCCCATCCATCCCGACCTGACACCGGGGAAGTGGTGTCAGGGCGTATGGCTGGGAGTCCGGCGTCAGGGACACCGCGGTCAGAAGAGTCCCGGGATCACCTCCTCCTCCGTGCTCGCGAACGCCGCCTCCTGCTCGGTGAGGTAGGTCTCCCAGGCGGTGGCGTCCCAGATCTCCGCGCGGCTGCCCGCGCCGATCACGACCAGGTCGCGATCCAGTCCCGCGTACGAGCGGAGCGCGGCCGGGATGGTCACGCGGTTCTGCTTGTCCGGGACCTCGGCGCTCGCCCCCGAGAGGAACACGCGCAGGTAGTCGCGGGCCTGCTTGCTCGTCACCGGCGCCTGGCGGATCTTCTCGTGCAGCGATTCGAACTCCCGCTGCGAGAAGACGTAGACGCAGTGCTCCTGGCCGCGGGTGAGGACGAGGCCGGACGCGAGCTCGTCCCGGAACTTGGCCGGCAGGATGATGCGCCCCTTCTCGTCCAGCTTGGGGGCATGCGTACCGAGGAACATCGGCTGCCACCCCCACTCTCCCGGCCCAGGTTGCGGTGTGCCTCCACTTTACTCCACTCTCATCCACAAATCGATGCACTGTGGCCTGATTGCCCCGAATTGGGTACGTGAACCCGCGAAATCACGCGGCAGAACAGGGTGGAGGGAAATGGAGCGCCAGGGATGCCCGGCGGGCACGAAAAAAGGGCCGATCTCTCGATCGGCCCTTCAGGGGTGAGTCTGTGGAGCGGAGTGGAGGGTCAGCTCTCTCCGCCGTCGTTGCGCTTGTCCCAGCGGTCGTTCATGCGGTCCATGAACCCGGTCTGGCCTCCGCGCGCCTTGGCCTTCTTCGGCTCGGGCGCGCCCGGCTCGACCGCGACGCGCTTGCCCGGGGCGATGGCCACCAGGACGCCGGCGAACATGACCACGAAACCGAGGATGCCCACCAGGGGCTGCTGGAACCACACGCCCAGCACCAGGACGATGACGCCGACGACGGCGAGCAGGATGCCCAGCACGATCGATCGGTAGGCGGGTCTCGCCCGCTTGCCACCGACCTTGGCGACGAAGTCCGCGTCGTTCTGGTAGAGACTGCGTTCCATCTCTTCGAGGAGGCGCTGCTCGTGTTCCGAAAGCGGCATCCGGATCCCCCTCTTTCTCGTGGGTTCGAGGCTAGGTGTGCCTGATTCTAACCTCGCGGGTCTGGCTAGGCTAGGCGTGTGTCTGAAAGCATCCGATTCACCGACCTCATCCAGTCGAGAATCGATGGATTCTTCGAATCACGCGCCTCCATTCTCGTCTCCATCGCCGATGAGCTCTCTCCGGTAGCAGGGTTCTCAAGGGATTTTCTCAGCGGCGGCAAGCGCTTCCGGGCGCTGTTCTGCTTCTGGGGCTGGCAGGCCGTCCGCACCGCCGGCGACGCGGAGGACGACGGCACCGACGCGGGCTCCGTGCCCGCGTCGGGAGCGCTCGACGCGGTCGTCTCCGTGGCCAGCGCGCTCGAGCTGTTCCACGCCGCCGCGCTGGTGCACGACGACATCATCGACAACTCCGACACGCGACGCGGGGCCCCGGCGGCGCACAAGCGGTTCGAGCGGCTCCACGACCAGGAGGGCTGGGGCGGCTCCGGCGCCGCGTTCGGCACCGGCGCCGCGACCCTGCTGGGCGACCTGCTCCTCATCCTGAGCGACGAGCTCTTCGACGAGGGGCTCACCCAGCTGGTCAGCGCACCTGCACGCCGGGCCGCCCGCGCGGAGTTCAACCGGATGCGGCTGGATGTGACCGCCGGCCAGTACCTCGACATCTTCGAGGAGATCGGCTGGCAGGGCCGCCCGGATGCCGACCAGCTGGCCCGGGCCGAGCGGGTCATCGTGTTCAAGTCGGCGAAGTACTCCATCGAGTCGCCGCTGCTCATCGGCGGGGCCCTCGCGGGCGCGAACGTCGGCCAGCTGGAGGCGCTGCGCGACTTCGGCCTCCCCCTCGGCATCGCCTACCAGCTGCGGGACGACCTGCTCGGGGTGTTCGGCGACGCCGAGGTGACCGGCAAGCCCAGCGGCGACGACCTCCGCGAGGGCAAGCGCACGGTCCTCATCGCGCTGACCCGCGAGGCGATCCCGTCCGGGGCGCGCGCGGCGCTCGACGAGCTGCTCGGCGACCCCGACCTCACGCCGGAGCAGATCCGCACGATGCAGCTCACGATCCGGGAGTCCGGCGCGGTGGAGAAGGTCGAGCGGATGATCGCCGACAACGTGTCGCGCGCGATCGCCGTGCTCGACGCGGCTCCGCTGGGCGCGGCGGCGAAGGCGCACCTCCGCGACCTCGCCACGACGGTCACGCGCCGGACGGCGTGACGCGCAGGCTGTTCGCTACGCGAGCGCCTGGGCGACCCGGCGGACCTCGGCCTTCCGGCCGGCGCGAAGCGCCTCGATCGGCGACGTTCCGAGGCTCTCCTCCTCCTCGAGCAGCCAGTCGACCGCCTCGTCGTCGCTGAAGCCGTCGTCGGCCAGCACGATGAGGGTGCCGTGCAGCTCGCTGAGGGGCTGACCGTCCTTCAGGAAGGCGGCGGGAACCTTGAGGACGCCGTCGACGCGCTTGGCGCCGAGATGGCGGTCTTCGATGAGGCGACGGACCCGGCTCACGCTCAGGCCCAGCAGCTCGACGAGGTCGGGGACGGTCAACCACTCCGTGGTCTGGACGGGCTCGCTCACCCTCCCAGCGTGCCACGAGTCGACCGGGCGCGCACGTTCGGTGGATTGTTACGATCAGGTAAACTCCTGTCACATCCGTCACGTGCGTTGACTCCAGTTCCCACCTGTGCCAGCGTGGGGTGTCGACGTGTCACTCGATCAGGGGGTACCCATGGCTCAGGCAGACACCGGCAGGATCCGAGGCGTGCTGGGCACGGTCCCGATCGCCGTGGCGAGCTCGCTCGCGGTGACGATGGGGCTGGTCACACCGGCGCAGGCGGCTCCCGCGGAGCACCGCGCCACGGATCGCGCCGGGGACACCGGTGAGGTCGGCGCCTTCGGCCGCTCCACCGTCGTCAGCACCATCGAGCGCACGCCGGAGGCGTCGGTCGCGCAGACGGCCGTGGCCGCCGCGCCTGCCAGCTACCGCGTCCAGTCGGGCGACACCGTGTCGGGCATCGCCGCCCGCTTCGGCCTCTCGACCGCCGCCGTGCTCGCCATGAACGGGCTGAGCTGGAAGAGCCTCATCTTCCCTGGCCAGGTGCTCGCCCTCGCCGGACCCGCGGCCGCGCCGGCGGCGCCCGCGCCCGCGGCACCGGCCCCCGCACCGGCTGCCCCCGCGCCCGCCACCACGACGTACACCGTCGCCCGCGGCGACACCATCAGCGGCATCGCCGGCCGCTTCGGCGTCACCACGAAGGCCGTCCTCGCCGCGAACGGCCTCAGCGCGTCGAGCCTCATCTTCCCCGGGCAGAAGGTCCGCATCCCCGGCCTCACCACCGCCGCGGTGAACACGCCGAAGCCCATCGTCGCGGCACCCGTCGCGGCGCCCGCGCCGCTGCCGGCGGTCGCTCCCGGACAGGTCGTCGCCCTCACCGACGAGATGCGGGGCAACGCCGCGCTCATCGTCCGGCTCGGGCGTCAGCTCGGCGTGCCGGACCGGGGCATCGTCATCGCCCTGGCGGCCGCGGCACAGGAGTCCGGCCTCCGCAATGTCCGCTATGGTGACCGCGACTCGCTCGGCCTGTTCCAGCAGCGCCCGAGCACCGGCTGGGGAACGCCCGACCAGGTGCTCGACCCGACGCGCGCCACTCTCGCCTTCTACGGCGGCGCCGCGAACCCCAACAAGGGACGCACGCGGGGCCTGCTCGACATCCCGGGATGGAGCGGCATGAGCGTCACGCAGGCGGCGCAGGCCGTGCAGCTCTCGGCCTTCCCCGACGCCTACGCCAAGTGGGAGACGTCCGCCCGCGCGTGGCTCGCCCAGCTCGGCTGACGGCCGTGCACGCGGCGGAAGGTCACAGCCCGGTCACAGCCCTCGCCTCCACCGGTGTTTTGAGTCGGTTGCGGCATACGTCGTTCCTTAGACTCGATTCGTGACCACGAGCCAGACCGACCCGATGATCGGCCGTCTCATCGACGGCCGGTATCAGGTGCGCTCGCGGATCGCTCGCGGCGGCATGGCGACCGTCTACCTGGCCACCGACCTCCGCCTGGAGCGCCGGGTCGCGATCAAGATCATGCACGGCCACCTGGCCGACGACTCCACCTTCAAGAGCCGCTTCGTGCAGGAGGCGCGCTCGGCCGCCCGGCTCGCGCATCCCAACGTGGTCAACGTGTTCGACCAGGGCCAGGACAGCGACATGGCCTACCTGGTCATGGAGTACCTGCCCGGCATCACGCTGCGCGACCTGCTCAAGGACTACGGCAAGCTCACCCCGGAGCAGACCATCGACATCATGGAGGCCGTGCTCTCGGGCCTCGCCGCCGC
>Ga0209455_1001101_pt1 | contig 13275 bp, 8 predicted proteins | sample AraplaCol_mCL_r2_FD_184275 | JGI IMG/M metagenome (GOLD analysis project Ga0209455, IMG submission 184275) | Arabidopsis root microbial communities from North Carolina, USA - plate scrape CL_Col_mCL_r2 (SPAdes) (version 2) | ecosystem: Host-associated > Plants > Roots > Endosphere | place: USA...
CCGGTCGCTAAAACCGAAGGGGCCGTTCAGACCCAAGGGGGCCATTGCCGGTTGCGGCGGGGTTGTCGCGCAACCTGCCACCCACCCCATCAGGAGCAGGAGTCCGATCAGGCGATAAGGCTTCTTCATCGCATTCCACCATGCTGCGGCCAGCGGCGTCGAATTGTAGACAGGTAGTATATAGGATGGCGCCAGCCAGTTTCATCAACGCGACTTGCGCGGCGAAGCGGTCTGCTGGTTGCAGACGTAGGATAGGTCCCGAGTTCGGTCGCTAGCGCTATCGCCAGACGGCGCGCGGGTTACCCAGGACCTGGGGGCTGAGCGCCAGGCAATAGGCGTTGCTGTCCCAGAGCGCTTTGCAGGCACGACCGGCATCGACCTGTCCGAAGCCGGTCAGCAAAGCGCTGTAGCGCGACACGCCTTCGTAATCCTTGCGCACGATCGCGGGCATGGCTTTGCTGGCGAGATTGGCCGGCATCTGGCGCCGGGCCGACGAGATCGCCTTTTGCGCCTCGGCCGCGCTGTTGTAAGAACCGAAAACAGTGCCCCAGCCGGCCAACCGGATCGTGCCGCCCCCGGCGATGCCGCCGGCCACGACAGTCTGGCCGCATTCGCTGGAATTGAGGCGGGTTGGCGGCGGGGCCTGTTCCGAGACATCGATCTTCAACGAGAGATCGCGCAGCATCGGCAACTTGCTCTCGCTCTTGGCAAAGCCGGTATTGAGCAATGATGCCATCTCGCTTGCGCGCTCGCCGCGATTGCCGCCGCCGAGCACGACGCCCACCAGGCGGCGGTCGCCATGCTTTGCGGAAGCGACGAGATTATAGCCGGCGCCGCAGGTAAAACCCGTCTTGATGCCGTCGGCTCCATGATAATTGACCAGGATACCGTTCACGGTCGGCAAGCTCCGGCCATTGATGGTGACGCTGCGATCCGAAAAGAAATGATAGTACTCCGGAAAATCATGCAGCAGTGCCAAAGCCAGCCGCGCCATATCGGCCGCCGTCGTTACCTGCTCGGCATTGGGGAGGCCGCTGGCGTTGCGGAACACGGTGCGCGACATGCCGAGGCGGTGCGCCGTGTCGGTCATACGCTCGGCGAAACTGCTTTCAGTGCCGCCAATCTGCTCGGCGACAACGACTGCGGCGTCATTGGCCGAGGCGACGATGGTGGCGTTGATCGCCTGCTGCAGCGTGATCTTTTCCCCAGTGCGAAAGCCGAACTTGACGGGAAGCTGTCCGGCGGCCGTTGGTGAGACCGTCACTGTTTCGTCCAGCCGGTGCCGCCCGGCCTTGATCTCGCCGAAGGCGACATAGACTGTCATCATTTTGGTGAGCGATGCGGGATACCACAGTGCATTCGGCTCTTCGGCGATCAGCACTTGGCCGCTATCGGCGTCGACAACGAGATTGACGGGGCTTGCAGCGACTCCCCCAGACCAAGCTAAAATGCAGCCGACACAGAGGCCCAGCCAAAGCGCCAGCCGTCGGGCGCATAATAATCGCGTGCAAGCCATGCTGGCCTCGGAGTTCAGTCGGTGTAATTGGTAACCCGCCAAAAAAAGGCTGCCAATTATAGACTAATTTTTGGTTTCTTGCTTTGACTGATATCGCAAGGGGAGAGTGTGTTGTGAATAAATTCTTGTTCGGCCTGGTGCTGACTTTTCTGGTGCCGGTCGTGTCGGTTCCTGCCTGGGCAGGTTTCCAGGAAGGCGCGGACGCCTATAACAAGGGCGATTATCAGACGGCGTTGGGCGAATGGATGCCGCTGGCGCAAGCCGGGAACGCCCAGGCGCAGAACGCGGTTGGGGCTCTCTACGACAATGGCTTGGGCGTTGCCTCGGACGAGGCGGAGGCTTTCCGCTGGTACTCGATGGCTGCCAACCAGAATTACCCGATGGCGATGCGCAACCTTGGCACCATGTACGCGACCGGCCATGGCGTGCCTTACAATCTGCCGCAGGCCCAGCTCTGGCTTGGTCGTGCCGCCAGTGCCGGCGATTCCGTTGCTGCCAAGCGGCTTGCCGGCCTGCCGCCAGTCGCCACAGTTTCCGCTGAACCGGTTGCCACGCCACTGTCATCGGACAGCACTGCGGTCGGCAACATGCTGCCGGCTGCGACGCCCAACAGCAATTTCGGCGCAGCGACAGGCCCCAGCAACTTCGTCACTGCCCCGGCCGCTGCAGCGCCGACAAGCACTGCGACCGCCAACAATACGAACACTAGTAATATGACAGGCGGCAATGCCGCTGGCAGCACGACCGCTGGCAGCACGGCGGCAGCGGCAGCTCAGCCGTCAACCGGCGCTGCCAACGGGCTGACCTTCCCCGCCCCTGCCCCTACGAGCCAGGATGGCAACGCTGCGGTGCAAACAGCCAGTGCGACGCCGACGACGGCTTCGGCCAGCAGTGCTGTTGCAACGACTGCAGCGGCAGACGCCAGCACAGCATCAAGTGCGGCAGCCAGTGCAGGCCCGGGCGGAACCGCCGCGGATGGCTGGCATGCCTTCGATGTCGGTGACTACAAGACGGCCTTGCAGATCTGGGAGCCGCTGGCGCAACAGGGCGATGCCAATCTGCAGGTGCTGGTCGGATCACTCTACGATTACGGACAAGGCGTGCCCCAGGACAAGAAACAAGCCCTGCAGTGGTATGTGATGGCGGCCGAGAAAGGTCTCGGGCGGGCACAATTGGCGGCAGGCTCCTTGTTAGCCAAGAATGGCAAGCAGCAGGATCTTATCGAAGGCTATAAGTGGCTGACCATTGCCGGCGATACGTTGCGCGGGCAAGGCGGCGATGTTGCCGCCAGCCAGGCCCTCAACCTGCGCAAGCAGATCGCCAAGAGCATGAGTGAGGCAGATATCACCAAGGCGGAAAGTCTGGCCCAGGGTTTTCACGCCAGCTGATGATGCAGCAAAGGGATAGTCGGCCGGTACGAGGCGACTGAAGGAATGTCAGGTTTGTGACAGCTAGATTGACTTTGGCTGTCACAAAACCTACATACAACCGATGGCTGGTCCTTTGCATGCTTCCACGCTGAAGCAACTTCCTGATGCGGTTGCGCTGCAAGGCGAAGCCGAGGCGACGTCATCGCAGCCCGGTCCGCGCATTTGGCTCCTGCTCGGCGACCGGCATGGAGATAATGCGCAGTTGCGCGCCTTGGATGCCACCTTGTCCGACCTCTATGGTTGGCAAGGCCAAACCAAACAACTCCATTATGATCTGGGCTGTGCGACGCCGCACCGAGACCGCGGCTCATCCTTGATCGGGCTCGACCCGGCTTCGCGCGATGAATTGCAGGCGCCGTGGCCGGATATCGTTCTCGCGGCAGGGAAATCGGCAGCGTCGGTCTGCCGCTGGATTCGCAAACGCTCCGGTGGCCGTACAATTATCGTCCTGCTGGGGCGTCCGCGTGTCGCCTATCGCCATTTCGACCTGATCATCGCCACACCCCAGTTCGGTATGCCGCAGGCGAGCAATATCGCGAAATGCTGCCTGCCCATCACCTGGCAGGATGAGGCGAAGCTGGCGAAGCAAGGGCGGATATGGGAATCAGCATGGTATCACCTCCCCCGCCCTTGGACGGCGGTGCTGGTCGGCGGCTCGACCGCACAGATGAATTTTGACACGACAGCGGCGCGGAGCCTGTTGGACAAGCTGGCCAAGTATCGGCAGCAGCATGGCGGCTCCTTGTTGCTCACCACCAGCCCGCGCACACCGATCGATGTGACAGAGTTGATCAACGCGCATCTGCCGCAACCCAATTACGTCTTTGCCTGGCAGCCAGGAGTTCCCAATCCGTTGCAGGCGATGCTGGCAAGGGCTGACAATTTCATTGTCACCATCGACAGTGTCTCGATGGTGGCGGAAGCGGCCAATCGCATGAAGCCGCTTTATTATTTCAGCCTGCCGCGGCCGATCCTGGATGCGGGATTGTTGCGCACATCCTGGTCGCAGCGGCTGCGTCGCCGCCGGCAACGGCGGCGCGATCTCGGCCTGCCGGAAGACATCCTCGATCGTCTGGCCGATATTCTTGCCGTCACCGGCTACCTGAAGCCACGAAACGACTACACGTCGCTTGAGACTGTTCTGCAGCAAAGCGGGATCGCCAAGCCGCTCGACGCGGCCCGTCATCCGGCAGAAATCCCGGCGATCAATCTCGTCGAGCGGGAGCGTATCAAGGTGGCGGAAGAGATCGCGTCGCTTTGGCAGAAAGCAGCAGCCCTGGCAGCAGCCGGCTCTCCTCAATAAAATAGCGCGATCGTCTAGATCTGCTGATATCGCCCTTAATAGGTATCGTTATGGGCCGATAGCTTCATGTCTTTAGGCAGCAGCAATTTGCGCCACCGGCTGACCTGCTTGGGGTCGAAAGCATGGATCGGCAATTCAGCAATGAAATTGATATAGCGACGGGGAATGGCGGTTATTCCCCGGGGGCTGACACCGTGCACCGACTTCTCGGAATTGACGAAGCTCACGAAGGTATTTGCCGCGTAGGGTACGGTATGCGCGAGCTCGATATCCTGCTGCAATGTGCGATGCTTGACGAAGCGGGGCTTGCGCCGCCAGGCATAAAGGTCGAGATCGCCGCCGCTGACAGTGTCCTGGCCGGAGCGGAAGTAGAAGAGACTACTCAGGATCTTGTCGCATAGATCGACATGCGGGGTCTTGACGCTGCTGATGGCGACGACCGGCGTGTTCATGACGAACTGGCAATCCAGCCGCACCTCTGCATCGCCGCTATAGCCGCGCGGCACGGCGCGCCAATCCTCGAAACGGCGGCCGACGCGTTCCTCCAGTTGCGGGAATTCCTGGCGCAGATAGGGACCGAAGACGCGGACGATTTCGCGCCAGTAATCGGACGACGTATGGAAGGCAAAGAAGTCCTTCCAGTTCGCACTGATCTGGTTGCTGCCGAGGACCTGGCGCACCGACAGGCGGATCGCTTCATTGCTGCCGAAATTGCTGCGGCCGCCCAGCATCTGCGTCAAAGTCGGAAACTCGTCATCGAGGGTTTCGTAGACCTGCGGCGATACTGCATCCCGCTTGACGAAATGCGCAAAGGGATGAACGGCAATGTCGGTTGACGTAATACCGCGCAACATATTCGGGGTCTCGGGGACATGGGCTGCCGCCGTTACCATTCGCTCAAGATTCCTTTCCGGCATTCCGATACTGTACTAGGCCGCGCGACGCAGGCAGAGGTCTAGGGCATCGTGCCTGACATGGTCAGCGGCCATCTCCCTTTCTAACAGCTCTTTGCTGACAATACCCTGCTCAAGGCATTCGCGGAGCAAATCAAAAAAGAATTGCTCCTGCTTGCGATCCGGATGCTGTTCATAGCGCCGCATCTTTTCAATATGCAGCCACTTCTTGACAGATTTAACCATGGCTTTCGGCAAACTTGTGGGCTTCGCTTTAGTGCGAACCGTGAAGCTCACCGGCAGGCCGGTCTTCCAGGGCTGAGTACGCCGGTAGGTATTGTGCAGAATCTTCGTTTCCGGAGTCAGCCGGTCAAAGTCATTCCATACATCTTCCAGTATGCCGACCGTCTCATCCGGCTCGTATTCAAGCTTGATCCATTTCATGTAGTCCTTCTTGAACTCGAACAGTTCATCGAAGGTTTTCCGGGCGTCCCAGTGCTTCAGCTTGGCATTGTCGAGCAACATCACGGAAGAAGCGCGGTAGCTTGCCAGATCCTTGAAGGCGGGACGGATCCGGCACATCAGGGCCTTGCCCTGCATGTCGCGGGTGAACAGGTCCCAGACATCGCCGATGGCAAAACAATCGGGGTCAATGACGATCGATCGACCCTCATAATTCATCAACTCCGGCGGCAGGAAACGCAGCGGGGTAAAGGACTGCAGATCCTCGGCTTCCCATACCCGGTGTTCGGCACCTCTGAGGAATTTCTTCCCGGCATGCGCATTGAGCCAGGGATGGTCCCGGGTGTGCATGATCTCCACATCGAACTTGTCGGCGTGGCGGCTATTGCGCTTCAAGGCATAAGCAGCGACTAGGGCGCCGACATATTGTTCGTCATTCGACTGGATGAACACCTTGTACTGCACGTAGGAAATCTCCGTGGTGTCTGAAACCGACGATCGCCTGAAGCGCGCTCGGCTGGCTGTCAGAAATGATACTGGCACTTTCATCCTATCGCAACTAAGCACCTGACATTGTGCGGTTTTGCCGCAACTTTTCGTCGAAATCCCCAGGCCGCGGCAACCGGTCGCGTGGTTGCATCCATTTGACATTCAAGGGCGCGATGCTATCAAGATCGCCCATCCGCTCCGCACAGCCCGATAGATGCAAAAAAGCCCGGTTATCAGCGACTCCTCTTTGAAAAACGCCTATCGCGTGCTGCAGAAGCACGGCTTGTGGCGACAGATCCCAATTGTCATCGGCCTGCTGTTGAACGGGTTGCTTGAAGGCATCGGCCTGACAACGCTCCTACCGATCATCGGCCTGCTATCCGGCGATAGCGGCATGAAGGCGAGCAAGTTCCAGGTCTATTTCGACCAGGTCTTCCAGGCGCTGCACTTGCCGGTCTCGCTCGGCAGCCTGTGTCTGCTGATCATCGGTGCCGTCATCGTCAAGGCGGTCATCAGCCTGCAGGTCAACCGCTATATCGGCATCGTGGTGGCTGAGATCGCCAGTGACCTCAGGCATCGCATCATCGACCGCCTGCTGCTCGCCCGCTGGTCCTATTATACGGTCAATCCGGTTGGCCGCTTCGTTGCCGCCATCCTGTCCGAGGCGAATTTTGCCGGCTACGCCTATCGCGCCGCGCTCTCGGTCATGGCAATGGTCATCCGCGCCCTGGTCCTGGCTGGTGTCGCCTTGATATTCGGCTGGCAGACGGCATTGGTGGCCGTTCTTCTCGGCCTGCTGATGGGCTTCCTGCTGCGGGTCCTATCGACCACGTCGCGCGGCGCCGCAAAGCAGTTTCGCTCGGCCCTGGTCAGCCTGGTCAGTGATCTCGTGGACCTCATCGTCGGCTATAAGCCGCTGAAAGCGATGGGCCGTGAAGGCGTGCTGATCGCCAGCCTGCGCCGTGAAACCGGCAAGATCAAATCGGCGATGTATGAACTGGTGATGATGCAGCAGCTCACCGCCACCCTGCCGGACCTGCTGATCGCCTGTACCCTGGCTGCGGGCCTCTATTTCGTGAACCACTTCTTCGGCATTGCTCTCGAACATTCGATCGCCTTTGCCGCCGCCACCTATGGCCTGATGAACAGTGTTGCCCGGGTGCAGAAGTCGGTTCAGGACCTGGCACAATCCGATACGATGTATTTCGCGGTCCTGCGGCTGATTGATGAAGTTGAAGGAGAGATCGAACCGCATCGCGGTGAATTGGCGCCTACGCTCAAATCGAGCATCGAGCTTCAGCATGTCAACTTTTCCTATGGACGCGGTACCGTCCTTGGTGACGTTTCCGTCGAAATACCGGCCGGTCGCATCACTACCCTGGTGGGTGAATCGGGGTCTGGCAAAACCACGATCGCCGATCTCATCCTGGGCCTCTTCCTGCCGAATGAAGGCCGCATCCTGATCGACGGCATCGATCTCAATCGCATCGACATGGACAAATGGCGCTCTTCGATCGGCTATGTGCCGCAAGAGGTGCTGATGTTCAACGACACGGTCGAGGCAAACATCACCTTGAGCGATGCCTCGCTCAACCAGGACGATGTCTGGCGCGCCCTGAAGTTGGCGGGACTATCCGATTTCGTCGCAAGTCTGCCGGACGGATTGCAGACGCTGGTGGGTGAGCGCGGCATGATGATTTCCGGTGGCCAGCGTCAGCGCCTGGCCCTCGCCCGTGCTTTGGTGCATCGCCCGAAACTGCTGGTTCTCGACGAGGCAACCAGCGCCCTGGACCCGGCGACAGAAGCTGAAATCTGTGCGGCGGTGCAGCGGCAGGCGGGCGAGACGACGGTGCTTGCCATCACCCACCAGAAGTCCTGGGTCGATGCTGCAGACCGCGTCTATCTCGTGGAGCGGGGAAAGGTGACCCTGGTCAAGAGCGGCGGGGCGGCCGAGCAGAGCGACCCTCGCCCTATGCCATCTGCGGCTCAACCTCTGTAACCTTGCCGTTCTGCATCTCGAAGATCCGGTCGGCAGCTTCGATCCAAAGCGCCTGATGGGTGATGGCGAGAACGGTGCGGCGACCTGCGAGATTGCGTACGCTGTCGCAGATCTCCCGTGCCGTGTCATGGTCGAGCGCACTGGTCGCCTCGTCCAGGATCAGCAGGCTGGGGTCGCAAATGAGTGCGCGAGCGATCGACAGCCGCTGCTTCTGGCCGCCTGACAATAGGTTGCCGCGCACGCCGACAACCTGATCCAGGCCGTCCGGCAGCTTTTCCACGAAATTCCAGGCACCCGCCAGCTTCAGTGCCTCTTCGATCTTTTCACGCGGGATCGATGGATCACCGAGGGTGATGTTATTGGCGACCGTATCGTTGAAAAGGATATTGTCCTGCGGGATATAGCCGATCTGATTGCGCCATTGCGAGAGATCGGCGGTGCCCAGGGCGACATTGTCGATATAGGCCTCGCCATTGGATGGCCGGTTGAGGCCAACGAGGACGTCGGCAATCGTCGTCTTGCCGGCGCCGGACGGGCCGATGATGGTGGTGATCTTGCCGGCGGGTATCGTCATCGACACATCATGCATGACCTCCCGGTTCGGATAGGAAAAGGAGACATGCTCCAGCCGCGCCGATTGCGTCAGGGAGACCTTGGCCCCGGCGGTCAGATGTTCGGCTTCTCCTTCGATCTCGCGGATGAGATCGACGGTGCCCCAGAAAGCGGAAGTGTCGAGATAGAGCGTCTGCATGCCCTGGCGGATATCGCCGATATTGTCGGCAATGCGCCGGAGCAACCAAAGGGTCGCCACCAAGCCCTGCAATTGCAGGTCGAGATAAGTATGACCGAGAAAAATGCCGCCGATCAGCAGGATCGCCAGGATCGGCTCCTGCAAGGCGGCAACTGCGGCATTGCTGTAAGTTTCGCGTTCCAGCACCTTGCGTAGCTTGGCGATGTCGGCATCGAAGGCGGTGGCGACATGGATATGCCGGTTCATCGCCTTCAGCGCCTTGATATTGGTCAGGATCTCGCCGATCGACGACGCCAGGCGCAGGCCATATTTGCTCTTGTTATTGCCGGCCTTGCGCGCCATCCGCATGTAGCGCGTCACGCAGACCCACAGAACGATTGCCGCGAACAAGGCCGCCGCTGAAAACTGCCAGGAGATGACCAGGGCGCCAATCAGATAAGCCAGGCATTCGGTGCATTTGGCGAGGATCGTGCCGCATTGCTTGAAGGAGAAAGCCGCCCGGTCGGCTTCAATACTGATCGCGCTGGTGAAACGGCCCGAGGGCTGCGCGGTGAAATAGCTCCAGCGGGCGCGCATGATGGCGTTGATCAACCGCAGCCTGATACGCGTGGTGATGTTGGCGACTTCGCGGCCGACGAAATTCATACCGACCAGGCTGAACAGGAATTTCACGCCGACGAAGAACACCATGAAACCGAGCAGGATGCCGAGGGTCGGCGGCAGGCTGAAATAGTCCAGGATATCCACAACCAGCCGGCCAACCAGCTTGTTCGATTGATGGTCATCGCCGGTCGCCATGGAAACGATCGGCCATAAGCTGGCGATCCCGAGATTCTCTGCCAGGCCGCCGATCAACAGCACAATCAGCACGCCGATCTGGCGTTTGTATCCGCTGAAAAAGAAGATGCGAAAAACATTAAGCATGATGGGTCCGGGTGCGATCTGCCGCGCGGAAAACCAGCGCAGTGAAGGCAATATCGCCTGTTTTCATTGTTTCCATGATCGAGGTCTCAATAACCCCATAGGTGTTGCAGACCGACCGCGCCATCCGGGGACAGGCCGATCACGTGGGCCGTCAGATCCGCATCAACGGATTTGATCTGCAATGTGCCGATGCCGCCATCACCGAGATGGCCCGGCAGATCGTTGATCACCTCGTCGAGCCAGACGACCTCGGCGCCGAAGGGTGGCAAGGTAGCCTCGTGACTGAGTCGGCGGCCGGCGGTGTTGATGACGCTGATCTCGCATCGTGCCAGCATCGTGTAGTTCAGATTGCCACTGGCGTTGGCGATGAAGACGGCTGTGCGATGGCCATCCTTGCAACGCGCCCGGCCGATGACATTGGTCCGGCCTATGATCGCGATCGACGGATGCAGCCAATGCGGCAGGCTGGGAATCTGTGTCCCAAGATTGCGCCATGACGATTGGAACTCGGTCGCATCCTGATCGCCGGTGACGCGGTGGCGAATGATCAGATCGGCGGTGGTCACCAGGCGCTGCGGCGCCAGATCCACGGATAAATGATCCGGGGCGACCAGCGCCATGGTTGCGCCGCGTTGCGCCGCCTCGGGTGCGGTTTTCAGTACCTCATCCATCAAAGCCGGACCGATGAAATCCTTGCGATAGCGACAATCGCCGAGGAACTGGCCGGCGCGGTCATAGAAGCGTAGGTAGTAATCGTCGAACGGTGGATTGGAGGCGTCGAAATTGAAGCCGAAGCTCAGCGGGCTGTTGCTGCCCAGGATCGGCAGGCAGCAGGGATGGATCATAAAGCCAGCCGCCGTCGCGCGCTCGATCAGCTGCCGCTCTTCCGGCTTGAACACAATGTTCGACCGGTTATCGACACCAACCCGGCAGAGATGATTGCCGCTCAAGCTGGCCTGCTTGCCAGGATGGGCCGATATCCCCTCCTCCAGCGCATACCAGAAGGACGTTCCATAGCCATGATAGCCGAGCGCGTAATAATGCCGCGCATTATCGGCGTCTTCCGCTTGCGGCTTGAAATGCACTTCCTCGAGCGGGCGGCGGCGGTTCCGCTTTTGAAAGGCCTTGTCATTGTCATGGCCAACCGTGATCTCGTCATTCGACCCCATGTCGAGATCATAATTCGGCACCGTCATGATGGCATGGCCGCGACGCACCACGCCATCAATCAGGCGGAATTCCTGGCGCCGGTTCGGACTCTTGAAGAACTGATGCGAGCCATGGACGATGGTGAAGGAATCCTTCCAGAACACATCGGCACAGGGCCGGAACCGATAATGTCGCCCGCGGGTCAGTTGCGGATGGGTGATCCAGATGCGCAGACAGACGGCGTCGGCCCGTTGCGGCATCAGCTGCTTCAGGTTGAGGTTGACGGCCTGGTTCGGGCCCAAGATGCGATAGCTGCGCTCGGTGCCGGCCTCGGTGATCATTTCGAAGCGGAATTGCAGCGGATCCTTGATGCCGAAGAACTCTTCGAAATGATTGAAGATCAGCGCATCGACATCATCGATCTCTTTCGGCACTGCCAGCGTGCCGCCGCAGAACTCCCAGTTCTCCGCCACCCAATGAACCGGCTTTTCCGGCGCGGCAACCAGCATCTGTCGGAGCACCAGGCGATAATTCGTGGCCACATCCCGGCCGCCGACCAGGACGGCATCGAGATCCGCGACGTTCGCGGCGTTCAGGGGCAAGGCGCCGCGCGGATGATCGGCGAGGAAATCGTTCGACAGCCAACGGCAATCCAGACCGCCGGCGGCTGCCCTGGCGGTTTCGAAGAAGCCGGCATCGCCATAGACGCCGATATGTCGGGCCTGATCGCGGGTGATCTCCGCAATGGCCTGGGGCAGGCTACGACTGGTCTTGGTTTTACTTTCCCCATTGCCTGCCGGTGCTTTGCCCCCCTTGTACCGCTGGCGCCCGGCCGGGCGCCATGGCAAGCCTATGAGTGACATCAACCGATGCCAGGGAGCCAGGCTGGCACCACTGATCTCAACTTCCGCTGTCTTCATCTCTCCGCCAGGAAAATACGACGAAAAAGCCTAATCGGCCGTCCCGATGGTCAAAAACTTGCTGATTCGTCAGACTTTTGCTAAGGACCGGCAAATCCTAGGGGCAGGCTTTGCCCTTCGCAATCAATCTTTTATGCGACCCAGGGTCTCATGACACTTAGCGTAACACCGACGACCAGCCCTGGCATTTCCCTGCGCCTCGGGGATTTTGACACGCTTTGGCAAGCACTTGATTACGCCGCCAAGGGCGACTGCGGTTATAATTTCTTCTCTGCCAAAGGCGAATTGCAGCGCGTCCTCAGCTACCGCGAGTTGCGGGAGCGCGCCCGCGACTTCGGCCAGGCCCTGGTGGCGCTCGGCCTCGATCGTGGCGACCGGATGATCATGGTTGCCGATACCGACCCTGATTTTGCCATCGCTTTCATGGCCTGCCAGTATGCCGGCATCCTGCCGGTGCCGGTGGCGATCCCCACCAGCCTTGGCGGCAAGGAAGCCTATATCGCCCAGTTGCGTCACCAGATCGAAGGCTGCGGCGCCAAGGCGGCAATGGCGCCGGAGAGCTTGGTCGGTTTCCTGCATCAGGCGGCCGAAGGCCTGTCATTGCGCCTAGCCGGCACGCCCAAGGACTTCTGGGACATTCCGCGCAAATCCGCCGATCTGCGACCTTTCGACCGCAGCGGTCCGAGCTATCTGCAGTATTCCTCTGGCAGTACCCGCTTCCCCAAAGGCATCCAGGTCAGCCAGGGCAGCTTCATGGCCAATGCCTATGCCATCGCTACCGATGGTCTGCGCGTGGTACCCGGCGATCGCAGCACTTCCTGGCTGCCGCTCTATCATGACATGGGCCTGGTCGGCTTCATGCTCTGCCCGCTGACGACGCAGATGTCGGTGGATTATATTGCCACCCGTGATTTCGCCCGCCGATCGCTTACCTGGCTGCAGCTGATCAGCGACTATCGCGGCACCCTCTCCTACTCGCCGAGCTTTGGCTATGATCTCTGCGTCAGGCGGATGCGTGACGACGCGGCGATGAAGCTGGATCTCAGTTCCTGGCGCGCGGCGGGCATCGGCGGCGACATGGTGCAGCACGAGACCCTGTCCCGTTTCAGCACTGCTTTCGCGCCTTACGGTTTTAACCCGGTTGCCTTCGTGCCGAGCTACGGTATGGCGGAAACCACGCTGGCGATGAGTTTCGCGCCGCTCGACCGCATGTACCGGGTCGATTATATCGACCGCGAGAAGCTGGCCGTCGACAACCAGGCGGTGCCGGCTGAGCCAGGTCCGTCTGCCCGCGGTTTCGTCGCCTGCGGACACGTTCTGCAGCGGCATGAATTTGCTATTCGCGATGCCCAGGGGGCGCCCTGCCAGGACCGCCAAGTGGGCCGCATCTTCTTCCGTGGTCCCAGCGTCATGACCGGCTATTTCCAGCAGCCTGAACT
>Ga0209455_1001102_pt1 | contig 13266 bp, 11 predicted proteins | sample AraplaCol_mCL_r2_FD_184275 | JGI IMG/M metagenome (GOLD analysis project Ga0209455, IMG submission 184275) | Arabidopsis root microbial communities from North Carolina, USA - plate scrape CL_Col_mCL_r2 (SPAdes) (version 2) | ecosystem: Host-associated > Plants > Roots > Endosphere | place: USA...
AAGGGTATCGCCTGCGTGCTCGTCAAATATCGCGTGCCGGGGGACAAGCATTTCCCGCGTTCCGGCCCTTATCCCGACAATCCGGTCGCGACCGAGGACGCGCAGCGCGCGATCGCGATCACGCGCTTCCATGCGAAGGATTGGGGAATCGATCCGCACCGGATCGGGGTGCTCGGCTTCTCAGCCGGCGGTTATCTGGTCGCCGCCACCAGCACGCTCGACCGCATCTACAAGCCGGTCGACGCGATCGACCGGATGAGCGTGCGCGCAGATTTCGGGATCGCGCTCTACCCCGGCCATCTCTGGCTGGACGAAAGCAAGTTCGTGCTCAATCCGGACGTGCCAGTCAACGCGCACACGCCGCCCCAATTCATCGTCCAGAACGAGGACGATCCCGTCGACAGCATCAACAATAGCCTGGTCTATTTTTCCGCCCTCCAGAAAGCGGGTGTGCCGGCGGAGATGCACATCTTTCCCAAGGGCGGCCACGCCTTCGGTCTGCGCCACGATCCGGCCAAACCCGCGACCGACTGGCCGGTGCTGGCGGAACGCTGGTTAAGGACAATCGGGATGGTGAAATAGGCTCTGTGCGATGCAGGGGGCTGACGCCCCGCGTCGCTCCCGCCCACGCCGGCCCCTTTACGCCGGAGTTCCCGTGAAGGCTTGCGCCAGCGCCTCCAGGAACAACCGCACCTTGCTGCTCGCCAGGCGGCGAGAGTTCTGGAGTGCCCAGATCTCGACCTTCGGACCCTCCGCGACACCCAAAAGGGTCAGGCGGCCGGCGGCGAGATCGCCGGCGACCATCAGTTTGGGCACCAGCGCAACGCCAGCCCCGGCGCGCACGCCTTCGTGCACCATCAAATAAGAGGAATAACGAAGCCGCGCCCGCGGTTGCAGCAGGCGTAGGCCGTCCGGCGTGGTCACGCGCCAGACCGTGTCCGGGGGCATCGCGCTGAGTGCGACCGCGTCGATCGTCCCATTTGGCGGCAGCACCATGCCTGGGGCGCCCACCAGCAGCCGTTCGTCCTCCAGGATACGACGCCCCACCAGCCGCTCGTCGGGGCTCGGATTGACCCGGATGACAATGTCGTAGCCGTCCTCGACCGGATCGGCCTTTCGATCCTCGGCTACGATCTCGAGCTCGACCTCTGGATAGGCGCGCACGAACTCGGCACCGACCGCCGCGAGCGCGACGTGCGAAAGCACGACCGGTGCGCTGATCCGTAGCCGTCCGCGCGGCACCGATGCGCTGGCGCCGACCGCAAGCTCGGCCTCGGTGATGTCCTGGAGCGGCCCGCGCGTAGCATCGTGGAGCGCCCGACCTTCATCAGTCAGGCGCAGCGAATGGCTGCCGCGCTCGATCAAGCGCACGCCAAGGCTCTGCTCCAATTCGGTTACCTTGCGCGACAAGGTTGCCTTGGAGCGGCCGGTGGCCCGACTTGCGCGGCCGAAGCCGCCATGGGTCGCAACCAGATCGAAATCGCGCAGCGCCGCCAAATCCATCGCATGTTCCATTTTTGGGACGATCTGTCCTGATAGTGTCGTCTATGCGCTCAAATTGAAACGCCTAATTTCTCCGCATGGACGCCGGATACGGCGCCCGATCGAAGGAGACACGATATGGCTATTCTTGTGATGGGCGCTACGGGCACGATCGGCTCGCAGGTTCTGGCTGCGCTCGATTCTCAGAAGTTTGCGGTGCGCGCACTGACGCGTTCGCTCGAAAAGGCGAATTTCCCCGCAGGTGTGACGGCAGTGCAGGGCGACCCGGCCGACGTCGACAGCATCCGCGCGGCACTCGATGGCGTCAGCACGCTGTTTCTGCTTGGCGCCAACGTGCCCGACGAACTGACGCAGGTGATGCTGACCCTCAACGCGGCGCGTGATGCCGGGGTCAAGGGCGTGGTCTATCTGTCGGTGTTCAAGGCCGCAGATTATGCCAACCTGCCGCACTTTTCGAGCAAGGCCACGGTTGAGCGGATGATCGAGGCCTACGACCTGCCCGTCACCATTTTACGCCCGGCTTATTTCATTCAGAACGATACCCGCTTGCAGGAGGCGCTGCTGACCTATGGTATCTACGGCATGCCGGTTGGCAGCCGGGGTATCTCGATGGTCGACATCCGCGACATCGGCGAAGCCGCTGCCCGGGAATTGATGCGCCGCGAGGCCGCCGGCAATCCGTTGCCGCGCGAGGCTTATGACCTGGTCGGCCCCGACGCGCTGACCGGCGAGGATTTGGCAGCGTTGTGGGCCGGGGTGCTGGGCCGCTCGGTCGTTTATGGCGGGGACGACCTGGTGCCGTTCGCCGCGCGGCTGAAGGCCTTTGCACCGGCCTGGTATGCTTATGACCTGGAACTGATGATGCGCAATTATCAGGAACAGGGCGCGGTCGCTGCGGTGGACGACGTTGCCCGGATGGAGCGCTTGCTCGGCCATCCCGCACGAACCTATCGCGACTTCGCCGAGGCGACCGCGGCAAGCTGGAAATGATATGTTCGTCGAAGCGGTGCCCGTCCCTGAGGGGCGGGCGCCGCTTCATACCATGCTATCCTGATAGTCCTGCATCAACCGCGCGTAGTCCTCCATCGCCGGGAAGCGTTCGAAGCTGTGCTTCGCGGGTGTGGTCGCCCAGGGTAGTTTCTCGGCGGTCTCGGTTTCGATGAAGGGCGTGTAGTCGCGATGCTCGTCGAGCATGGTCGGGCGTAGATTTACCATGCCGAACTGCTCGATCCGTGTGAACATCCAGGTCTTGCACCAGTCGCAGAAATGATGGTGCGCGGGTTCGCCATGAAGGCCGCCGATCACGGTCTCGCCTTGCGTCACCTCCAGCCCGCCGATCGGCAGTGCGATGCTGAGCGAAAAAGCGCTCGCGCTCATCGTCTGGCAACCGAGGCAATGGCACGCCATCGTCATCATCGGTGGCCTGGTCACGCGGATGCGCACACGGCCGCAGCGGCAGCCGCCATTCCAAGGGAGCTTCCAGTCGGGCATGTTCGTCTCCTAAGAGGGGATGATGGCGGGCAATAAACCTACGACACAAGCGAACATCGAACGGTCGCGGTCCTCCACGCCCTGGATCCTGTCAGCGTTCCTTTTATTCGGCGCGACGCTGGCGATGCGTTTTCCGGGCGTGGCGATGTACGACAGCGTCGCCCAATATGATCAGGCCATGACCGGCGTCTATTCGGACTGGCACCCGCCGATCATGGCGCGCGCCTGGGCGCTGCTGAATCACGGCAGGGACGGGACACAGCCCTTCTTCCTGCTCCAGATGCTGCTGTGGTGGGGCGGGATAGGCGCGCTTTCAACCGCGCTCGGCCGGCGTCAGCGGCATGGGGCGGCGGCTCTCGTGTTGCTGGTCGGGATCGCGCCTTTGTGGCTCGGCTGGGTGACGGTGATCCTGAAGGACGCGCAGATGGCGTGTTGCCTGGTCGGTGCGGTTGGGCTGGTCGCGCACTGGCGGCTGGAAGGACGACAGATGCCGCGCTGGGCGATCGGCCTCGCGGCGGCGCTGATAGCCTACGCCACCTTCGTGCGCGGCAATGCCGTGTTCGCGACGATCCCCTTCGCGCTCGCTCTGTTCGATTGGCCGCGGCTGCCCAAACTCTGGAACAGGTGGGTCGCGACGCTGGTGCTGATCGGCGCGGTTTTGATCTTCAACCCGATCCTCAACAACCGCATCCTGCGCGCCGAGCATACCGGCATAGAGAATGCGCTGCCCCTCTATGACATGGCAGGCATCGCGCACCGGGCGCACCTCGCCAGCCTGCCCGGGCTCGACGCCAAGGGGTGGGCGATGGCCGAGCAGAAGGGCTGCTACACGCCTTTTTTCTGGAACCCTTATGGCGAGGATAGCCAGTGCGGTTTCGTCGGCGACGCGGTGATCTTCGACCATCTCGACGACCGGCGGATGATGGCGGAATGGGCGAAGCTCGTTGCCGCGCACCCGATTGCCTATCTCGACCATCGAGCCACGCATCTCAATTCGAACCTGCGCTTCTGGGTCGGGCCCAATGAGCCCGATGCCGATCCGCCCACCGACAGCGAGCCTAACACCGACGGCCTCGGCGTGCCCGCCAATCCGGGCGGGCAGGGGTTGATCGCCGCCGCGCATCTTATGGCGGTGAGCCCGCTCGGCTGGCCGGTCTGCTGGTTGGTCGTGTCGGCGGGCCTCTTGTGGGCCAGCGCGGGCCAGAGCGATCCGCAATCGCGGCTCGGCCGCGCACTGGCGCTCTCCGCCTGCTGCATGAGCGCAAGCTTTGCCGTGGTCAGCATCGCAAGCGACCTGCGCTACCATCTCTGGTCGATGATCGCAGCGGCTTTGGCATTGATCCTGTTGCTCGACACGCGCCGGCTCGATCGGCGGCGCGGTTTCATCGCGGGCGGCGTGCTGATCGCGGTGATCGCGCTCGGCACGATCGCGCGGTTGGGGGCGGCGCCTTCGGTCTATGTGCCGCTGCCGCTTCCGGCACCGATCGCGGCACCTTTGCAGGCGCATTGAGTTGGTCCGGGCATGACCGACGAACCCCTGCTCAAGATTCGCACCGACTTTCACGATGCAGTCAACATGACACCTGCCGCGCTCGAGAAATGGCTCGAGACCGAGGAGAGCCATGCGGTCGGCTGGAAAGGCCCCGACGGCAAGGGCAAAGGCGAGAGCGTGGGGCATCGTTCGGGCCGCCGCATCGTTCAGCTTTTACGCACCCACGTCGCCGAGCTCGAACCCGACGATTATGCGCATATGCGCAAGGTGGTCGGCTTCGTGCGCCGCCACAGCGCGCAGCGGCCCAGCCGCAATATCGAGATGGCGCTATTCGCTGATGAACTGGGGCCACGATCCCTGCAAATAAGCGCGGTGGGCAAAGGCTTAGTCGTTGCGCGGCCGAAATTCCGCGTCCAGTCTGCGGCCTTCCATTCGAACAGGGGCCGCTCATGAAATCGACTCTCGCCGCGCTTGCCTTGCTCGCAGCCAGTACCAGCCTGCACGCCGCCACCGTCGTGACCGCCGCGCATATGCTCGATCCGGTCAAGGGCGTGACGGTCGACAATCCCGTGGTGGTGATCGGCGATAATGGCCGCGTCCTGTCGCTTACCAGTGGCGACGGCGCCCGGCCGGAAATCCCGGCTAACGCCCAAAGGGTCGACATGGGCAATGTCACGATCCTGCCCGGCCTGATCGACATGCATGTCCACCTGACCAGCGATCCCACGCTCTCGGGCTATCAGGGGCTCGAATATACCGACAATTTCTGGACCGTGATCGGCGTCGCCAATGCCAAGAAGACGGTCGAGGCGGGCTTCACCTCGGTACGGATGGTCGGCTCGGCCAATTATGACGACGTCGCGCTCAAGCAGGGCATCGAGCATGGCTATATCGAAGGGCCGCGCATCACGCCCGCTACCTACGCGATCGGGGCGATCGGCGGGCACTGCGACGCGACCGAATTTCCGCCGTCGATCACCCCGCCCGCGCCCAATATCGCGACCGGCCCGACCGCGTTCCGCGCGCTGGTGCGCACGCTCCGCAAGAATGGTGCCGAGGTAATCAAGGTCTGCATGACCGGCGGCGTCCTCTCCAAGACCGATTCGGTCGGCGCGCAGCAGCTCGGTTTCGACGAGATCAAGGCGATCGTGGACGAGGCGCACATGCTGGGCATGCGCGTCGCGGTCCATGCCCATGGCACCGACGGCATCAACGATGCGTTGCGGGCAGGCGTGGATACGATCGAACATGCCAGCCTCGCCGACGAGGAATCGTTCAAGCTCGCCAAGGCGCACGGCGCCTGGTTCGACATGGATATCTACAATGACGATTATATCCTGTCGGACGGTGCCAAGAACGGCGTGTTCGCCGAAAGCCTCGCCAAGGAAAAGATGATCGGCCGCAAGCAGCGCGAGACCTTCCGCGCCGCGCATGCCGCGGGCGTGAAGATGCTGTTCGGCACCGACGCCGGAGTCTACCCGCACGGCGACAATGCACGTCAGTTCGCCAAGATGGTCGAATGGGGCATGACCCCGGTCGAGGCGATCCGTGCCGCCACCAGCGAGGCCGCGGTCGCGCTCAACCGCGTCGACGATGTCGGCCAGATCACGCCCGGCCATTTTGGCGACATCGTCGCGGTCGCGGGCGATCCGACCAAGGACGTGCGCCTGCTCGAACATCCGGTGTGGGTGCTCAAGGGCGGGCAAGTCGTGACGGCGCCCGCGCGGTAATTGATGGCCGAGAGCAACAACAAACTCGTCCTGTTCGCGGCGCTTGCCGCCAATCTCGGGATCGCCGTCGCCAAGTTCGTGGCGGCGGCGATCACCGGCTCTTCGGCGATGCTGACCGAGGGGTTTCACTCGGTGGTGGATTCCACCAACCAGTTGCTGCTGCTCTATGGCGAGCGAGCGTCGAACAAGCCCGCCGACGAGGTGCATCCGCTGGGTTATGGCCGCGAACTCTATTTCTGGAGCTTCGTCGTCGCGATCCTGATCTTCGCGACCGGCGCGGGCCTCTCCATCTTCGAAGGCATCGAGCATATCCAGCATCCCGGCCCGATCCAGGATGCGACGATCGCTTATATTGTGCTGGGCGTCTCGTTCGTGCTGGAGGGCGGATCCTGGCTGACGGCGATGCGCGAATTCCGTCGCACGCAGGGCAATCTCGGCTGGTGGAAGGCGATCCGCAGGTCGAAGGATCCCAGTACCTTCATCGTCCTGTTCGAGGATTCCGCCGCGATGTTCGGCCTGGTCGTGGCTGCGGCGGGCGTGTTCCTGACGCATTGGACGATGAACCCGCTGTGGGATGGCACCGCCTCGATCGTGATCGGCGTCGCGCTTGCGATCGTCGCCTTCATGCTTGCGCGCGAATCCAAGGGGCTTTTGATCGGCGAGCGCGCGGACCCCGCGCTCTCGACCGCGATCCGCGCGGCCTTCGCCGCACGGCCCGAGGTCACGCGCGTGCAGGAAGTGGTCACGATCCACACCGCGCCGCGCAAGGTGTTCGTAGCCGCGAGCGTAGATTTCGAGGATGCGGTTGCGGTCGGCGCGATCGAACAGCTGATCGCCGACACCGAAGCGCAATTGCGCGCCGACTGGCCGGAGATCGCGACCGTCTACATCAAGCCGAAGGCGAGCCTGCCGGCTTGAGCCCCTTATACTGCCAGATGCGGCGGTAATATTTGTTGCGGGGAATAGCCGCGACCAGCCGGTAATCGCGCACCAGCGCGGCATCGATCACCCGCTGTGTGCCTTGATTGAAAAGGTCGCGCTGTTCCTGCAGTCGATCGGGCGTGCGCCATTGCGGCTGGAGGACGCCGTCGACGATCACCGCCGGATGCGCGGCGAGCACGCGCCGCATTTCCGCAACCGAATCCGTGCCGATGCCGGAGGCTTCGATCCCTTCGGACAGATGGTCGGGAAACAGGAATTTGGTCGGCGCGGGCGCGCCCGTCATAAGATAGAGGATCGGCTCGCCGTCATAGATGTAGAGCGATCCTCCCTGACGCGCACGATTGATGATGCCCGCGAGCCGTTCGGCGTACGCGGCATCGCCCTTGCGGCGGATGATGATGTGGTGGCTGACCGGCAGCGCGATAACCCCGATCGCGGCCAGCACGCCGGCGAGGTAGAGTCCGGTCTTTCGGCTTCCGCGCGCCACATCGAATGCCGGCGCCACCGCCGCGCATAGCGAGACCAGCAGCGGCAGCGCATAATGGTCGTACCAGGTGCCGAAGACGAGTAGCCCGGCCACCGCCGCGCCGAACCATTGAAGCAGGAAACGGTGCGATTGGCGGTCATGCCCCTCCCACAGCCGGCCGCGCTCGGCGACGCCGAGAGCGAACAGCAAAGGCGAAAGCAAGGCAGCGATCATGCCCAGCCGACCCATCAATTCGGACCAGGGTGCGCTGCCGCGCGAGGCGACCGAGACGATGTTGGCGTAAAGGAAGGCCTGCGTCTGGCCGATCGAGACATAATAGCCCAACACCAGCATGCTCGGAATCAATGCGATTCCGATCCAGCCCAAAGCCTGCGCCAGTGTGGCCGCGAGCCGCCCGGTGGTGCGCCACTGCCACCAGACCAAAGCGAGACCGAAGAACACGCCTTCGAACAGAGCGGTATATTTGATCTGCAGCGCGACCCCGCACAGCGCCATGGCCGCCATTCCGAGCCGGAAGCGCCGAGCGGGCGCGGTGGTCGGGGTCACTGCGGTGAGCGTGATCAGGCCAGCTCCCGCCACGAACAGATTGTAGAAGACGGGCGACTGGCCGCCCTGGCCGGTGAAGATGTCGAGCCAGAGCAAATAGATCGATCCGGCGATCCAGCCCGCACGCTCGCTCGCCACGCGGCGGCCGAGCTGACGGATGACGAGCGCGGTGCCCCAGGCGAACAAGGTCGCGACGATCTGATATTGCCAGATGCCGGCGCCGCCGAGCAGGCGGATGCCCGCATAGAGAAGGAACAGGCCGACCGGCTTGCGGTCCCAGGCATCGACATAGGGAATCGCGCCATGGAGCATGCGGTCGCCGACCAGCAGGTAATATTGCTCGTCGACCTGGATGACGGGGTCGCCGTACCAGATACAGCGCACCGCGACCGCGAGCGCCAACAAAAGGGCGGGGCCCGCCCAGCGATGGGACAGCAAAGCCTGCAGGAAATCGGTGCGCGCTGGCGCCGTGACGGGCCACGGGCCGTGCAGCGCGATGCTGCTGTCACGCACGCGCGCCGGTTCCAACTCAACCTTGTCGAACACCGTTTGATACATTCAACCCTGCCCTCGGCGCGGGATCGGGCCCGCTTTGAACAAATGAGACTCTCGTCAAACGGGGCCGGGGGCGCGTTTCCGTCCGTTGTTGCGGTGCAACGAAGATTCTATGCGACGGGGCGTGCCGGGCGCGGAGTCCCGTTGACGCTCCACGACTCCCTAGCTATAGGGCCGCTCGCTCGCGCGCCGGTTCAACATGGCCGCCGTGGGTGCACTGAACATTGCCGATGTCTGGCAGGCCCCGGGAGGCGCAAGTCACCTGGGTCCGTTTCGCATTTCGCGGAAATGGGCAGCGGTAAAGTAACCCTGTGAAAGGTGAAGGGCTTCATGCCGACGATTAACCAGCTGATCCGCAAGGGTCGCGAACCGCAGATCGCCAAGTCCAAGGTGCCTGCGATGGAAAAGAACCCGCAGAAGCGTGGCGTCTGCACGCGCGTCTATACCACGACCCCGAAGAAGCCGAACTCGGCGTTGCGCAAGGTGGCCAAGGTCCGCCTGACCAACCAGCGCGAAGTCATCAGCTACATTCCGGGCGAGGGCCACAATCTTCAGGAGCACTCGGTGGTCCTGATCCGTGGCGGCCGTGTGCGCGACCTTCCGGGCGTGCGTTACCACGTGCTGCGTGGCGTGCTCGACACGCAGGGCGTGAAGAACCGCAAGCAATCCCGCTCCAAGTACGGCGCCAAGCGTCCGAAGTAAGCCGATCGGCATACGTCCGGTCTCCAGGCTGAAGTTAAGAGGAATTTGAAAGATGGCTCGTCGTCGTCGTCCCGAAAAGCGCGAAATCCTGCCCGATCCGAAGTTCGGGGATGTCGTGCTCAGCAAGTTCATGAACAGCGTCATGCTCGACGGTAAGAAGTCCGTCGCGGAGAGCATCGTTTATGGTGCGCTCGAAACCGTCGAGACCCGCGCCAAGCGCGAGCCGCTCGGCGTGTTCCATGACGCGCTCAACAATGTCCGTCCGGGCATCGAGGTCCGCAGCCGCCGCGTCGGCGGTGCGACCTACCAGGTTCCGGTCGAAGTCCGCCCCGAGCGTTCGCAGGCTCTGGCGATCCGCTGGCTGATCGCCGCGGCGCGCGCCCGTTCGGAGCACACCATGTCCGCCCGCCTTTCGGGTGAGCTCATGGATGCGGCGAACAATCGCGGCAACGCGGTCAAGAAGCGCGAAGACACGCACCGCATGGCGGAAGCGAACCGCGCCTTCTCGCACTACCGCTGGTAAGGCCGGGCACTCTAGCGCCCGCTCGAATCATACCTACATAGTGGGGAGCCGGATTGTCCGGCTCCCCATATCGCTAAGGAAGTATACGTCATGGCCCGCAGCCATCCGCTCGATATGTATCGCAACATCGGCATCATGGCCCACATCGATGCCGGTAAGACGACCACGACCGAGCGCATCCTGTATTACACCGGCAAGTCCTACAAGATCGGCGAGGTCCATGAGGGCACCGCCACCATGGACTGGATGGAGCAGGAGCAGGAGCGCGGGATCACGATCACGTCGGCTGCGACCACGTGCTTCTGGAACGATCACCGCATCAACATCATCGACACTCCCGGCCACGTCGACTTCACGATCGAAGTCGAGCGTTCGCTGCGCGTGCTCGACGGCGCGGTTGCATGCTTCGACGGCGTTGCCGGCGTTGAGCCGCAGTCGGAGACCGTGTGGCGCCAGGCCGAGAAGTATCACGTCCCGCGGATGTGCTTCGTCAACAAGCTCGACCGCACCGGCGCGAGCTTCGAGCGCTGCGTAGAGATGATCAAGGACCGCCTCGGCGCGCGTCCGGCCGTTCTTTATCTCCCGATCGGTATCGAGGGCGGCTTCAAGGGCCTCGTGGACCTGGTCGAGAATCGCGCGATCATCTGGCTCGAAGAGTCGCTGGGCGCGAAGTTCGAATATCAGGACATTCCGGCCGACATGGCCGATGCCGCCGCGACCGCGCGTTCCGAGCTGATCGAAATGGCGGTCGAGCAGGACGATGATGTCATGGAGGCGTATCTGGAGGGCAATGAGCCCGACGTCGCCACGCTCAAGAAGCTGATCCGCAAGGGCACGCTGAACTTCTCGTTCGTGCCGGTGCTGTGCGGCTCCGCGTTCAAGAACAAGGGCGTGCAGCCCTTGCTCGACGGCGTCATCGATTATCTGCCGAGCCCGCTCGACATTCCGCCGGTCCAGGGCGTCAAGCTCGACGGCGAAACGCCGGACGAGCGTCCGGCCGCGGACGACGCGCCGATGTCTGCGCTGGCGTTCAAGATCATGAACGATCCCTTCGTCGGCACGCTCACCTTCGCCCGCATCTATTCGGGCAAGATGGAAGCCGCTTCGACCGTGACCAACTCGGTCAAGGACAAGAAGGAAAAGGTCGGCCGCATGCTGCTGATGCATGCGAACAGCCGTGAGGACATCCAGGAAGCATTCGCCGGCGATATCGTCGCTCTGGCAGGCCTCAAGGACACGACTACCGGCGACACGCTCTGCGCGCAGAACGCCCCGATCATCCTCGAGCGGATGGAATTCCCCGAGCCCGTGATCGAGCTGTCGGTGGAGCCGAAGACCAAGGCCGACCAGGAGAAGATGGGCGTCGCCCTCAGCCGCCTGGCGCGCGAAGATCCGTCGTTCCGCGTGTCTTCGGACAACGAGAGCGGCCAGACCATCATCAAGGGCATGGGCGAGCTCCATCTCGAGATCCTGGTCGATCGCATGAAGCGCGAGTTCAAGGTCGAGGCGAATATCGGCGCACCGCAGGTCGCCTATCGCGAATCGCTCAGCCGCAAGGTCGATGTCGATTACACCCACAAGAAGCAGTCGGGTGGCTCGGGTCAGTTCGGCCGCATCAAGATCACGGTCGAGCCGGGCGAGCGCGGCCAGGGCGTGATCTTCATCGACGAGGTCAAGGGCGGCAACGTGCCGCGCGAGTATATCCCGTCGGTGGAAAAGGGCATTCGCGAGATCGCCGCGACGGGTTCGAAGATCGGCTTCCCGATCATCGACTTCACCGCGACGCTGACCGACGGCGCCTACCATGACGTCGACTCGTCGGCGCTGGCGTTCGAAATCACGGCCCGCGGCGCGATGCGCGAAGCGGCCCAGAAGTCGGGCATCAAGATCCTCGAGCCGATCATGAAGGTCGAGGTCGTGACGCCGGAAGATTATCTGGGCGACGTGATCGGCGACTTGAACAGCCGCCGCGGTCAGATCCAGGGCACCGACAGCCGGGGCAACGCCCAGGTGGTCGAGGCGATGGTCCCGCTGGCCAACATGTTCGGCTATGTGAACCAGCTCCGGTCCTTCACCCAGGGCCGCGCGCAATACTCGATGCAGTTCAGCCACTATGACGAAGTTCCCGCGAACGTCGCCGAAGAGGTTGTGGCAAAGCTGGCATAAGCCGAAAAAGCTGCTATTGGCGCGCTCCGCGAGGCGGGGCGCTCCCTTACTCCAATCATTCGAAGCAAGGTAGGATATCATGGCTAAGGCTAAATTTGAGCGGACGAAGCCGCACTGCAACATCGGCACCATTGGCCACGTCGACCATGGCAAGACGTCGCTCACGGCCGCCATCACCAAGGTTCTCGCCGAAACCGGCGGCGCCACCTTCGTCGACTACGCAAACATCGACAAGGCTCCGGAAGAGCGCGAGCGCGGCATCACCATCTCGACCGCGCACGTCGAGTATGAGACCGAGAAGCGCCACTATGCGCACGTCGATTGCCCGGGCCACGCTGATTATGTGAAGAACATGATCACCGGCGCCGCGCAGATGGACGGCGGCATCCTGGTCGTGTCGGCCACCGATGGCCCGATGCCGCAGACCCGCGAGCACATTCTGCTCGCCCGTCAGGTTGGCGTGCCGGCTCTGGTCGTCTTCATGAACAAGGTCGACCTGGTCGACGACGAAGAGATCCTCGAGCTCGTCGAGCTCGAAATCCGCGAACTGCTCTCGTCCTACGACTTCCCGGGTGACGACATCCCCGTCATCAAGGGTTCGGCGGTCAAGGCTCTCGACGGCAGCGATACCAAGATCGGCCACGACGCCGTTCTGGAGCTGATGCGCAATGTCGACGAGTATATCCCGCAGCCGGATCGTCCGCTCGACAAGCCGTTCCTGATGCCGATCGAAGACGTGTTCTCGATCTCGGGCCGCGGCACCGTCGTCACCGGCCGCGTCGAGACCGGCGTCGTCAAGGTTGGCGAGGAAGTCGAGATCGTCGGTCTGACCGACACCAAGAAGACCACCGTCACCGGCGTTGAAATGTTCCGCAAGCTGCTCGACAGCGGCCAGGCGGGCGACAACATCGGCGCGCTTCTCCGCGGCGTTGGCCGTGAAGACGTCGAGCGTGGCCAGGTCCTCTGCAAGCCGGGCTCGATCAAGCCGCACACCGAATTCTCGTCGGAAGTCTACGTGCTGTCGAAGGAAGAGGGTGGCCGTCACACGCCGTTCTTCGCCAACTACCGCCCGCAGTTCTACTTCCGCACGACCGACGTGACCGGCGAGGTCGTCCTCCCCGAGGGCACC
>Ga0209455_1001104_pt1 | contig 13256 bp, 13 predicted proteins | sample AraplaCol_mCL_r2_FD_184275 | JGI IMG/M metagenome (GOLD analysis project Ga0209455, IMG submission 184275) | Arabidopsis root microbial communities from North Carolina, USA - plate scrape CL_Col_mCL_r2 (SPAdes) (version 2) | ecosystem: Host-associated > Plants > Roots > Endosphere | place: USA...
TCAAGCGGATGGCGGCATTTTAGCGTGGCCCAGCAAGCCGCGTTGGCGCATGATCTCTTCGCGCTGCAAGTCGCTGACGAAGCTCTGGACGCGGATGCGCACGTCCCGCGGCATGTCGACGAAAGAGCAGCCGACCCGGCGCACTTTGGCCGCGCCCTTGTATGCGGGCTCTTCGTCGCTGACATGGATCACGCTCAGGCTCACGTCGAATGCGCCCGTGCGCGGAATATCGAGCCGGGCCGCGTAGACCTTGCCGTATTCGGTATCGAGCACGCGGGCCGGGTCGGCCAGGGCCAGGCCCGTCACGCTCAGGTCGCGCACGCTCAGCTTGCCGGCCGTCGGATGAATGGCGGCGTCCCGCAAGATCGTGCAGCTCACGTCCTTGTCCGCCGGAACGTTGGTGCGAAAGGCATCGCGCCGCTGCATATAGGTGATGGCCTTGGGCAGGCGGGTCTTGAGCGCGGGCCGGCCGAAATAGTCCGTCTTCTCCAGCCCCTCGACTTCGAACATCAGATAGACCTGGTCGCAGGAGGTCGACACCATGAGCGGGCCGCGGGCCGCCAGCAGCTGCTCGGTCAGGCCGGCATCGGACAAGCCCGCGAAGACCAGGACCTTGGCCTGCTGCACGACCTCCAGCAAGGTCGTGACGGCGCTCGGCTCCTGGCCGTCCAGGGAGAGAATCGCCAGGGCCTGTTCGTCGCGCACCGAGCGCAGCAAATGCACGATTTCGAGCTGCCTGCCGATCGATTCAGGCTGGTCGTCCAGCGCGGCCGACGCATCGGCCCGAACCGTTACCCTGGCAAGCGTCGCAGCATGCAATTTGCGCAGCCAGGACTTCAGCACAAGCTCTCTCCGGGATACGCCGTGGCCCATGGGGGCGGCGTAAAGGTGGTGTATTGACGGTGTAACTAAATATGTTAACTATGGTATCAGAGCGCCGCGGGCCTCGAGCGCGCGAATTCAGGCCTGGGTTCGCCGCAATTCGTAGACCACCGTGTCCAGCCGGGTCAGGCCACGGGCGACGAACGACGGCTCCTTGTCCAGAATGCCGCGCCGATCGATTACCGAAACACTAGCCCAGGACGCATACAAAGTCCGCACTTCTTCTTCAAGAACTGCAAAGGGCGGGCCGGCCATCTCGTTCTGGTCGTATTCGAGCGCGAGCAGCAAGGCCCGGCATGCCGCAGGCAGTTGCCCGTAGACGTGCCGCACGTAGCGTTCGCGCATGGGCGGCGGCAGGGCGACCAGCGCCGCGCGGTCATAGGCGCCGACGCACTCGGCGAAGTCGGCCTGGCCGAGCGCGAAGATGTCGCCGCACAGAATTTCGATATCGCCCGCGCGATAGAGGGTGCCCGCCGGCGCCGCGCTCACCGTCGGCGCGAGCCGGTTTTCGGCGAAGAACTGCTCGACGGCCAACGAGGAAAGCTCCACGCCCAGGACCCGGTGGCCCTGCCCTGCCAGCCAGATCATGTCCAGCGACTTGCCGCACAAAGGCACCAGCACCCGGCCGCCCCGCGGCACGCCCAGGGCCGGCCAGTACTTGGCCAGCAGGGGCGTGGCCTTTTTCATGTGAAAACCGGTCTGCCCCTGGCGCCAGCGTTCCAGCCAAAACTCCGTATCCATGCCATTGCTCCTTCTTGCCCGACCGCGGCCGGCCGCGCCGTCCGCACGCGATCAAGAATACTCGAAGCAGTCCTCAAATTTCCCCGCCCTTCAATGTCATAATGCCCCGGCATCCCTTCGCGCTTTCCGCCATGCCTTTGACATCCTCCCGCTTCGGCCCGCTCATCGTCCCGCTCATCGTGGCTTGCGCGCTGCTCATGGAGAATGTGGATTCCACCATCCTGGTCACGGCCATCCCCGTGCTGGCGCGCGACCTGGGGCACAGCCCGATCACGCTCAAGCTGGCCGTCACCAGCTACGTCGTGGGCCTGGGCGTGTTCATCCCCATCTGCGGCTGGGTGGCCGACCGCTTCGGCGCGCGCACGGTGTTTCGCGCCGCCATCGTCATCTTCGTCGTGGGATCGCTGCTGTGCGCGGCCGCCACCTCGCTGACCACGCTGGTGCTGGCCCGCTTCATCCAGGGCGTGGGCGGCGCGATGATGGTGCCGGTGGGACGCATCCTGATGTTCCGCGCCGTGCCCAAGTCGGAGTTCATCCGCGCCGTCACCTACCTGACCATACCGGCCCAGGCCGGGCCGGTGCTCGGGCCGCTGCTGGGCGGCTTCATCACCACCTATCTGAACTGGCGCCTGATGTTCTTCATCAACGTGCCGATCGGCATTCTGGGCATCTACCTCACCAACCGCTATATCGAGAACAGCCACGAAGAGCACCCCGGCAAGCTCGACTGGACGGGCTTCGTCCTGACGGGCCTGGGCGCGTCGCTCTTCATGCTGGGCATGTCGACGATAGGCAGCGGCCTGATCCTCGAGAGCACGGCCGTGGGCCTGGTCCTGATCGGCGCCCTGCTGCTGGGCCTGTACTGGATCTACTCGCAGCGCGTGGAAAATCCGCTGCTGGACCTGAGCTTCCTGCGCATTCCCACTTTCAATTGCAGCGTGCTGGGCGGCTCGCTGTTTCGCATCGGCCTGGGCGCCCTGCCCTTTCTGCTGCCGCTGCTGCTGCAGGACGGCCTGGGCATGACGGCCTTCGAGGGCGGCGTCATCACCTGCTGCTCGGCCATCGGCAGTTTCTGCACCAAGACCGTCGCCATCAAGATCCTCAAGCGCTGGGGCTTTCGCAAGGTGCTGATCGTCAACGCCGTGCTGTGCGGCATGGCCGTGGCCATCTGCGGCATCCTGCATCCGGGCATGTCCTGGCTGACCATCTGGTTCATCGTGACCCTGGGCGGCGTCTTCCCCGCGCTGCAGTTCACCAGCCTCAATTCCCTGGCCTATGCCGACATCGAGACCCGCGACGTCGGCCGCTCCACCAGCGTGGCCAGCGTGATCCAGCAGATGTCGCTGGGCCTGGGCGTGACCATCGCCGGCATGCTGCTGCACATGTCGCAGTCGCTGCACGGCCAGGCGCAACTGGCCTGGACCGACTTCTGGCCCGCCTTCCTCATCGTGGGCCTGTTCTCGGTCGCGTCGATCCTGGTCACGCGGCGCATGCCGGCCGACGGCGGCAGCAGCGTGGCCGCCGCATCGCCCTCCCCGGCCGGCGGCCACTGAGCGCCCCGGTCCCGGTCCCGATCCGGGCCCGGGAGTTTCCCCGTGCTTGAAATTTAAAGCTTTAAGCTTAAACTATATAGCTCTCGGACAACCCCAGACGAAGGACCGACATGAGCACCTCCCACGCGCCCCTGCATGGCCAACGAGCCCTCATCACCGGCGGCAGCACCGGCATCGGCGCGGCACTGTGCGATCTGCTCCTGCAGCTGGGCGCCGACGTGGTGTCGCTGTCGCGCTCGAACCGGGCCGATTTCAGCCACCCCAGGCTCACCCAGCGCGCCGTCGACCTGAGCGACCCCGCCGCCGTCAAGACCGCCGCCGCGCAGATCGCCCAGGAAGCCAATTACGACATCCTGGTCAACAATGCCGGCCGCGTCATCCACAAGCCGCTCGAAGAAGTCACCGACCAGGATTACGACGACCTCATGAACCTGCACGTGCGCGCGGCCATCCTGCTCACGCAGGCCGTGGTGCCCGGCATGAAGCAGCGCCGCTACGGGCGCATCGTCAATCTGTCCACGCGCGCCATCGTCGGCCTGGCCGGGCGCACCGTCTATTCGGCGTCCAAGGCCGCCATCGTGTCCATGGACCGCACCTGGGCGCTGGAGCTCGCGCCCCACGGCATCACCGTCAACACCGTTTCGCCCGGCCCCATCGGCACGCCCATGCTCAACGCCGGCCTGCCCGAAGGCGACCCCAAGCGCGACGCGCTGGCGGCGTCGATTCCGCTCAAGCGCCTGGGCACCGCCGAAGACGTGGCGCGCGCCATCGCCTTCTTCCTCGAACCCGCCAACGACTGGATCACGGGCCAGAACCTGTTCGTGTGCGGCGGCTCCAGCGTCGCGGCGACGATCGCGCTCTGATTCCTTTCTCCACGCCCGACAGGTCCGCAACCATCATGGCCATTACCTGGTTCTGCGTTTGGCAAGGCACGGGGGAAACCGCCGGCGCCCGCGTCGACGAATACGATCTCAATGCCCTCAAGACGCTGGTGCGCGGCTGCCCGGGCCTGCTGGCCGGGCACGTGCTCACGCCGGCCCAGGCGCACGATCCGCACTATGCCGGCGAGCAGGAGCAGGCCCAGCCCGCGCTCATCCTGCAGCTGGATTTCGCCGACGTGTCGGCGCTGGAAACGCTGCTGCACCCCGGCGCGCATCTGTCGGTGCTGGCCGAGCCCAAGTTCCTGCCCAGCCTCAAAGGCGTGCCGGCCGCGCAGCAGGCCATGCTCGCGCGCCGCTATGCCGTGGCCGACGACCGCATCGCGTCCGGCGACGGCAGCAGCCTGAGCTATTGGGTGGAATACGCCGGCCCGGCCGAGGACGAAAACGCCTGGCACGTTTTCTACGTCGCCCATCACCCCTATCTGCTGGCGAAGTTTCCAGGCATACGCGCCATCGACATCTACACGCCGGCCGTGGCCATCTGCGACCTGCCGCTGCCCGTGCGGCCCTGCATGCAGCGCAACAAGGTGGTCTTCGACACGCCCGAGGCCATGACGGCGGCCATGCAGACGCCGGTGCGCGACGCGCTGCGAGCGGATTTTCATGAGTTTCCCGCCTTCGCGGGACACGCGCTGCATTTCCCGTTCAGGACCTGGACACACAGGCCCTGACGCGGCGCGCCGATCGCATCGTCATGAGTTCGCGCGGGCCGTCATGGCCCGCGCCGCCTGCGCCTCAACGCACGAGGGACTTGGCCAGGCGCGCTTCGACGTAGCGCTGCACCCCCGACATGCCGGTGCTCAGCAGCCAATAAATCGCGGCGGCGGTCAAATACAGAGGCAGGGGCTGGAAGGTCGCGGCGATGACTTCCTGGGCCGAACGCAGCAATTCCGTCACCGTGATCACCGAAACGAGCGAGGTGTCCTTGATGAGGCTGATCAGCGTATTGCCCAGGCTGGGCACCGCAAGCCGCAGCGCCTGCGGGCCGATCACGTAGCGCAGTATCTGCATATAGCCCAGGCCCAGGCTGCGGGCGGCGTCCCACTGGCCGTGGCCGACGCCCATGATCGCGCCGCGCATGCTCTCCGACAGATAGGCGCCGGCGTTGGCGGTCAGGGCGAGAATGCCGGCGGAAGTCGGATCCAGCGTAATGCCGACGTCGGGCAAGCCGTAATACACGACGAAAATCTGCACCAGCAGGGGCGTGCCGCGCATCAGGCTGACATAGCCCCGCGCAATGCTCTTGAAAAAACGGTTGTGGCCGATGCCCATGATCGCGGCCACGGCGCCGACGCACAGGCCCAATACCGCCGAAGCAAGCGCGAATTTCAGGGTGATCGCCGCGCCGAGAAAGAGGACGGGCAAGGACTGCCAAACGAGATCGAGATGCGCCATGTGCGGCAATCCGGAAAAACCGCGCCGCGCCGGCCGTTGCTACGGCGGCGCGGCGCGCGGGGGGAACGAAGAATCAGTGTGCGGCGACGGGATGGGTCACGTCAGTGTTGAACCAGTGCATCGAGATCTTCTTGAGCGTGCCGTCCTTCTTCATGGCGGTCAGCGCGTCGTTGATGGCCTTGTCGAACTTGGGGTTGCCCTTGCGGAAGGGGATGCCCATCTCCTGGTTGGCGCCCGGCAGGATCTCGCCCGGACGCAGCGGCAGGTTCGAGGTCTTGATGATGTAGGGCAGCATGAGCCGGTCGTCGATCGTGGCGTCGATGCGATGGGCCATCAGGTCGGCCAGCTTTTCAGGGGCGCCGGCGTAGGTCTGCACGTTGATGCCCGGCACCGCCTTGGCCATCTGGTCGTAGTTCGTGCCGAGCGTCACGCCCAGCTTGAGCTTGCCCTTGAACTCGCTCAGCGACTTGATGTCGCGCTTGTCGTCGGCGCGCTGGATGAGCTGGGCGGCCGAATACGTGTAGGGCTGGCTGAAGTCCAGCGCCTGCTGGCGCTGCGGCGTGATGGTCACCTGGTTGATGATCACGTCGAACTTGCCGGCCTGCAGGCCGGCGATGATGCCGCTCCATTCCGTCGGAATGAACTGGGGCTTGACGCCCAGCTTGGCGCACAGGGCCTTGGCGACGTCCACGTCGAAGCCCACGAGCTCGCCCTTGCTGTTTTTCGAGTCGAAAGGCGGGTACGTGCCTTCCAGGCCGATCTTGAGCACGCCGGCCTGTTTCACCGAATCCAGCAGGTCTTCGGCATGGGCCGCCGCGGCGGTCAGGCCCATGGCGGAAACTGACAATACGCCTGCAAGCAGGATTTTCGAGAACTTCATTGAGCGTCTCCTGGTTTGTTTTGATCGCTCTGTGTTGTACTCGATTCGTTACGCGTCGATCAAGGGCGCGGTGGATCACCATAACCACGCGCGCGCCGAGGTCATGCCGCCAATCCAGGCACGTAATGCTTCGCCTCGCGGCGCAATTGCACCGCGTCCACGTGCGCCAGGCCGGCATCCCGGTCGTTCAGGTGGAACACGCGGATCGCGCTCTGCACCTGGCTCGCCTGGCTGTCGAGCGAGGTGGCCGCGGCCGCCAGCTGCTCGACCATGGCGGCGTTCTGCTGGGTAATGCCGTCCAGCTGCGTCACCGCCACGTTGACCTGGGCGACGCCCGTGGACTGCTCCTTGCACGCCGTGTTGATCTGGTCGAGCAGGCCCATCACCCGTTCGACCGACTCCGTGACTTCGCTCATGCGGTGCCTGGCCTCTTCGGTGCGCTGATCGCCGGTGGCCACCCATTGGGCGGATTCCTCGATCAGGGTCTTGATTTCCTTGGCGGCCTGGGTGGTGCGCTGAGCCAGGGCGCGCACTTCGCTGGCGACGACCGCGAAACCCTTGCCCTGCTCGCCCGCGCGCGCCGCTTCCACCGCCGCGTTCAAGGCCAGGATGTTGGTCTGGAACGCCACGCCCTCGATCACCTGGATGATGTCGCCGATGCGGTGCGAGGCATCGTTGATGCGCTTCATGGTCTGCACGACGTTCTCCACGGCCTCGTTGCCGCGCCCGACCACCACGTTCGTTTCGCGCGCCAGGTTCACGCCCTCCTCGGCCAGGGCAGCCGTGTTCTGCACCGTGCCGTTGATCTGGTCCATGGCGGCGGCGGTTTCTTCCAGGCTGCTGGCCTGCGATTCCGTGCGCGAAGACATCTCCTGGTTGCCGGCGGCGATTCCCCGCGTGCCCCGGTGCAGGTTGAGGACCTCGTCCTGGACGTCGCGCACGGCGGTGCGTACCGACAGCGCCATCTGAGCCAGCGCAAGCTGGATCCGGGCGAAGGAACCTTTTGCGTCGACCTCGATGTGATGGGACAGATCGCCGGCGGCCAGCTGGTTGGCCGTGGCGAGTATGTTGCGCAAGGGGCGCGCGATCATGCGTATCTGCAAGGCAGACATGGCCACCGCGGCGATCAAGCCTGCCCCGGCATAGGCCCAGGCGGGCAGCGCCTTCCAGGCCAGGAAGGTCGGGACGGCCGCCGCGATCAGTGTCGCCAGGCCGAGCTTGCCGCGCGGGCCGATGGCCAGCGCGCGCCGGATCCGGCCGAACGGTGTATTGGTGATCAGTTCGCCCCGATGCAGCACGTGGACGAGCCTGCCGTCCTCGGCTTCGCGGCGCATGAGGGCATAGAGTTTTTCGGCGGCGGCGACGTCTTCGTCCGAGACATGGGTGCGCACCGACAGATAGCCGACGACCTTGCCGCCGCTGCGCATGGGCGTGGCGTTGGCCCGCACCCAGTAGAAGTCGCCATTCTTGCGCCGGTTCTTGACCAGGGCGGTCCAGGGCAGGCCCGCCTGGATGGTGCTCCACATGTCCCGGTACGCCTCGGCCGGCATGTCCGGATGGCGTATCAGGTTGTGGGGCTGGCCCAGCAGCTCGTTCTTCGAGTAGCCGCTGACCGCGATGAAGTTGGCGTTGCAGTAGGTGATGCGGCCTTTCAGATCGGTAATGGAGATCAGCGTCTGGTCGGCCGGGAAAAGGTAGGCATTCCGAGTAACGGGAAGATTGATGCGCATGCGTGGCTCTGCAGGAAATACATGAGCGGGTTCGGGTTCATGGCTGAACCCTTCCAGCCGCCCATTGGAAATATCATGGCCATGATATATGGGCGGATTCCCCGTTCGAGGCCTGCGCGGCCGGCACGCTTGATCTAAATCAAGCGAATCGGGCTGCGCATCATTGGCGCATGCCGATGGCCAGGCGGTTGAATGCGCTCATCAGCGCGACGGCAAAGGTCAGGTCGGAAATCTCGGCGTCGCTGAAGTGCGCTTTCAAGGGCTCGTAGGCATCGTCCGGCGCATGCGTCTGGTCCACGTGCGCGAGAGACTCGGCCCAATGCAGGGCGGCGCGCTCGCGCTCGGTAAACAGGCTGCTGACGCGCCAGCCGGCCACGCTGTCGAGCTTGGCGTTGGGAACGCCGTCTTCCCGGGACGACCTGGCATGCATCTCCAGGCAGAAGGCGCAGCCGTTGATCTGGGAAATGCGCAGATTGACCAGTTCGATCAACTGCTTGCCCAGGCTGCTCTTGTCCAGCGCCTGCTTGGTTGCGATCAGGCCTGCATAGGCCTGCGGCGAGAGTTTCGAGTATTCCAGTCTGAGTGCCTTCATTTCATTGCTCCGTATGTGAGTGTCTCTAAAGCGCCTGGGAGAAGTGCAGCCCCTTGGACAGCAGCCCCTGGCGAAAATAAAAGCGTTGTCCCAGCGAATTGGCCAGGCCCGTATCCAGGACCAGATACGCGCATTCGAGCCGGCGGGCCTCATCGCGCACCGCATCGATCATCTGTTTGCCCAGGCCGCGGCTGCGGACCTTGGACGACACCACCAGGTCGTCGATGTAGACGAAACGCCCGTATATCAGGTTTTCCTGGAGGCGATAGCCGGCCAGGGCCACGGCCTGCTCGCCGTCCCAGGCCGCCAAAAGACGATACGCCTGTGCAGCCTGGCGCTCGAGCTGCTCGTGAAACGCCTGCGCGCTTTGCAGGTGCGGACGCAGCTCCCGCATGAGATCGAAACACGCCGAGCTGGCCTGGGGGTCTTCGACGTGCTGCAAACGGATGGGCCCCATCGCGGTTTCCTTGATTCGCTATGCCTGATTGCTAATTTATCGAATGCATGGAATAGGCAATAGGTGCAAGAATTGAAAAAATGAGTAGGACATGACATGGACATCCGAACCCTGAAACCGCGGCGGCATTCCAAGACCCCGATCTACCTGCAGCTCTATCTGCGGTTTCGGGACGCCATTGGCGAAGGCCGGCTCTCTCCCGGCGACAGGGTGCCCGCCGTCAGAAGCCTGGCGAGCGAACTGAACCTGGCGCGGGGCACGGTGGAATCGGCCTACCAGATACTGATCAGCGAGGGCTATCTCATCGCCCGCGGTCCTGCCGGAACTGTCGTGTCGCCGCATCTGGACGGGCGCCATGGATTCGACGCTCCGCGCGCACCGGCCAGCGCGCCGCGCCCGGCCGCCATCGCCAAGGCGACGCCGCGGCCGTTCCAGCTCGGCTTGCCCGCCTTGGACGCCTTTCCGCGCAAAACCTGGGTCCGCCTGGCGGGCCGCAGGCTGCGCGGCATGGGGGACGCGGACATGGACTACCAGGTCCCGGGCGGCTACATGCCTTTGCGCAAGGCCATCGCCGCTTATCTGGGCGTCTCGCGCGGCATCGCCTGCGCGCCGGAGCAGGTCTTCGTCACCACGGGATATCTGGACGGCTTGAATTTGATATGCCACACCGTGCTGTCCGCCGGGGACAAAGGGTGGATCGAAGATCCCGGCTATCCCTACGCACGACGATTCCTGGAACTGGCGGGCATGCGGCTCGTTCCCGTGCCGGTCGACGAAGAAGGCCTGTGCGTGGAGGTGGGTCGGAAGTTATCGAAGAACGCCCGCTTCGCCGTGGTGACGCCGACCCATCAAAGCCCGCTGGGCGTCGCGCTCTCCTTGCCGCGGCGCCTGGCCCTGCTGGAATGGGCTCACGAGAATCAGTCTTGGGTCATCGAGGACGATTACGACAGCGAATTCCGTTATCAGGGGCGCCCGCTTCCTCCGCTGAAAAGCCTGGATCGGTACGGCAGAGTGCTTTACGCGGGCACGTTCAGCAAAGTGCTGTACCCCGGCTTGCGGCTTGCCTATCTCGTCGTGCCCGATGATTGCGTGCCGAAATTCGAAGCCGCGGCTTCGTTGCTGCGCATGAACAGCCCGGTCCTACAGCAGGCCACCGTGGCCGATTTCATGGAGCAAGGACACTTCTCGCGGCATCTCAAGAAGATGAGGGCGCTGTATGGGGAACGCCGGGGCTATCTTGTCGCTGCGTTGGAGCAGGCGTTCGGGGATGCGCTGCAGATACCCGATAGGGCCGGGGGACTGCATGTGTTGGGGTATTGGAAGGGCGAGCAGAGCGATAGCGCCGTGGCTGAGGCGGCGAATGCGCAGGGGCTGGCGATACATGCCTTGAGTATTTGGAAGATGAAGGGACAAGCCGCCGATCAGGGTTTGCTGCTGGGGTTTGCCAACCTGGCCAGCGCGGAAGCGGCGCGTGGTGCGGTGCGGCGCTTGTTGCAGGCGATGAAGAGAACGTAAGAGATCGGATGCGCGATGAGAAAAGGGCCTACAGCTAAAATTGAAAACTATTGAAGAGTAATCATAGCAAGAGAAAAATAAGCAAAAAAGTTTTCAATCATGAAGCGAACCCAATCGCATAATGAAAATTCAATGACTGCTTGCCCGATACGAACAGAAAGGCGACAGACAGAATAGAGGCGTGAAGTCGTTAGCTTCGTGCTTCCGGGCTTCACGCAGCGGAACCTGCACGAGTTTGCTGAGGGGCTTATTGGCAGACATCGCTTCCGTATCCCCCTACGCCCTTAACCGTCGAAACACTTCATCCACCAGCACGTTCGCCAGCCCCTTGAACACGGCCCCGTGCCGCAATGCCTGTTCCGCCATGTCGCCATGATTTTCCAAAGCATCCACGATGGCGTGGTTCAGCTTGGATTCATAGGCACCGTTTCGGAAAGCCTCTACCGTGTCGTTAGCCTTGGCCTGTTCTTGAAGCGTTGGATCTTCCACCAGCTTTCCAATCAGGGTCGTGGCATACCAGTACGATATAGCCTTGTCGTGTCCATCAAGACGCCACAGACCGATGTTGACCTGTATGCTGCCATTGCTCAGAAAATCCCGGTAGTTGAACAGATCATGATCGATTCGCACTAATCCCCCCATCACTGGCACACCCATTTTCATCGGTCACCACTGGTTCAAAGAAAGGTCCCAGATCGAGAACGGCAAGCTGGTGTGCCTGGACTGGGCTGCCGCGGCAGGCGGACCTCTCGTCGCTTACCGTTAGGATGACCACTAAGCCATCGGTGGGGTAAAAAGCGGGACAAAATTCTGAAAGAGAAAAGGCCTTACGCGATCTCTCACGTAAGGCCTTGATTTCATTGGTCGGGACGGAGTGATTCGAACACTCGACCCTCTGCTCCCAAAGCAGATGCGCTACCAGGCTGCGCTACGCCCCGATGTGCTGTTTAAAGCGGCGCGATTGTACTCGAGAAACGAAGCGCCCCCTCCCCGCAGGCCGGCTCATACTCCGCCCGCACGCGCCGAATCAAACTTGTCCGGAGTTGCGATGAGACCCGCCCTGCCGCATCCCCATCATCGCCCGCGACATGCTGCTGGCGGCGGACAAGATGGCTTCTTTATGCCGCGCCAGTGCCTGGCTCGTCAGGCGCGACATCGGGCCTGAAATTCCGATCGCCCCCACCAGTTTCCACTGGATGCCGTACACGGGGGCCGAGATGCTGGACACCTCGGGATCCCGTTCGCCCAAAGATGTCGCGTAGCCTGCCCGGCGTATCGATTCGTACGGCTCGCCGGATTCGCCGGAAAAGGCCAGCAATATGCGCCCCGGGCTGCCGAGCTCGAGCGGCAGGGTCAGGCCCACGCGGACGTGATGGCGTATGGATTTGGAACCTTCGATGCGCGCCACGCAAATACGGTGGTTGCCCTCGCGCACGTAGAACGTGGCGCTTTCGCCGGTGGCGGCGGAAAGATCCCGCAGCGCCGGCTCGACGACGTCTTGCACATTGAAGGTGGCCTGGTAGCACGCGCCGAGCCAGCCGGCCGCGTGAGCGAGCCGCCAGGTGCCGTCCGGCTGCTGGGCGAGGTAGTCGTCCAGCGCCAGGGTGCGCGCAAGGCGCAGCACGGTGGAACGGTGATAGCCCGTGCGCCGGCTCAATTCCGCCAGCGACAGATAGGCACTTTCACCGCCGAACGCTTCCAGCACGCGCATGGCGCGCCGCACCGCGACCACGCCGTCTTCGGGCGCCAGTTCCGCCTCTTTCGAGTCGTTATTTTCTTTCATCTGATAGAACATGTCTCGCTATACGAAACGTCATTGTATTGTGCAGAACAAGAAGACACAATGCCCGCACATTCAAAAACAACTCGGAGACAAAAATGAAATTCGTCCGTCATGTGCTGGCCGCCGCCGCCCTGGCCTGCGCCGTTCTGCCTTTAAGCGCGCAAGCCGCCTACCCCGACAAGCCCATACGCCTGATCGTGCCCTTCCCGCCCGGCGGCGGCACCGACGCCCTGGCGCGCGAAGTCGCCACCAAGATCGGCACGGATACCGGCTGGAGCTTCGTGGTCGAGAACCATCCGGGCGCGGGCGGCAACATCGGCGTCAATATGGCGGCCCAGGCCACCCCCGACGGCTACACCATCGTCCTGGGCCAGACCAGCAACCTGGCCATCAATGCCACGCTGTATACCCACCTGCCCTACGACCCCGAAAAGAACCTGACGCCGATCGGCCTGGTGGCCCAGGCGCCGCTGGTCCTGGTCACCGGCGCCAAGTCCTCCATCAAGACGCTGGCCGACGTGGTCAAGGCGGCCAAGGCCAAGCCGGGCTCGCTCACGGTCGCGACCTCCGGCGTCGGCACGGTGGCCCACCTGACGACCGTGGAGTTGCAGAAAAGCGCGGGGATCAAGGTCACGCACGTTCCCTACAAAGGGGCCCAGCAAGGCCTGACCGACGTCATCGGCGGACGCGTCGACATGTACATGTCTTCGGTGCCGACCCTGATCGGCCCGATCCGCGGCGGCATGGTGCATGCGCTGGTCGTGACGTCGCTCAAGCGCTCCGACAA
>Ga0209455_1001105_pt1 | contig 13255 bp, 9 predicted proteins | sample AraplaCol_mCL_r2_FD_184275 | JGI IMG/M metagenome (GOLD analysis project Ga0209455, IMG submission 184275) | Arabidopsis root microbial communities from North Carolina, USA - plate scrape CL_Col_mCL_r2 (SPAdes) (version 2) | ecosystem: Host-associated > Plants > Roots > Endosphere | place: USA...
AGCGAAAGACCTATGGTATCAAAAAACATCACATATTTCAGCATCTCGCTAAACTTTGATACAAAAAACAGTACCACAACCACCGCCGCCACAAAAAACGACATCCCGAACTCCTGCACCTGTGTTTTGGGGTTAACCTTTTTAAATATAGGCGGTAAAATGCCATCCTCGGCCATGGCATAATATACGCGCGGATTGGCCAGCACATTCACATTTACAAAAGCCAGCACCGATAAAAATATCATCAGCGAAGTAACCTTGTAGCCGGTATCGCCAAAAATAACTCCCACCATTTTTGCAGCCAGCGACGGTGTTTGCTGCAGGCCGCCAATGCCCAAAACATGGTAATAGGCATAATTAATACCGAGGTACATGGCCAGTATCACAAACATGCCTGCCGCTATAGCTTTAGGAATATTGCGTTTGGCATTAATTATATCGCCGCCAAAATTGATGGTTTGCTGGTAGCCGCCATAACAAAAAAACACAGCCACCAAACTTAAACCAATCGAAGTGATAATATTGCCGCCATATGGCACAGCCTGGATGGTTACCGGGTTCACATTACTTTTAAATATTGTTGAGCAGATAAGCAGTATCATGCTCAGTTTAAATATTATCAGCAGGTTTTGGGTGCGGGCGCTCATTTTAATGCCCAAAAAGTTAATCACATATAAAATCAGTACCGAGCCAATGGTGATAATTTTGGTTCCTAAATCGTTCTGCAAACTTTCGGGGAGTAAAAAAGGCCTGATATAGTCGGCCCCAATAAGAGCCACGGCCCCAACCGATGCCGCGTTGCTGATAACCAGCACCCAGTTAATCATAAATGCGAACGCGGGGTGGTAGCAGTACGAAAAAACTTTGTAAAAGCCGCCGGTAGCAGGGTAGCGCGCACCAATTTCGGCAAAGGTGAGGGCGCCGCAAAAACTAATCAGTCCGCCAAATATCCATGCGCCAAAAAACACCCAGGCATTGCCGGCTTTTATTGCAACTTCACCAGGTGCGGCAAAAATACCCATGCCTATTACCAGGCTGATTACTATCATGGTAAGGTCGAAACGGTTCAGGATGGGTTTGATACTCATGTGAAAAATATGCGATTTGTTTGTTTTAAGATTTATTTTTTAAATTAATATTTTAAATTTGTTAGCTTTAAATCCCTGTTAATTAATAATAATACTATTGTTTGCGCAGTAATGAAGATTGGTTTTAAGCAAATTAAGCAAATATTAGTTATCGCAATACTTTTGCTCAGTATTTCGCAGGTGATTGCACAGCCAAAACAGTCGGTTGCTGTTGTAAAACAGCCTGTTCCTGTGGTTAAGCCCGCTCCTATGAGCCGCCAGCTTGCCGAATTTATAAAACTTGCTGCCCACGCTGATGTAACTTTTAAGTTCCCCAGGGGATTTAGAGAAATTAAAGCGCCCGACAATGAAGATCTTTCGTTCGACTATGCAATGACACTGCCGGGCAAAGATTTTGAAATATGGTTGCAGGTAAAATCGCAAAAAGAAAACTGGGCCAGCTATCAAAACGCACAAGGCAGACCCAACGCTGAACTCGCCAACCCCGACTCGACTTATAATTTAATAGCACAAGCGCACGCCGCAGCGTTTACGGGCGAAAATAAATTTTTCGTAAAAACCATACCCCCTGAAGTGCTGACGCGGTACAACGCCGATGCAGGAAAATCGTACCTGTTAACTCTGTTGGATTTACCGGAAACCAAACATTATAAATATGCGCTGCTGATTACCCTTCAAAAAAACCATACCGGTATAATAGTAGCCGTTTGTTTTACCAACGACAAAGGGCCTGAATTTTTTAAGGATATGGACAGGGCCTCAAATTGCTTAAAGTTTAAACAGGTAAAAAATTCTCAGCAATAAATAACAGCGTTGCTATTTACAGCCCACCTCGCATTCCGCATGCTATATTCATTTAATCACCTTTTTTAAATCTGCAACTATCTCTTTTGTAAATACAATAGCCCCCGCATTCTGCAAGTGATATTGGTCCACAAATAAACTATCGGAAAAAATTGTAGTGTTATAGTAATTCAAATAGATTCCGCCCCGGCTCTCAATAATTGAGCGGCATTTATCAAAATGTGCATTAATCCGTTGCTGGTCGTAAGCTGTATTGGCGTACGATTTTTTAATGGGCGCCTGTATAAAAATAAATTTGATGCGTTGCTGTTTTAGCCAAATAGCCAGGCTATCCAGCCCGTTATAGTTGCTTTGGCTGTACCTGGTTGGGAACACATCATGCGCATCCCACATTTTATGGTTGATGTCTTTTGGCTTTACAGTTAACGATGCCCCGCCCCAGGCATCAAAATTAATGGGATATTCAAAATACTTTCGCCATATTATTTGATGGATAGAATTATAATTTTTGAGGTAGAAAAACTCGGGCAGGTTGTTCCTGATAAAACCCGGCGTGTTTAAAAAATTGGCATAAGTACTATTCGGCGGCGACATAAATTCACCCAGTGAAGCGCACATAATAACATATTTAGGCCGATGCTCCGGTATAAATTTGCGCAGCATCAGCCGCAGATCGTTTATTTGGACGCCCCACGAGGCAAAATTATAATAGGAAGTGTCCAGGTTTTGAGTTACCAGGTCCGATTTTAGTTCATACAGGGTTATTGACGAACCTATCGCCATCAGGTTTACCTGTTTAACCTGCTGCTTTTTAATATGCCGCATTTTCGCATCGAACAGATCCGAACTTGTTACAATTGGTGCAAAGCCAAGGCGAAACAATATCTCGAACAAGATAAAAATCGGCAGCGCAAACAATACTGTCTTAACCACGAATTTATTTAGCTGTCTTTTATTCATCTTAAAATTTAAAATAAACAAAGGCCGTTATATTGGTGGCGCTAAACACCAGGATGAAGAGTACCAATCCGTAGTATATTAACATCTTTGCACCTGTTTTTTCAATACTATCCATTTGCAATGCGTGTTCTTTATCGCGCTGCTTCCATTCCGCAATAAACATGATGATAATGGCTAAAATAGCGGCTGCCATGTTTACCTTTTCTGTAATCACAAAACCATTAAACAGCGATGGCGAAAATAAGTGGCGGTAATAATCAAATGTCTGCGCCAGGCTATCGGCACGAAAGATAAGGAAGGTAAACATCAACAGGATAAACATACCCGTCATATTCAAAAATGTTTTAAAACCGGATTGTATACCTTTTTTCCTTTTGTTAAGCGTGCCCGTTATTATCAAAGGGATGTACAGGCAACCGTTTAAAAAGCCGAAGAAAACAAAGGTCCAGTTAGCGCCGTGCCAGATGCCTATCAGGGTGAAGTTTAGCAATATGGCCAGGATTAACCCGACCTTACCATAATCACGCAAATAAACGCTCAGGGGTGTAAACACATAATCAGTTAACCACGATGTAAGCGAGATATGCCACCTGCGCCAAAAATCAGCAATATTTTGGGCGAAGAACGGGTAATTAAAGTTGCGTGTAATTTTAAAGCCCAGCAGGCTTGCAAGGCCGATTGCCATATCCGAGTAACCCGAAAAATCAGCATAAACCTGTATGGTAAACAAAGCCATGCTGAACAGCAATGCGCTTGCAGGCAAAGTTTGGTAATGATTAAGCACATCGTTGGTAAACGCAGCACAATTATCTGCAATTACAATTTTTTTGAACAGCCCCCACAAAATTTGGCGCAGGCCATCTGCCGCCTGGTTGTAATTAAATACCCTTTCTTTTGCCAATTGAGGGATAAGTGTTTTCGGTCTGTCGATTGGCCCGGCGATAAGGCTTGGAAAAAATGCAACGTACGAGCAAAACGTTACCAGGTTGGTGGCTGGCTGTATCTTACCATTTTTAATATCCAGCAAATAACTGATTGTACGAAAGGTGTAAAAGCTTATGCCAAGCGGAAGGATAATATTAAGTGTCTGTACTTCAACCTTCACATCAAACCAGGCAAACATGCCGGTGACTGACTCAACAAGGAAATTAAAATATTTAAAAAACACCAGGCAGCCAAGCCCCTGCAATACGCCTATCCAAACTAAAAGGCTGCGGCGTTTTTTATTATTGGTTTTGCCAATACCGATGCCCAAAAAGTAACAGATGGTTGAGCTGCCGATGAGCAACAACAGAAAACGCCAGTCCCGCCAGGCATAAAACACGTAGCTGCCGGTTAATATTAAAAGATTTTGAAACTTAAGGCTACCGCTAAACACATACCAGTACAACAGGGAAAACACAATAAAAAAACAGGCAAATGGTATGGAGGCAAACAGCATCTGTGTTTATTTTGAGTTTAACAATTCAATTAACCCGTACGGCACATTCAGGAATGCCACCAGCCGGTTACCGAACAATATCGCCGGCTTAGGCGGCGAAACTAAAAATGCACCTTCAGCCACCAGCCGGTCTATTTCGGCAAGTATATCATCCACCTCGAAACAAATATGGTAATAGGTGATGTTTTTTTTGACGAATGTATCGACCTGTTTGCCGGCTATCAACTCCATGTTAGAGCCATCGGCCAGAGTTAGCAAAACCAGCTCTGCATTTTGTCGTGCATCAAAAAATTTTTCGGTTTGTTTAGTAATGGTATGAATTTTAGAAATATTGGCTATTTCCTCATCAATGTTTTTGCAGGCAATACCTATGTGATGAAATTTCATACTTATTTGCGCTTATGCCGGCGATTAAACCATCTGCCAATACATAGTTACGTACGTCGGTACAGGCTATTTAGTTGCCAATTATCCTTTCAATATTTAACGACTTAAGACTTTCGACTCAAGACTTAAGAACTATTTTTAACTATCCTGCATTCTTAAAATACATTACAATCCCTGCAATAACCGCTAATATAACCGCAATCAGCAAAATAATTTTTCCTGCGCTCCAGGGGCGTTTGCCGCTTACCTGCCCGGTGTAGCCGTTAATAGCAAACTGGTACGATTTATTTTTGTATACGTACGAACTTATCCATATCGGCAGTAAAACGTATTTAATCATAACCTCCTGCAGTTCTGTTTCCGAATTATCGATACGTTGTTCATCGCCGCCAATGTCCTGCATTATGGTGCGCTGTATAACCGGGGCCATCGATGCCTTCGACCGTTCCAGCCCGTCCTGCGGACTAACCTGGTAAGTTTCGGACCTGAACCCGCTGATATAACGTTCATCATATTTTACCAGCATACTAAAATCCCAGGCCCCCAGTTTGTTCAGCGTCTCCTGCGAAACCGACGCGCTGGCGCTGATGATGATGTTTTTAAAAATATTGGCAACATTCCCGAAAACGGAATACCAGTTCGTGTGCCTAACTTCTCTGGTACGCTCTACCTGTTCGTCATCTACTGTTTCATAATAAGTTTCGGTAACGTAGTAGTAATCGCCGCGTTCGCCGGTGTAGTTGGTAAGGGCGTTGGCATCGTAAACCCAGTAGGGCAAATAAACCCCATCAATTGGCGATGATGCGCCATTGCCTACTTTTGCAATTAGGTCGGCCGGGGCAAAAGATAAGCTTTTAAGCCAGGTTAAAAACTGCTCTTTGGCCATTTGCTGGCTAACCTTAAAAGGCAAAACGTAATGCGGTTTCACATACTTCTGGTTGTCCGACAAATCAACCACCAGCGCCGAACTGCAGAAAGGGCATTTATTAGCTGTTTCGTTTTTCTTTAAAACAGTAGCGGAACCGCAGTTATTGCATCTAACTGTTTGCATTCCTTCATCAAGAGTCGACGACTGGATGCTTTCTACAAAATCGTCAAAAGCAAACGGTTCGGTGTTATGATCATCCAGCGTACTAATCTCGTTGGAACTGCCGCAATGGTCACACATTAAAGTTTGCGTACCTGGCTCAAAATGCAGAGCCGCACCGCAGCCTTTGCAGTTAAGCGAATTGGTAATCACCGCAGTTTTTTCGTCGAATGCCATAAGGATGAGGTAAGATGCTTTGGTTTATAATTAACCGGGTATTGCCGGCGGCATATTGTTAAAAATATCGGCCACTTCGGTCACGGTGCTGGCCGCCGCCCAGGCCGCCATTCCTTTTTTCCAAACCAATGTAGCAGGAGTAATACTTTGGCCCGATGCCATACCGCTCAACTGTTCCATACTGTAAGGCCCTTCCGACTTGCCGTTCATCACCACAAAATATTGCGGCACTTCGGGTACCGGCGGCGGTGCAAACGGTGGTGGTGCACTTGCAACCGGCGTAACCTGGTTATTTTGAAAAATATTACCTACCTGCCCCATCATCGCTGCGCCAACTCCCAAACCCATACCTGCCGCGCCAAGGTTACCGCCAATGCTGTTCTCGGCCGACTTCTCAATAGCATTTGCAGCCTGGAACTGTGCATAAGCACCCAGGTTGCCCACTATGCCCATTTCGCTGCGTTTATCAAGTGCCTGTTCAACCTCGGGCGGCAGTGATATATTTTCAACCAGAAACTTGGTTAAGTTAAGCCCCATTTCCGCAAAATCGGGCTGTATTTTATCGGTTATTACTTTCGATATTTCATCGTAATTGCTGGAGAGGTCGAGTAGTGAAATTTTTGACTGCGCAATAGAATCCATTCCGCGCGACACTGCGATATTGCGTAATTGCCCATTTATGTCTTCAGTTACGAAGTCGGGATTGGTGGCCGATATTTGTGTGATAAATAATTTTGGGTCGTTTATGTTAAAGTTAAATGAACCATAAGCCCGCAGCCTTACCGGTCCAAATTCAGCATCACGAATAATTACCGGATTTTGCGTGCCCCATTTTTGGTTCAGGAACATGCGTGTGCTCACAAAATAAACGTCAGCCTTAAAAGGGCTGTTAAAACCATATTTCCAACTTTTCAGATCGGTCAAAATAGGCATATTTTGTGTATTCAGCGTGTAAAGGCCCGGCCCGAAAACGTCGGCTATTTTGCCTTCGTTCATAAAAACAGCTACCTGGCTCTCCCGCACAGTGAGTTTGGCACCCATCTTAATTTCGTTATCCTGACGCGGAAACTTCCAGATAATAGTATTGCTGGAAGCATCTACCCATTCAATAACATCAATAAACTGTTTCATCAACCTGTCAAAAATTCCCATGGCGTTTTTGGTTTTAGGATTTATCGCTTAAAAATATAAAATATTTTTATTTGTGGACGAGGATGGGGGATTTATTGAGGCGCATTATGAATTTTCGCAATTGCGTGGCGCGAAGCAATAACAATGATGAAGAGTTAATGAATATCGATATTCTCCAAATACTTATACCCGCTCCCTGTATTTATCATCAACACCTTCTCCCCAGCTTCGATCCAGCCGGTTGTTTTAAGTTTTTTAAAGGCTTGCCATAGCGCAGCGCCTTCGGGGGCAATCAGCATGCCTTCGTGGCGGGCAATTTCTTTCAAGGCGGCGCCCATTTCGGCATCGCTTATGGTAATGGCAGCACCTTTACTTTCGCGCAGCACTTTCAATATCTGTTTATCGGCGTAAGGTTTAGGTACGCGCAGCCCATTGGCAATGGTAAAGCCGCCATCGGCAAATTCAGATACTTGTAACCCGGCATTAAATGCGCTCACTATGCCGCTGCAACTTTCTGATTGCACAGCCACCATACGAGGGCGATTGCTGCCTATCCAGCCCAATTGTTCCATCTCGTTAAATGCCTTCCACATGCCTATCAAACCGGTGCCGCCGCCGGTTGGGTAAAGTATCACATCGGGTAATTGCCAGTTAAACTGTTCGGCAATTTCATAACCCATAGTTTTTTTGCCCTCAAGCCGGTAAGGCTCTTTTAAGGTTGATACCTGGAACCAGCCGTTTTGCAGGGCAAGTTCGTTAACCAACTTTCCACAATCACTGATATTGCCGTCAATGGCTACCAATTCGGCGCCATACAGCCGGCACTCATCTTTAAAAACCTGGGGAGTTAATTTGGGCATGTAAACCACTGCCTTTACACCCGCGCGTGCTGCGTAAGCTGCCAGTGCACCACCGGCATTGCCTGCGGTAGGTGTAGCAATGGTATCAATTCCAAGTTCTTTTGCTTTTGATACGGCGGCACTTAATCCACGGGCTTTAAATGAGCCCGTCGGATTTCCCGACTCATCCTTCCAAAACACCTCGTTGTCGCCAACAAACTGCTTTAAATTTTCAACTGGGATTATCGGCGTTAAGCCTTCGCCAAGGGTTACTATATTTTTTTCATCCAACACCGGCAAAAGCTCCTTGTAACGCCACATATTAGCAGGGCGTTTAAGCAAAATGGATTTATCTAACCCTGTATCAAGATTATAGGTTGCAAACAACGTCGATCTGCAGGCATCATTCACACAAACCGTGTTGATTACCTCAGCATTGTGCACCTTGCCGCATTCGGGGCACGTTAAATTTTTTATTAGCGAACCGGTCCCGGTTTCAATATCAGTTACCATCATTATTATTACTGCAAAAGCAATATAGCCGTTGCCTTACCTGTCGTTTCTTTTTACATTGATTTTTGGCTCTTGATTCTTGGCTCTTGATTCTTGGCTCTTGGCTCTTAATTCTTGATCTCTTGCTCCTAATTAGTCGCAAAAATATCCCCTTTGTTCCAGGTCGGCCGGGCATCGTCCTGCGCAACCAGGTAGCCAATTATAAAGTTAAGCTGGGCGTATTTTTTACCCGCTGCAAAATCAAATATACCATTAATATCGTCCTGTGGTTTGTGGTAATATTTTGCCCGCCATTTGGCCACAAAATCGTTCAGGTTGTTTTTGCCATCGGCAGTTTTACTGCCGTATTTAATGTGCAGGGCCGGTATGCCGTTTACCACAAAACTGTATTGATCGCTGCGGACAAAGCGCACTTGTTTTGGTTCGGGGTCGGGTTCAACGCCAAGCCCCAAATAACCCGCCGCCTCGTCGACCTGTTTGGCCAGCGATGAATGCTCGGCGCCCAAAGCAGTAACCGACAACAATGGGGCAATAATAGTTGGCATGTCGGTATTCACATCGGCTACGATACTTTTAACCGGCACGGTTGGGCGTGCGGCAAAATAGCCTGAGCCAAGGTCGCCAAGTTCCTCGCCTGTTAACAATACCGTGAGGATAGAACGTTTTGGTTTATTTTTAATACCGCTGTATATTTTTGCAATTGCCATTACACTGGCACAGCCTGAGGCATTATCATGCGCGCCGTTGTAAATAGAATCCCCTTCAACCGGGCGACCGATACCCAAATGGTCGAGGTGGGCGCTATGGACTACATATTCGTTTTTTAGTTTAGGGTCGCTACCCTCAATTTTGCCTATTACATTATAGCTGATGATGTCATTATAAGTTGATGCATAAGAGATTTTGACGCCAGCATCAATGGCAAATGACGCGGGCTGACCACCCTTCATTTGCGCCAAAAGCCCCGGTATATTTTTACCTGCGCTTTTTACAAGATTATTAAATACAGGATAGCTAAACTGGCCCAGCACCTTTACATCATCCGAATAAAATGTGCGCGAAATAACCACAGCACCATCCTTGCCAATTACACTATATTGCCCGCCGCGTGCCGCGCCAAAACGGGCGGCAGAATCGGTGGTGCACATGATTACGCCTATGGCGCCATGCTCAGCCGCAGCTTTTAATATCGATGTGGGGTTCATGGTATGCGCCATTACCGAAGAAGAAAATTTATCGGGAGCGCCGCGCACCACCAGCACCACTTTGCCTTCAACATCAAGTCCGGCATAATCGTCGTACCCAAGCGAGGGTTCGCTGGCGCCGTAGCCCGCGAAAGCAAGCTGGCCGTTTAAACTCACATCCGGTTTGGAGGGGTTTGGCAATATGTTATAGTCTTTGCCAGCCGTTAACGCTACCGCGTTTTGCCCGGTTAGTGCAGCATCTGTTGTGCCGGCAGTGGCTTTGCGCAGTTTTACTTCCTGCAGCCAGGTACCGTTTTCGCCGGCAGGTTTAACGCCCATGCTTTTTAAACGACCAATTACGTAATCTACCGCCATCTGGAAGCCTTCGGTACCAGGGCCGCGGCCTTTTAATTTGTCATCAGCCAGGTAGGCAATATCTGCCTTAAATTGGGCGGTATCAACCTTGGCTAGTGACCGCTCAATTTCGGCGCTCAACTTTATCTGCTGCGCAAAACCACTGCTTGCAAACAATACTATTGCAGGTATAAATAATACCGTGAAAAACTTAATCATATACCAGGATATTGAAGTTTAATAAATACCTCACAAGGTATCAACTAAGCATTTTACCTGCAAGTTGTTAGTAATATTGTTACTTAAGCCGAAAAACTTCCATCAACCATAACTATCGGGTTCTTTTTAAATACTTCCCAATCGGCCAGCAAGCGTTGCTTTAAGCTTTGCAGATTTACATCGGTTGTCCATTTAATATCCAGCACTTCCAGCCGGTAAATATGTTTTAGTAAATTGTAGCACATGGTGAACTGGCCGCAGGCAATAATATTATCGCGCATGGTTTGTTTGCCCGCCGGGAACCATAGCGTGGTGCCCATGCTGGTGGCCAGGGTCGCGATCTCCTGTATCTGCGGCCCCGGGGTTAAAACATTGGCTACTGCGGGCCACCAGGCTTTATCTTTCGACTCCAGGTTTTCGATTCGCGTTGTGGCGTGCTGTGCCGAAAACTCATAAATATAGCAGGACAATACCCGGTTCTTATAAGCCGGCATGCCATAAAATTCACTGAAATACTGGCGGCGTATTTGCTTTAAAAATAGGTCAGTGGTAATCAGCAAGGTCGAGTTAAGCCTCGTTGCCAGCATTTGCTGCAATTGGTTAAACCTGATTTTGAAAATAGTACCTATAAATCTAACTATCACCTTACCAAAACTACTTTTCAAACCGTTAATCGCTTTATTAAAGGTTAACACCGTCCAAAAATAAAATAGCGTATAAATGCCGGATGTGAGCACTAAAAAAAGACCTGCACGCCGTGCCCAGCCATCGGTTAGTATTGCCAGCAAAAAGCTGGCTACAAATATCACAACCCCAAACGGCATCAATTTTCTAAGTGTATCGATGGTAATGTTTTTATACCAGGCATCAGCTTTTGGCGGGGTTTGGTAGCCGTTTACGAAATAGCTGCCCACATCGCACACCATCATCAGGTCGAATTGTTTTTTAGGCGGATGTTCGGCCCTGAAAGTGTCTTCCATCATCATACTATATAGGCCCTGGTTGTCAACAACGCCACCATCAACCATGCAAAATGGCTCGTTTTTCACTTTGGGCAGATTTAGCGGGTTATTATTTTTATAGTCGATAGCGGTAAGCATTTTGTTCACATCTGTTAAGCCGGGATGGATGTAATCATCGGGGTAGATCATAGGCTCAAACCCACTGGGGAAACAGGATGAGGTTGCGGCCAGGTCGCCAAGTTTAAGTTTGCGGGCTATTTCGGCATCGTTAAAATGCAGGTAGTAATTGCCAACCGTGCGTATGCTGTCATCGTCGCCGTTGGTTTGGAAGCGGAACGAAACACCGTTGTTCAGTTCGGTGGCATTAAAGCAAACCGTTTTAAGGTGCGGGTTTTCGGCCCGGTTAAAATAAACATCGAACAGGTTGGTGTTGGGATGCGCCACGTCGTTAAACAGCAGGTTATCATAAGCCTTTGCAAACGAATTGATGATGTTATGGCTCTTTTCAATTTTCAACTCCACCTCCTTCCCGTTTTTTATAATGGTGCGTTTGCCGACCTCGTTCCAACGTTTGGGGTCATTTAAAATGTCGCAAACTTCTTCCAGCAGGGCTTCGCCGTCCATAAAGTTTTTCATATTGTTGAAAAACTTGGCGAACTTAAACCCGGGTTTAAAAAGACATGAAGTGTAGTAAGCATTAGCCAACGTCCCGCCGGATGTGGATGTTATAAAGGTAACATGTTTTAAAAGCGTGTCGGCAGGGTCGCCCCAGTAGATACGGTTAAGGTATGATATTGCGCCAAGGCTAAATGATGCCGCCCTGAAGCCGCCGCCTGATAAAGCCAGCGCCATATCGCCGAATGGCAATGAGGGCTCTATGCTTATTAATTTCCGGTCGGTATCCTCTTTTTGGGCCTGTAAGGTAGGCTGGGTTAATGAATTGGTGGTTGCCATGATTGTGCTTAAAATAAGGTTGAATAGTTAACCTAAAGTTAAGCAACAAAAAGTAAGATTTACACGATTTAGCGATTAAAAAGATTTACTGGATTGTCTTAATCCTGTAAATCCTTCAATCGTGTTTAAATCCATCCATCGTGTTATTGACGGTGCAATTGCCAATACAGGTACACAATGCACCCTATAACGGTAACGGCCAAAACAATAAGGCCGGTTTTGCGACGGCGCTTGTCCTGCCAAATTAGCCAGGCGAAAAAAGCAATAAAGGGCAGTACAAAAATTGCCCAGAAAATAAGTGATGGTCCGTCCATATTTTTAGTCCATAGTCAATGGTCCATAGTCCATAGACATTTTAGTATATAATTATAATTTACACGTCAACCTAACAAACTATGGACTATGGTCCATGGTCTATGAACTCCTTTACAGTGGCATCCTCGCCAGCGGCGTTACATCCTGGCTGGTGAATTCTCCGTTTAAAAATTTATAGTACCCGGCAATGGCAATCATAGCTGCATTGTCGGTGCAATACTCCATTTTAGGAATAAAGCAGCGCCAGCCATTTTTTTCGCCCAGTGCTAATAAACCCTGGCGTAAGCCTGTATTGGCTGACACACCACCCGCTAAAGCAATATCTTTTATACCATATGCCTGCGCGGCCTTGCGTAATTTATTTAATAAAATAGTGGCAATCCGTTTTTCAACAGAGGCGCAAATATCGTTTAAGTTTTGTTGAATAAAATCGGGATTGGCAGCCACATTATCCCTTATAAAATAAAGGATGGATGTTTTTAACCCGCTGAAGCTAAAATCAAACCCCGGTATCTGCGGCTCGGGAAATTTATAAGCATCAGGATTACCTGAACGCGCGTATTTATCAATCAGCGGGCCACCTGGATAAGGCAGGCCTAAAATTTTGCTGGTTTTATCCATAGCCTCACCTGCTGCATCGTCGAGCGTTTGGCCAATAACTTCCATATCAAAATAATCTTTCACCAAAACTATCTGTGTATGGCCACCTGAAACCGTAAGGCATAAAAACGGGAACGCGGGTTTGTTATCGCCTATAAAATGGGCCAGTACATGGGCCTGCATGTGGTTTATATCAATCAGCGGGATGTTTTTTGCCAGCGCGAATGCCTTGGCAAACGA
>Ga0209455_1001106_pt1 | contig 13250 bp, 12 predicted proteins | sample AraplaCol_mCL_r2_FD_184275 | JGI IMG/M metagenome (GOLD analysis project Ga0209455, IMG submission 184275) | Arabidopsis root microbial communities from North Carolina, USA - plate scrape CL_Col_mCL_r2 (SPAdes) (version 2) | ecosystem: Host-associated > Plants > Roots > Endosphere | place: USA...
TGGGAGGCTGCCGATCCCAAGGCGGAGCAGGAACTCTCTCTCGCCACCAATGGCGGTCGCATCATCGCCTATAACGATGCCCATTACGGCTCGGTCTGGACCATGCTGCTCAAGGGCCGCGGCATCAATATGGGCGACGGCTGGGAGACGCGCCGGCGCCGCGAGCCCGGCAATGACTGGATCATCGTCAAGCTGGGTGCACCCGGCCTGATCGAGCGGGTCGAGGTCGATACCTGCCACTATAAGGGCAACTATCCCGATGCCTGCTCCTTGCAGGCCGCCTTGGTCACGGCAGCCACCGACAAATCCATCATCACCGAGGCAATGTTCTGGCCGCAATTGATGGGGCAACAAAAGCTGCAAGCGGATCACATCCACGGCTTCGGCGGCGGCGAGTTGGCGAAGCTCGGTCCTGTCAGCCATGTGAAGCTCAACATCTATCCTGATGGCGGCATCTCGCGGCTGCGCATCTTCGGGCGACTGGCGTAAGCAGGATGGGCGCCGTCATCCTCAAGCCGCAGCCGCTGACCAAGGCGGCTTTCGCCCGCTTCGGCGAGGTGCTGGAACTCGACGGCGCCCAGCATTACGGCATCAACCAGGGTTTCACCGAGCGCTTCCACAAGCTGGGGGAAGCCGATACCGCGGCCGAGGGCGGCAGCGCCATCATCAGCATGTTCGTGAGCGAGCCGCGTCCTGCCCCCATCGAGATCAAGCTCATGGAACGCCATCCGCTCGGCAGCCAGGCCTTCTATCCGCTGCAGGATCGCCCCTGGCTGGTGGTGGTCGCCGATGATCCGCTGACACCCCAGTCACTGCATGCCTTCACCGCGACCGGCCAGCAGGGCGTCAACTACGCCCGCAATGTCTGGCACCATCCACTGCTGGTGATCGATCCCGACAGCCGTTTCCTCATCGTCGATCGTAAGGGATCGGGGAAGAACCTGGAGGAATACTGGTTTCCCGATGGGACCGAAATCCGCTTGGAACTTTGACGCCCCCGACTGGATTGCTGCAGTCGAGCCCATCACCTTGCCGTGATGAAGACGCCGAAGCGGCCAACAGGCAAAAGGTGCCCGCCAGCCCCCCTATTCGGACGATGATTTCGGGCCCGGTAGCGATATCATATGAAGACCGGAGGAAGAGGTATCGCTCGCCTTGGGGGAGCCGCCGGCCTTTGACAGAGGAGGCAGATATGCAGACTCCAACAGCAATCAAGACGCCCGTTACACTTGAGACGCCGGGCAGACCGCGCGGTCTTGGGCCGAAGCAAATGGCCTGGTGCGATGAGCATCTAGGAAACTTCGGTACCTATCGCAAAGGCGTCGAGCAAGTAATCGCAGAGACCGAGGCAAGCCGTCGCGCTGCCGGATCCGGTGGAACCGGAATTGGATATTTGCTCGACGCCAAGCCGCGCCGTTCAGCACGCCGGCGCCGTGTCGCGATTGCATGAAGCTCCTACGCGGCGGCGCTCTGAGGCATCCATCCTAGGATCTCGATCGCTCAAGGGCCCGCCGCTATACAAGCCGGAACGAAAGGATCGATCTTTGCATTAGGCTGCGATCCAATCGTTTAAGACGGGCGAAAGTTCTTGTGCCAATGCTTGGCAATATCGATGCGCTTGGCGATCCAGGCCCGTTCATGCCCGCGTACATAGTCGACAAAGCGCGCCAGCGCCTGGACGCGGCCGGGGCGGCCGACGAGGCGGCAGTGGAGGCCGACCGACAGCATCTTCGGCGCGCCCGCCTTGCCCTCTTCATAGAGGCAGTCGAAGCTGTCCTTCAGATAGGCGAAGAACTGATCACCACTGTTGAAGCCCTGCGGCGTCGCGAAGCGCATGTCGTTGGTATCGAGTGTGTAGGGAATGATCAGGTGATGGCCACCGGCGGGATTGCCAATCCAATAAGGCAGATCATCGGCATAGGAATCCGATGAATAGAGAAACTGCTTCGTTTCCATCACCAGGTCGGTGGTGTTCATCGAGCAGCGGCCGGTATACCAGCCGAGCGGTGCTGCGCCGGTTACTTCGGTATGGAGCCGGATCGCTTCCCTGATCTGCGCGCGCTCTTCATCCGGCGACATGCCGCGATGCTCGATCCATTTCAGGCCATGCGAGGCGATTTCCCAATCGGCCTCCAGCATCGCCTTCACCTGGTCAGGCGAGCGCTGCAAGGCGGTGGCGACGCCATAAACCGTCACCGGCACTTGGCGCGCGGTGAACAGGCGCCATAGCCTCCAGAAGCCGGCGCGGGCGCCGTATTCATAGATCGATTCCATGTTCCAGTGGCGCTCACCGGGCCAGGGCTGGGCGCCGACGATTTCCGACAGGAAGGCCTCCGAGGCTGCATCGCCATGGAGGATGTTGTTCTCGCCACCCTCCTCGTAATTGACGACGAACTGCACGGCAACATAGGCGCCATTCGGCCAGCGCGGGTCGGGCGTCGTTCGGCCATAGCCTTTAAGATCGCGCGGATAGCCGATCATGCACTTTCCTCCCTGCGATATAGGTGGCAGCCACAGCGCGGTCATCGCCCAGGATCGCCAGGGCAAAGAGCACATCTTCCAGCGATTCCGAGAGCGCGGCGCGATCGGCCATGACCGGCGTCGCCTTTGGATCGAGTACGATGATATCTGCCCATTTGCCCGGCTCTAGCGCGCCGATCTCGCTGTCAAGCTTCAGCCTGGCGGCGTTGCCGCGTGTCGCAAGCTGGAAAAGCTCGAGGGCCGACGGTTTGTGCCCGGCTAGCATCTGCACCTTATAGGCCTCGCCCAGCGTATGCAGCATGGAATAGCTGGTACCACCGCCGACATCGGTGGCGATGCCATAGGCGACCGGGCGCGTTTCCTTGCCGAGATGCGGCATCGACATAAGACCGGAGCCGAGGAAGGTGTTGGAGGTCGGGCAATGGATGACGGCACTGCCGGCCTCATGCAGCACCTGGCATTCGCGTTCCGAAAGATGGATGCCATGGGCAAAGAGACTGCGATCGCCGACCAGGCCGAAGCGCTCATAGACGGCAGTGTAATCGACATCATCGGGGAAGAGCTTCGCCAAAGCGGCAAGCTCCGGTGCGCTTTCCGACAGATGCGTATGCAATAGCGCTTCCGGCAGATCGCGCAGCAGCCGACCACAGGCCGCAAGCTGGGCCTCGGTCGAGGTTATGGCGAAACGCGGCGTGACGGCGTAACGCGCCCGACCCTTGCCGTGCCAGCGTCGATAAAGCTCGGTGGTGTCGAGGGCGGCAGTTTCGGGATCATCGCGCAGATTTGCCGGCGCGTTTCTGTCCATCAGGGTCTTGCCGCTGACCATCGCCATGTTGCGGCGGGCCGCCTCCGTGAAGAGCGCATCGACACTGCTCTTATGCACGGTGCAGAAAGCCAGCGCCGAAGTGGTGCCATGCTGCGCCAACCGATCAAGAAACACCGACGCCGTGTGCGCCGCGTAATCGGCATCGGCATAACGCGCCTCTTCCGGGAAGGTGAAGCGATTGAGCCAGTCGAGCAGGTCCTTTCCCGGTGCCGCCAGGATACGGTATTGCGGATAATGCACATGGGTATCGATGAAGCCCGGCAGGATCAGGCTGTCGCCGTAGTCAGTGGCCGGGAGAGCGCGGAATCCCGCCGGCAGATCGCCTGCTGCGCCCAGCCAAGCGATCCGCCCCTCATCATCGATCACCAGCGCACCCTTGGCCTCATGCCGGCAGCTGCCCGGCGCGGCGCCGAAGCTGACGATCTGACCGCGGAGTATCCTGGTCACGGTGCCACCCGGTCTTCGAGGCGGAAGCGGATGATACGCTGTACTTGCTCGAGCGTGATGGCGAATTCCTCGTCATAGTTCTTGTCGATGCGTTCGGCGAAGGCCTCCAGGATCTGATGCTTGGTCGCGCCCTTCACGGCGAAAATGAAGGGGAAGCCGTAATTCATCTTGTGCAGATCGTTGAACGCGGTGAAACGGGCGAATTCTTCTGCCGTCAATGAATCAAGGCCGGCGCCGCTCTGTTCGCGCGAGGAATCCGGGGTCAGCCTGGCACGGGTCGCCAGATCGGGATGCGCGCGAATGAGCTCGAGCTGCGCTGCCTGATCTGCGGTGGCCAGGCCATCAATGAAGGCGATAACCATGTGCGTGCGGCTCATGAAGGGGCGTTCCCGCGCGGCCGCCTGCGCGACCCAGGGCGAGTGTTCCGCCACATCACCGAAGGCGGCGATGAATTCGCCTTCGCTCATGGCATTGATATCGGCAATCTGCTGCATCTATGTTCTGTCTGGTTATTGCTTTGCGATCCAGGCGCCGAGCTTTGCCCGCTCATCCGCCGTCATGCCGCTGACATTACCGAGCGGCATGGCCGAGCTCTTGACGGCCTGGAGGTCGATCTGTGCGGCATAGCGGTGAATCTCTTCCAGGGTCTCCAGTTTCACACCTTTCGGCGCTTCGGCAAAGCCGGCCCGGGTCGGCTTCTCGGCATGGCACATGATACAGCGTGCCTGGGTGATGGCGAGCACATCGTTATCACTGACGGCGATATTGACCGGCGCTTTGAAGACGGGTGCCGTCACCACGATCGCGGCGAAGAGCATGACGAAGATGAGGCCGAGCGCCCAGGCGAGGCTGCGCACCGAATCACCCACTTCATGGCGCATCAGGAAATGCCGGGCAGAGGCACCACCGATGACGATGAGGCCGACGATCAGCCAGGCCTGGGGATGGTTGGTGATCATCGGATAATGGTTCGAAGCCATCATCACGAGGACCGGCAGGGTGAGATAGGTGTTATGCACCGAGCGCTGCTTGCTGACGGCGCCAAGGGCCGGATCCGGCTTTTCACCCGCCACCAGCGCTGCCGTGATCTTGCGCTGATTGGGGATGATCACCATGAAGACATTGGCTGCCATCATGGTGCCGATGAAGGCGCCGACATGGATGAGCGCACCTCGGCCGGAGAAGACATGGGTGAAGCCATAGGCCGCAGCCAGGATCAGGACGAAGACGGTGACCGCCAATATGATCGTGTTGCGCCCCAGCACCGAGCGGCAGAGCTGGTCATAGACCAGCCAGCCGACGACCAGGCTGACGACCGAGATCCCGATCGCCTGCCAGGGGGTGAGTGCTAGAATGCCGGGATCGATCAGATAGGAACTGGCATTGACGTAATACTGGACGGTGAGGAGCAGGAAGCCGCTGACCCAGGTGAGATATGCCTCCCATTTGAACCAGACGAGGTCGGGCGGCATCTCGGCCGGCGCCACCAGATATTTCTGCACGTGATAGAAGCCACCGCCATGGACCTCCCAGGCCTCGCCATAGACACCCTGCGGCAGAGCAGCGCGGCGCTTGAGAGAGAGATCAAGGGCGATGAAATAGAACGAGGTGCCGATCCAGGAAATACCGGCCACCATATGTCCCCACCGGATCAGCAGATTGAGCCAATCGACAAGAAACGACGTCATCCGGCCCGGTCCCTGACCTTCTGTTGAAATTGAATGATTGATCCATCAACGCTACCCGTTGCCCGCATTTCCTCGGTCCGGATCAGCAGCTGCGCGGCAATGCCGGCGGCGATCGCTGCCGGATGCTTCGAGCGGATCGCGGTCAGGCCGACCGGGCAGACCAAGGCGTCGATGCGGGCCGGATCGATGCGTTCCTCACGCAGCCGATGGAGGAATCGCGCGCGCTTGGTGGCGCTGCCGATCAGGCCGACATAAGCGAGGCCCGGCCGCCGCAAGGCCGCCGCCGTCAGATCGTAATCCAGGGCATGGCTATGGGTCATGATGAGGACGAAGCTGTCCGGCTCGGCCGCGGCTGCGATCGTTACCGGATCGTCGTGAACAACAGCCGTTACCCTGGATGGCAAGGTCATCCCCTCGAAGCAATCGGCGCGGCTATCGACCCAGGTGATGTCAAGCGGCAGGGCCGCCGCAACCAGGGAGGTCTCCGTCAGCGGCGCCAAAGCGGCGATGACGGCGCGACCGACATGCCCGGCGCCGAACAAATACAGTCGTCCACGCCGTTCACCGAAATGCTCGATGAAGTCCGGCGCGACGATGCGACCGGTCAGCATGAATTTGCCGGCCGCCTCGCGTTCCACCATGGCAGCGATCCTGGCGCGGTCTGCCTGACGATAGACCTCCGTCACGATCTCGATGCGGCCGCCGCAGCATTGGCCGAGATCCGGCCCTAATATCTGCATCTGATGGAAGGGACCGCCGGCATCTGCCGCTGCAGCAAGCCGGGCGCGGGCCAGCTGCGTCGCCTCCCATTCCAGATTGCCGCCGCCGATGGTACCGGTGATCTCATCCGCCGTTACCACCATGCGGGCACCGGCCTCACGCGGTGTCGAGCCGAAGACCCGGACGACGGAGACCAGGGCAGCATTTCCGGCTCGCTCGACCGCCTGCAGAAGACTGGCCCAAATCAGCATGGTTCGCGCCTCACCATTGCCGCGCCTTTCATGACTGCAACGCCTGTACGGCGCGCAGGATCGTTTCCGGCGTCGCCGGCGCATCGAGCGGCGGCACAACGCCTGGTCGCAGGCTGGCGATCGCATCCATGACCGCCACCCAGACCGAGATCGGCAGCATCAGCGGCGGCTCACCCACGGCTTTCGAGCGATAGATCGTATCGGCGCGATTGCCGCCGCCATCGAACAGCTTGACCCGGAAATCGGCCGGCACATCCGAGGCACAGGGAATCTTATAGGTCGAGGGCGCATGGGTCTGCAGCCGGCCCTTAGCATCGAAGACTAGCTCTTCCGTCGTCAGCCAGCCCATGCCCTGGACGAAGCCGCCCTCGATCTGGCCGATATCGATGGCCGGATTGAGCGAATGCCCGACATCGTGCAGGACATCGACACGGTCGACCCGCATCTCACCGGTCAGGGTGTCAATCGTCACCTCACTGCAGGAGGCGCCATAAGCGAAATAGAAGAACGGATTGCCGGTCGCCTTGGTGCGGTCCCAGGTGATGTTGGGGGTCGCATAATAGCCGGTCGAAGAGAGCGAGATGCGCGAGAGATGCGCTTTCTTGGCAAGATCAGGGAAGCTGATCGCATGATTGCCGGAAACCACCTGGTTCTCGGCAAAGAGGACACTGTCCTTGTCGACACCCCATTCCCGGGCGATCAGCTCGATCATGCGGCCCTTGATGACGCGGGCCGCATTGCACGCGGCCATGCCGTTGAGATCGGAGCCGGAAGATGCCGCGGTCGGCGAGGTGTTGGGCACCTTGCCGGTAGTCGTCGCCGTGATGCGGACATGGTCGATGGGAATGCCGAATTCCTCGGCCACCACCTGCGCCACCTTGATATAGAGCCCCTGCCCCATCTCGGTGCCGCCGTGATTGAGATGCACCGATCCATCGGTATAAACATGGATCAGGGCACCGGCCTGGTTGAGATGGGTCAGCGTGAAGGAGATGCCGAACTTGACCGGCGTCAGAGCAAGACCCTTCTTCAGCACCCGGCTCCCGGCGTTGAAGGCAGTGATGGCCTGGCGCCGGGCGCGGTAATCGGACGTCGCCTCCAATTCGGCGATCACCTCGGGGGCGATATTGTCGGGCACCTTCATTCCGTAGGGCGTCACATTGCGGCCGCGGCCGTAGAGATTGGCCTTGCGCACATCCAGCGGGTCACGCCCCAGCCGGATGGCGATCGCTTCCATCATCCGCTCCGAGAAGACCATGCCCTGAGGTCCGCCGAAGCCGCGGAAGGCGGTGTTCGACACGGTATCGGTGCGCAGGCGCCGCGAGAGAATGTTGACCACCGGGTAATAATAGCTGTTATCGGCATGGAACATGGTGCGGTCATTGACGCCCATGGAGAGATCGGCCGAATAGCCGCAGCGGCTGAGGAACGTAACATCGACTGCAGAGAGCCGGCCTTTCTTGTCGAAGCCGGCCGCGTAATTGATCCGCATGTCATGGCGCTTGCCGGTCATGATCATGTCGTCATCGCGGTCGAGCCGACATTTCACTGGACGCCCGGTGACATGGGCGCCGAGGGCCGCGAGAGCCGCCCATTGCGCAGCCTGGCTTTCCTTGCCGCCGAAGCCGCCACCCATGCGCCGGCATTCCGTCGTCACCCGCGCCTCCGGCACGTGCAGCATCTTGGCGACGCAATGCTGCACCTCGCTCGGATGCTGGGTCGAGGTATAGACCAGCATGCCGCCCTGCTCATCCGGCATGGCGAAGGCAACCTGGCCTTCGAGGTAGAAATGCTCCTGGCCACCGACGAGGAAGCTCTCCTCCAGCCGTTGCGGTGCCGCGGCCAAAGCCGCCGCCACGTCACCGCGGCCGAATTGATAGGGCGGCAGAATGTCCTCGGTCCGCATAGTGACAGCATCATCGACGGTGATCGCCGGTTGCTGCTGCTCGATCGCGATCCGGGCCAGCCGCGCCGCCTGCCGCGCGGCATCACGCGTTTTCGCCACCACAGCGAAGACCACCTGGCCATGGAAGAAGATCTCGCCCTCGGCGAAGATCGGGTCATCGCCGGCATTTGGGCTGCAATCATTCTTGCCGGGAATATCCGCCACCGTCAGCACGGCGACGACATCCGGCGCCTGGCGCACGGCAGAAAGATCCACCGACTTGATTCGGCCACGGGCGGCGTCCGGCGCATAGCCGGGCGCCACATGCAAGGTGCCCTCCGGCTCGCGCATGTCATCGATATAGATGGCCGAACCCTGGACATGCAGCAAGGCGCTGTCATGGGCAAGGTCGAGGCCGACCGATTGCCGCTGGCGTGATGCGGATGAGACCTTGCGCCCCATGTCAGGCCACCCGCATCGCGTTTTCCCGGTGGCCGACGATGCGGCTATCCGTGGTAGCGAGGCCCGCCGCTTCGATCAGAGCCTTGCGCAACAGGGCCCGCGCGGCGGTCAGGCGATACGCGGCCGAAGCCCGCACATCGTCGATCGGCCGGTAGTCCTCGGCAAGCGCGGCGATGGCGGCTTCCCATCCGTCCGGCGTGTCGAGCGAAACGCCGATGAGTGCTGCTTCCGCCGCTTTGCCGCGTTTCGGTATCGCCGCCAAGCCGCCATAAGCAATGTGCATCTCCGCGATCCGCCGGCCTTCGAGGCGGAGCCTGAAGGCACCCATGACGGCGGAAATGTCCTGGTCGAAACGCTTGGAGATCTTGTAGCAGCGGAAGATTTCGCCGGCAGCCAGCTTGGGGATTTCCACCTGCCAGACCAGCTCGCCGGGCTGGCGGTCCTGCTTGCCGTAATCAATGAAGAAATCTTCCAGCTTCAACCGGCGGCTTGCAGTGCCATGCCGAAGCTCGATCTCGGCACCCAGGGTGATCAGCGCCGGCGGCGTGTCACCGATCGGCGAACCATTGGCGATATTGCCGCCGATGGTGCCGGAGCTGCGCACCTGTTTGGAGCCGATGCGCCGCAGCAATTCGCCGAGATCGGCATCGATACTGGCGATCGCGTTGAAAGCGCGCTCATAGGTGACGGCGGCGCCCAGAATAAGGCGATCCTGTCGATCCGCGATGAGCTGCAACTCGGCGACACGGGAAAGCTGGATGATCTTGCGCAAGGGCCGCATCTGCTTGGTGATCCAGAGCCCGACATCAGTGGCGCCAGCAACCAGCGTGGCATCGGGATGCGCCGCTGCCAAGGCAGTCAGGCTTTCCGCCGAGGCCGGCGCGGCATAGAAACCGGCATTGTCCTCGAGCAGGATATCGGCGCCATCCGCAAGCGCCGTCAGGGCCTTGGCCGTCTCCGCTGCACGCTGCGCCCAAGGATCATCCGTCTGGCCCTTGCAGCTTGCCAGAGCAGCATCGAGGATCGGCCGGTAGCCGGTGCAACGGCAGAGATTGCCCGCCAGATGATTGACGGTGGTCTCCCGGTCCGCCGCCGCGCCTGCATGATAGAGGGTGAACAGCGACATGACGAAGCCCGGCGTGCAGAAGCCGCATTGCGAGGCATGGTGATCGACCATGGCCTGTTGTACCGGATGCAGCTTTCCTTCCACCGCGAAGTCGTCGACCGTCACCAGTTCCTTGCCGTCGACCTGGCCGAGCAGCAGGATGCAGCTATTGACCGCCTCATAGACGACCTTGCCGTCCCGCAAGGTGCCCAGTGCCACCGTACAGGCGCCGCAATCGCCTTCGTTACAGCCTTCCTTGGTGCCACGCGCGCGTTCCTGCAGGCGCAGGTAATCAAGTAATGTACGGGTCGGCGGCATGTCGGTCAGCGAGACCACCTGGCCGCGACGGAGGAAGCGGATAGAATTGCGGCTCATGCCTCAGCTCCCCCGATAGGTGGAATAGCCGAAGGTGGAGAGCAGCAACGGTACGTGGTAATGCTGGTCGATATCGGCGATGCCGAAGCGGATCGGGATCACATCGAGGAAAGGCGGCCCCGCATTCTCGCTGCCATGGCGGAGATAGCGGCCGGCCTGGAAGCGCAGTTCATAGACGCCGCGCTGCAGTTCCGTGCCCTGCAGCAGCGGCGCATCGACCCGCCCGTCCTGATTGGTGACGACTTCCTTGAGAAGTATCGGCATCTCATCGCAGCGCCACAGCTCAATCGCCAGCCCGGAAGCCGGCTTGCCAGTTACGAGATCCAGCACATGCGTGGTCAATCTTCCCGGCACTCGCCTCTCCCTTTGTCGTTCACCCGGCAGTCGTTCATCCGGCACGATCGCTGATCCAGCAGCGGCTCATCCGGCCCCCACGCAGACTCGTCCGTGGAACAGCAGCAGCCTGGCCTGACGGGTTGGTGTCCTTCCCCATCAGCCCAGTTTTCCGTTCCTCTTCATCCCTATCTTATTGTTAACACAAAACCTCTGTGCGAAACAGAAGCGTCTCTATCACAGACTGTCCGCTATTTTCGCACAGATTCTAGCTTCGCACCGCGCGGCTCCGTTGCCTGCTGCAGCCGACGGCGGGCGAGATCGAGAAAAGCGCTCAGGGGCGAGCGAGCGGTCAGCTTCTGCCGCCGCACCAGCTTCAAATGATCGAGCGGCAGGCGGCGATCCGTCAACGGCTTGAAAACAAGATGACCCTCCTTGATCTCCCGCTCGATACCGATCTGGGTCTGGAAGGCGATGCAGGCACCGCGCCGGGCCAGTGACGCCATCAGGCGCAGGGAATTGCATTCAAAAGCGGGAATGAACTGGCCCGGCCCCGCCAGTCCCTGATCGACGATCGCCCGCAGGCTCAATCCCTGGGCGGGCCAGGCAACGGGGAAAACCAGGCAATCAGCAAGCGCTATCTTCTCCCGTTTGGCCAGGATGTGATCGGGCGACATGGTGGCGCCCAGGCGGAAGCTGCGTTCGAACTCGACACTGAGGCCTTCCAGCGGCGCCGTGCTGAAGGTGAAGCCAATATCGGCGTCGTGGTCCCGCACCAGTTCGATCACCGTATCCGCCCCGGCCACGGTGACAGCGATCTGGATGCCGGGAAACATGCGGGCGAATTCGGCCACCAGATCCGGCAGGATGGCGACCGAGATGCTCTCGACAGTCGCAACCCGGACACGGCCACGCTTGAGGTCCTTGAAGGCAGTAAGCGCCGTCAGTGCCTCTTCATGACCGATCTGCAGATGCTTCAGGCTGCGCAGCAGGACGCTGCCGGCATCGGTCAGGGTCAGATGCCGCCCCTGCCGCTCGAAGAGCGCGATACCGAGCTGGCCTTCCAGCAGCAGGATCTGCCGGCTGATCGCCGAGGCGGCGACATTCAGCTGGCGGGAGGCGGCACGGACCGAACCGAGTTGGGCGACACAAAGGAAATAGCGGTAGCCGGTCGCCAGCACGGAATCGGCATATTGCATCAGCTGCCTCGCGGACCGAGGCGGACTTGCCCCGCCGGATCAACTCGCCGCATGGAACGGCTTTCCGAGACAGGCCGGCGCATTGCGGCGGATCTTGGTACTGTCCCGCGAAATGAGCACCAGCACGACGATGGTGGCGAGATATGGCAGGCTGGAGATCAGCTGCGACGGCAGATGCACGCCAAGCCCCTGCAGATAGAGCGAGAAATACATGATGCTGCCGAAGAGATAGGCGCCGATCAGCAGCCAGACCGGCCGCCAGGTAGCAAAGACGACCAGGGCCAGGGCGATCCAGCCGCGGCCGGCGGTCATATTCTCCGACCAGCTCGGGCTATAGGCAAGTGACATATAAGCACCCGCGAGGCCGGACATGCCGCCGCCGAAGCCGGCTGCCAGATAGCGGATCAGCTTGACCGGATAGCCGATCGCATGAGCGGCGTCATGGGAATCGCCCACCGCCCGCAAGACGAGGCCCGCCTGGCTGCGATAGAGAAACCAGGCGGTGCCGATGATCAGCAGAAAGGAGGCGTAGACCAAGGCATCCTGATGGAACAGGATCGGGCCGACGAACGGTAGATCGCTCAGGCCAGGAATCGTCAATTTCGGCAAAGGCTGCAAGGCCGTGCCGACATAGCCGGCCCCCATCAGGGCACTGAGCCCGGTGCCGAAAATGGTGAGCGCCAGGCCGGTCGCCACCTGGTTCGCCAGCAACGACAGCGAGAGTACCGAGAAGACCATGGCCATGGCGATGCCGGCGACCACCGCGGCAACGACGCCCACCAGGGCGCTGCCGCTGTGAACCGAAGCGGCAAAGCCGATCACCGCTCCCACCAGCATCATGCCCTCGACGCCGAGATTGAGGACTCCGGATCTCTCGGTGATCAACTCACCAGTCGCAGCCAGCAGCAGCGGCGTCGAGGCGGTGATGATGCTCAGGATGATATTGACGCTTTCGACCGACATCACGCCGCACTCCCATCGGCCAGCTTGCGCTCCGACGCTTTCCGGCCAGCGAAGCTGATGCGCGGACGGTAGAGAATGAGCACATCGCTCGCCAGCAGATAGAACAGCAGCACGCCCTGGAAGATGCCGGTGACCGCATTGGGCAGGCCGAGATCGATCTGCGCTGCCTCGCCGCCGAGATAGGACAGCGCCAGGATCAGGCCGGCCAACACCACGCCGACCGGATGCAGGCGACCGAGGAAGGCAACGATGATGGCGGTGAAGCCGTAGCCGGGCGAGATCGCCGGGGTCAGCTGGCCGATCGGGCCCGATACCTCGAACATGCCGGCGAGGCCCGCCAGGCCGCCGCCCAGCATCAGCGAGAGCCAGATCAGGCGGCGCTGGCTGAAGCCGGCAAAGGCCGCGGCGCGCGGCGCCAGGCCGACCACCCGCAACTGAAAACCGAGCAGCGATTTCGAGAGGATGAGCCAGCCGAGCAAGGCCACCGCCAGGGCCGCAAGGACACCGAGATGCAG